>Ga0209285_10000223_pt1 | contig 20641 bp, 17 predicted proteins | sample PPLLak3March2015_2_FD_187249 | JGI IMG/M metagenome (GOLD analysis project Ga0209285, IMG submission 187249) | Freshwater sediment microbial communities from Prairie Pothole Lake near Jamestown, North Dakota, USA - PPLs Lake P8 Core (3) Depth... | ecosystem: Environmental > Aquatic > Freshwater... | reverse complement strand
ATCAGCCGGTTGCTCCAACCGATCTAAGCTACGGGCCCCAGTGTTGAAAAGGGGTAATACGCTCGTTCTATAAAAACGTAATACTTACAATCATGTTCATTATACTTATATATCCACGGAGGTATCTCTCGTCTGAACGAATGAATGGATGACTTCTCACACGCTCTTTGTATCTGTCTGCTTTTATGATTCTTTGAAGAAAAAATAAGGAAAAAATGTTATGAAGCTACACAAATATCCAGAAGCCAATCGAAGAGCCCGATTCAAAAAAAGAAACCTAGGGTACCTCCCCTTGTTTGATAACCCATACCCGCGGTATGATGTTCGAAGTGTTGATATGCATCATGTCAACGGAATGATCTGCATCCCACTGCCTCATCGGACCCACATGATCGTGAAAGGCAGGAACCGCGAAAAACATAAACAGCACTGCCAAGAATGGATTCAGAAATTATTTTTACTTGATCTCGAAACTCTCTTACGGCCTTAATCAAGCAAGCGTTTTTCCCCGGATAACTTCTGCAGCTCAGCGATGTTCTGTGATGCTTCCAGACAACCAAGGTACTTTCCCTGTTCGTCTCGCAAGGCATAATATTCAATGAGGACTTTTTGTTTCTCCTGTTTTGGTCCAAGGGGCAGATCGATATAGAAACGTGCTTTGTCCCGTTTCCCTGCTTTCATCTCTTGTAATATCTGTTCAACCTTCCCCAGACTTCTCTTCGGATGGCAGTTACGGACATCCCGTCCGACGACCGCATCTGGTCGTTTGAAAATACGTGTGGAGTGTTTATTCCATGCCAGAACTTTTTCATTTTCATCAATGACTGAAAATTCAAGCGGAATTGTCTCCAAAATGGCCTGTAAGATATCTTCTGGTAATTTTCCAATCATAGGTTACTCCCCATTTGACAAACGGTGAAGAGGTATTGTTTTATATTTTTTTCCAATCCAGAATATCGTATCGACATCTTAATACGTAGCAAGACAATTTCAGGTTTCAATGGATACGGAAAAAATCATCAAGGAACTATCTTTAAACGAAAAAAAAGTACTTCTTGCACTGAAAAAACTCCAGGGAAAAGGCTCGCCAGAGGACATTTTCAAAACAGGGGTGTTTACCCAAGATGTCGAGATCGCCAATGCCGCCTCCTGGCTTCAGTCAAAAAAACTTGTCATCGTAGATAATCATATAAAAACCGTGTATTCTCTTGGGAAAGAAGGGAAACGTTTTGTTGAAAAAGGTCTCCCTGAGAGACGAGCACTCATACTGCTTGCGGAAAAGAAAGGAACCCTTTCTTTAAAAGATCTTTCAACAGTCCTTGAATCCGACGAAGTCCCAGTCGCCATTGGATGGCTGAAAACCAATGGCTGGGTGACTCTAAAAAAAGAAAAAGAAACAATCATCGAAATCACACCGAAAGGGAACCATGCACTCTCCGATGTAACTGAAGAAGAAAAACTGCTGCGTTTCCTGCATGAACACCCAGAACAAGAAATCGAAAAAAACACGATTAAACCACTTGCGTCTCGCAAGAATGTGATTAAAGAAAAAGACCTCATCACCAGTTCAATCATCCTTACTGACTCTGGAAAAAAGGTTGTCGATGCAGGCTTTGAAACCCAGGAAGAGATTTCTCAGTTAACCAGTGCGATAATAAAAAACAATGAATGGAAGCAAAAGACCATCAGACCGTACGATATTCACGCATTCGCCCCAGCGTTGTACGGAGGGAAGGCTCATCCGTTGGTCAAGTTGATTTCAGAAATCAGACAGATTTTCGTTGAAATGGGGTTTCAAGAAATACAAGGGGATTATGTTGAATCGTGTTTCTGGAACATGGATGTCCTGTTCATCCCCCAGGACCACCCCGCACGAGAAATGCAAGACACATTCTACTGCAAAGTACCCCTAAAAGCACCGATCAACGAACAACAATTATTAAAGGAGGTTGCCAAAGTCCATGAAAACGGGGGGACGACTGGATCTACTGGCTGGGGATACACGTTCTCAAAAACAGAGGGGGAACGTGCATTGTTGCGGACTCATACGACAGTCAATACGATCAGATATCTTTACCATCACCCTCAGCCGCCCTGTAAGGTCTTCTCTCTTGAACGGGTGTTTCGAAACGAAGACATCGATACGACCCATCTGCCTGAATTCTACCAGATAGAGGGGATTATCTATGAGGAGAATGCGAACTTCAGACAACTCATCGGCATCCTGAAGGAATTTTATCGGAGGATGGGTTTTGAAAAAATCAGGTTCAGGCCAGGGTATTTCCCGTACACCGAGCCAAGCATGGAAGTCGAGGTGTTCTGGAATGGGAAATGGATGGAGCTTGGAGGCAGCGGCATCTTCAGACCGGAGGTTACAGAGCCGATTGGTGTAAAAAACCCGGTTCTTGCCTGGGGACTGGGACTGGAGCGGCTTGCGATGCTTCGCTATAGTCTCACCGACATCCGCAGCTTATACATCAGTGACCTTGAGTGGTTACGAAAAACCCCACTGTTATAATGGGTTATTCTAAACATTTTACTCCTTTTTTATAGAGAAATATTATCCAAAATGTTATTAAATATGCTCCTTATTATAATTAAACAAAGATGGTAAGTGTTGTAAACAAAGATTTATATAATAATAAGGTAGATAGTTACTATCGAGGTTGAGAAGATATGCTAGCGCACAAAGCGCTCCGAGTACTATGTCTATTATTCATACTTATCAGTGTAACTCTTTTTCCGGCATTACACGTTCCTCCAGTCCGAGCGGACGATTCCACGGGTCAAACAACGCTGTACTTCACTGATGCCCTCTCATATCTGGAATCAGAAAATTACTCTGATTTAGGCTTCATAACCATGTCAGAATATCCTCCAACAAAACAAAACGACTCTGAATACCCACCAAATCTTTTCATAAAAAACGCCTCCAAAATACTCCCGATACCAAGCCTGAACGCAAATGAATGGTTCACATGGTTTACGACCTCTTGGCTGCTTTACTTCCTCCAAGACTCCCCCGAGTTCAACTTCACCGATCTCTTCCCAGGCTTCGAACTGTTTTTACCCCACCCCTTCCGAGTCGTTGAAGGATATAGCTACAACGGTAACGAATCAGTGACTATATCTGGAGACATTGTATACAATCTTTACTTTTCTTCAGATATCAAACTAAAAAAATTCAGAGATCAAGTCAAAGTCGAACTCTATTCAATAAATATGGAGTCCATGCTGCCACTTCCCAAAAAGATAGCAAACACTACTGAAGATCTGACTCCAAAGTTTTTTAGTGATATTTACAAACAACAGATTACCCTTTCCGACGTCACCTGTACCCTTACACCGGGGGACAGCTTGTTATTCAGTGTTGAAATCGTTCCAAGCAACAAGACATTATCGAACCTCATCACAAGATTCGTTGATGTAAATCGATTTCTCACACGATGGGAGAAACGAGCGAATTGGTTAGAAAATCGCAGCAACCTCAATAAATTACAAAGCTTTGGGACAACTCTCAAAGAAATCATTTCAATCGTAAAAGAAGGCCTCATCAACATCACATCAGAGGATTTCGCAACAGTCATTAACGCGATGCGATCATCCTCCTTTGTTTATGACTCAGCACAACACCCTTCATCAGTCTTTATCCCCGCAAAGATATCAATAGACGACATCCGCATCTATTATCTTGGTTCGAATCAAGAGATGATTACCTCACAACAGATTGGAACAAATTCCTCGAAAACCAAGATAGGTACAAACCCGGCAGTCTGGTCTGCCAACCAAGGGCTCGAACGAAATAAAATACTGAAAATAAATGATGTCACAGCAGAGCTGTACTTCTCAAGAGCCCTCTGCATCCTCCCCAGAAAAGTCAGTGTCACCGTGACGCTCTATGATGAGGATAACACCACTCTCGCATCTACCGAAAAACAGTTAACAAAGAACGAACTAGAAGGGTTCCTCCGTAAGAAAATAACCCCGGTGATCTTTAACTTTTCCGGAGTTGATAGAGAAATCACCTATGGCCATAAACTTTCAATAGGCATTTCCTTAAGCAATGGGACAAAATCGGTCATTACACCCTTGTATCTCCAATCAGGTTCCATCGAGTATCCTTCGCTCCTTCGAGTCAAATTCGAAGAAACACAAAACATCCAGATCCAGGACCTCATCACCACACCATCAGACGGAACAATAATACCTGGTGGAAGCATTCAATATCTCTTTAATGTCACCAGCACAAAATCAGATACATTACACATAAATACCATCGAGAGAGAAAAAACCGGAGCATGGTCCATCTCAACCCCTGTGTCAGTGACAGTCTCTGCAGGGAGCTGGGCCCTCATACCCGTCTATGCAAATTCAACAAATGTTTTAAAAGAAGCATATGGAAGCATCATCGATCTCATCGTTGTCATCACCGGGAACACCGGTATAGCTCGACAAACAGTCGTCGGTGAAATATCAGAAGACGCCATTGGATACGATGTAGAAATACTCGGATACTCAAATAGCATCAATATCAGCAAAGGAGAAAACCGCTTCTTCTACTTCGTTGTGAAAAATAATAACACGGGAGCGACTGACGATGTCGACAGCTATACGATTACCGCTTCTTCAAAAAACAATTGGAAGCTTATCCCGCAAGAAACCATTCGAAACCTCGGGATAGGCGATACCACCGATGCCGATGACGCCAGGGTCCTCATCGAAGTCCCGAAGAACACAACAGAAAAAACCGATACCATCACAATTACAGTCACATCAGACAGTAGTAGCGATGCCTCCGCCACCATCATCATCACGGTCAATGTCATAGGCGAGGATTTGCTTGAAGAAATCCTCAACTTCTTCGACTCTGCAGCTCAAACCCTTGGTCTGAACGACTTGTTCGGCTCAGATGGCAAGTTCGTCCTTTTAATACTTCTGGCAGTAATCATTTTATTCCTCACCATTATTCTTGCTTTCGTGTTCACATCAAAACCTGTCCGCATCATCTGCACCGACCGAATCAGAGAAATTGAATCAACAGAGAAAGCAGTCTTCGAAGTCGTTCTAAAAAACCCGTACAAAAAAGCCCAAACCTATGAAATCGACGCGCAACAAAAAGCACACTCATCGAAATGGGAAGTGACTGTAGAACCGACAACACTCGAAGTCGAAGGAAAAACATCCAAAACACTTCAGGTCGCTGTCAATCCAACAGATGCTGCTGGGCCAAAAGAATGGACACAAGTGACAGTTTCTGCTAAAAAAATCGGGAAAAAGAAAAAAGAATCCATCGATCTTGTCACAATGATGAAAGAAGGCAAGATACTCCTGCAACTTCAAAACGTTTCCCACTGGCCGACGACCTTCAACCCTGGAGAAAAGGTAATCACATCCTTTAATTTGACAAATAACGGAACTATAGCAGCACGAAACGTGAAAGTCTTTTTCTATCTGAACGGAAAGCAAAAAAATAAGGTTGAAATCACTCTCCTTGCTAGGAATATCGCAGATATCCAAATCCCCTGGATAGCAGAAAAAGGTAAAAATCAGGTTCGTATACGAGTAAAAGAGTAGTAGTAAACCTTATAATGGGAGAATAATTCGGTATTCGAAAAAGGGTGTCTCTTGTGAGCGATAAAGAATCTACAAAGAAAGAAGACCTTGAACAGTTGAAAAATGCAGAGAAAAAATATCAGAGCCTCATTGAAAAACGCAACGAGCTCAATCAGGTCGCAAAGCAATTCAGAGAAGAACGAGACATGCTCAACGAAAAACGCAAAGAACTCAAAAATGACATGGATAAAATCAAAAAAGAACGAGAAAAACTTGTTGCAAAGATGAAGGAGCACAAAGAAAAAAGAAATGTGTATCAACAACAAGCAAAAGAGCTCATTGATGCAAAACGGAAGAAGAAAGGAGATGTCATAAAAAACCTCCCGCTTCGTGTCGAAGAAATCAAAGCAGATATCCAGATGATGGAATACGAACAAGAGACTACCATCATGGATACCAGGAAAGAAAACAAACTCATTGAGAGGATAAAACAAAAACGAAAAGAACACAACGAAGTAAAAAAACAAATGGAAAAACAACAACTCATAGAAGTCGACCTCACCGATACCGACAAAAGTATCACAGAATTATTCAAAAAAGCAGACGCGGAACATGAAAAAGTCCAAAAATACTATAACGAAAGCCAACAGAAACATGAGGAATATAAAAAATTAGTCAATGAAATCGCAACTCTCATAGGTGAAGCAAATAAAAAACATAAGAAGTACATTGAGATTCGAGAAGAAGCTCAGAGCAACCACGAGAAAGCCCTAGAGATGCGATCAAAGATTGTGACCGTGAAAAAAGAACGGATGCAACGGTTCCAGGAAAACAGAGAAATCCTACGCAACCAGAACCTCAAAGCCCGTAAAGAATTAATGGATAATGACAAACTCGAGAAAGTCGCAGAACAATCGGTTGAAGCACTCAAAGGCGGAAAAAAGATCACACTCTCAGGATAAAACAGATTCTTTACGTCAATTGTCGAAGAATAATCGGCACTTTTAAGTAGTCTTTTTAGTTTGTGCTTTTGCTGGATTCACAATGGAAGAACTAGGAATAGTTAGTTACGGGGCACATATTCCACGCTTCCGTATCAAAGCAGAAGTCATCGCAAAAGTTTGGGGGAAAGACGGAGACGCAATCAGTAGAGGACTAGGGATTTTTGAAAAATCAGTCCCTTCCGTCGACCAAGATACGGCAACCATCGCTGTGGAAGCGATACGTCATGCATTAAAACGATGCACAATCAATCCCTCAGACATTGGTGCTATCTATGTCGGAAGCGAATCGCACCCCTATGCAGTCAAACCAACAGGAACCATCGTAGGAGAAGCAATCGGTGCAACACCAGACCTCATGGTCGCTGATTATGAATTTGCATGTAAAGCGGGAACCGCAGCCATACAAACCTGTTTTGGATTCGTAAAAGCAGGGATGATTAAATACGGAGTCGCGATCGGAGCGGATACCTCACAAGCAGCTCCCGGAGACGCCCTTGAATACTCTGCATCAGCGGGAGGCGCTGCATTCATCATAGGAAAAACCAATGTGATTGCTACGATCAATCATACCTTATCGTACACCACGGACACCCCTGATTTCTGGCGAAGGGCAGAAATGAAATACCCCTCCCATGGAGGACGATTCACAGGAGAACCAGCATATTTTAAACATATCATGAACTGTGCAAACAACCTGATGACCACCGCGTGCACAAAACCACAAGACTACACCTATGCTATCTTCCATCAACCAAATGGAAAATTCCCAGTAAACGTCGCAAAAAAACTCGGTTTTACAATGGATCAAGTAAAACAAGGACTTATGGTTCCATACATCGGAAACACCTATTCCGGGGCATCGATGATCGGTCTAGCATCGGTCCTGGATGTCGCAAAACCAGGAGACCGAATATTTATGACCAGTTACGGATCAGGTGCAGGAAGCGATGGATTCGATATGACCGTCACCGAAAATATCAAACAACTCGCACGACAAAAAGCACCATCGGTCGCAGAGCTGGTCGCTGATAAAGAATATGTGGATTATGGAGTCTACTCAAAAATGACGAATTTATTATTCTTGGAGTGAAGACCTATGAGAGATGTAGCGGTTATTGGAGTAGGATTAACGAAATTTGGTGAACTGTGGGAAAAATCATTTCGTCAGCTCATCGCTGAAGCCGGCTCAAAAGCAATCCTTGATGCGAAAATAGAAGGAAAAGATATTGATGCGCTCTATGTCGGATCAATGAGTTCCGGTCGCTTTGTGGATCAGGAACACATCGGGGCTCTCGTTGCTGAAGTCTCAGGGTTTTCTCATCTCCACATCCCTGCGACCCGAGTCGAAGGCGCATGCGCGTCTGGAAGTCTTGCCGTACGGGAAGGGTACCTCTCCATTGCATCTGGTATCAACGATGTAGTTGTTGTGGGAGGTATAGAAAAAATGAACGATGTCGGTGGATCTGAGGCAACAAACATTCTTGCTGCTGCATCAGATCAGGAATGGGAGGCGTTTTTCGGAGCGACATTTCCAGGAATCTATGCAATGATAGCCACCCGACACATGTACGAATATGGTACAACGAAAGAACAACTTGCACAGGTTGCTGTAAAGAACCATGCGAATGGCGTCAACAATCCTTATGCACAATATCGATCCCCGATTTCCCTAGAATCGGTAATGAAAGCAACCATGGTTGCGTACCCGTTAGGCCTCATGGATTGTTCACCGGTAAGCGATGGTGCTGCCTCGGTTGTCCTCTGTGCTGCGGAAAAAGCAAAAAAATACACAGAAAAACCAGTCAAGATCATCGGATCAGGACAAGCATCAGACACTCTTGCGCTCCATGGAAGGCGTGATATCTGCACGCTTGATGCAACAGTCTATGCGGCGAAAATGGCGTATAAACAAGCGAATGTCACTCCAAAAGATATTGATTTTGCAGAAGTCCATGACTGTTTTACAATCGCTGAGATCTGTGCAATTGAAGACTTAGGTTTTATAGAAAAAGGAAAAGGCGGAACCGCAATCGACAATAAAATTACGACCATCGACGGGTCATTACCAGTAAATACCAGCGGCGGTCTTAAAGCGAAAGGCCACCCGGTAGGCGCAACGGGAGTCGCACAAATCGTAGAACTCACCATGCAGTTACGAAATGAAGCAGAAAAACGACAAGTAAAAGACGCAAAAATTGGACTTGCCCATAATGTCGGTGGCTCTGGTGCCACGTGCGTCGTTCATATCATGGAGGCGATGTGAAAATGAAAGAAGGCGTTGCACGATTCTGGAGAGAAATCCCCCAGCGGTACAATTTCATGGCAAATAAATGTGAAATCTGCGACCGTATATACTTCCCGCCCCGAGAATCCTGTCCGATTTGCCGACGGAAAAGTATTGGGAAAATGAAAGATTTGAAACTCTCCGGAAAAGGAGAAGTCGTCACCTACAGCATTATCCATGTTGGCCCAAGTGATTTCGAAGAACAAACACCTTATCCCATCGCCATCATAAAACTAGAGGAAGGACCACAAGTGACAGCCCAGATTGTTGACTGCCCCATAGACGAAATAAAAATCGGGTTGAAAGTTGAAAGTACGTTCCGGAAGATCCAACAAGACGGATATACAGGTGCTATTTATTACGGGTATAAATTTAAAAAACTACGATAACAACCCAATATTCTCTTTCTTTTTTTTACTCATTATTTTTTTAAGAAATATTTTGTATTAATAAAAAAAACCTGTTTTTAAAGGAATAAAAAATAAACAAAAAAGAAAAAAAAGAGGGGAGATGCGTTTTACGCATCTATGGGTACTGGTGCTTGCCATTCTGGGCTGTAGATAATCAGACTGGGGTCACCGTAGATACACTGGATGGTCGAGACTTGCATGGATGATGACCCATACATTGAGGTTGGATCACTGGTGGTAAAGTCTCTGTAATGCAGCCAGACCTGTTTTGAGAAAGCTGGACCGATCGCTTCACCATCGATCATGGCGTCTCTGAAGAACATATCATCCTGTAAGTCTGCCTCAGGGCATAATCCAGTTGCTGCATTTCCGTATCCGCAGACCGCACCATGATCAAGGTAGATCATTGGTCCATCACCGTCCCATGTTGTACAGGACATGTAGAAGGTTGCTTGACTGCGGAGGTTTCCCAGGAGTTGATCAACCCATTTGTAGTGGATGATATCGTAGAGGGTTGGAGGTTCTGCATTGTACCAGACCATACCAACATCTCGTGATGTCTTCCAGTTGTCAAACATATATCCACGCCAGGCATCCCACCAGATCTGATCAGGATAATTGCAGTGTTCTGTTTGGACGTATTGTGCAGAGACACCGCTTCCTCCAGTCCCATGTCCTGAGTAATACATGACACTGGCACCTTCGTTCATTCGCTTTAGATGAGCAACCCAGAGACAGTGGCCTTCGTAGGTTCTGAGATGTGAGCTAAAGGAATTCTTAATATCTCTGCTGGAGAATGAGGCTGTAGTTTTCCCATCGTTAGTTCTCCAGGAGCCACCATCAGGATAGTTCATCAATTGAGATGTGGTGATGTCACGGTTCGGGTTGGCGTAAATCAATGCAGGATAGAGTACGTTTCTGACTATGAGAGCACTGCTATAGGCCGGGGTTATCCCTGGGATTTGACCCGCATATGAGTTGTTCCCCATAAGTGCGGAATGCAATTCAAGGCAGATATCATCCCGTGGTGCAACGATGACGTAGCCTTCCTGCCCTTCTTGATCAAGGCCTAATGCCTCAACGTAGTTATGGAATTTAGTATACATATCTTCAGTCCAGTACCGTTTAGCATCAAGACCATACGGTGGGACTGAGACGTTCTGACCAAGGAAGAACCGGATCAACGTCATATAGACTTTTAGTTTGTTTTGTTCAACAGGTGCGTCAGCCTGAGGTAAATGACCTGTGGATCGAGACCCATGGTAGAAATCACCATCCCAGCGATGCCAGGTATGGATTCGTTCTGCAACCGTGGCTGGATCACCGTCAGGTGCGTCTTCGACACGGATGACCGGTGAGCCATGGTATGCTGCAAGCATTGCCGCAGACGCAAAGTAGCCTTCCCCCGTCTTTGTTGAGGTAGCAGTGACGTAGTTCTCAGAGTCAGGATAACTCTTTATCTCATCGACGATTTCCTGCATGGTCTTAAGGTCTTTTTCTACAGGTGGAAGATCAGCGCGAACATCAGCACCGATTTCCCCGCGTTCGACAAAGATGACCTTTGTCACCCCAAGAGCGGTGAATGCACTTGCGGTAGCTGCTGGCACACTTTCTTTGTTGACGTAGAGTAAGGGGAAGTGGTTTAAAGATGCAATGACTGCAGCGTTCGCTGCTGATATGGTTGCATCAGCGCGGTCAGGGTTGACTGTTCGTACATCGACAGCAAGGGTGTATTTCACATTTGAACCATTCGCGTCACGTGGTACAACAATCGCAGTCCATAACCCAGTCTCAGGGTGAAGAACTTCTGCTGAAAATTCTGTGTGAGGAGCAGGGCGCCAGCATCTCCATGGGTTATCGTCAGGGTTCTCAAGTCCATTCCAGATATGAATCGGGTTTACGGGTCCATTCCAAGAAGGCATTGTTGGTGCTCTGAGGTTTCCCTGAGGATCAACAAGGAATACTAACAGATCAGAGGCTTCCGTAGTCGTCAGTTTTGCATTAATGACTGAGTCTGCGTCTGATACTTTAAACCGATAGCGGTCTCCAGCGATTTTTGTTACTTTCATGGTCCATCCAGGGTTGACGATATCGGTTCCCGCGACCCAGATACCCATGCGAGTCACAGGGTAAAACATGTCGTCTCTTGAGCCAACAGTCTCATCATTGGGGATTGGCCACCAATCTTGTGCCATTGTCATATACAATGGAAGAATCGCACCAATAGTGGGTGTCGCGCCTCCAGTTCCATACATACTGACGTTCAGAGCGCACCATTTGGGTCCAAGGAATATTGGGTATCCAAAGGAGCCCCCGATGCTTTTTATTTTTGTGCTATCACCAGCTATTTCTTCAACATTTGACTGTCGTTTCAGGGTTGCTGTTCTCTTCAGAACGGTTTTCACCGTGTCCTCAAAACCGGATCCATCGACAGCGACGACCGCGGTCTGAGAAGAGGTCCACTCTTTTGTAGCTATATCAGCAGCAGCTTGTATAGGATCTGTTGCCAGTGTGTATTGCTCTGGGGTTTTGCCAAATAATGCAAGATAGTCATTCCAATCATCAACAAGGTATTGTGTGGTATCATCAACAGTTCCAAAAGAAGTCTCATCGTCCCAATATGCTGTTGGTGTTGTATCACCGGTATAGATGATTGGTGCGAGATACCGCTGTCCACCATCAAGGTAGTTACAAGCAGGGATCGCAGCAAGATATGCGAAATCGTCTTTGGTGCTCTCGGCATCGTTTGTTATCTTGAATGTTTTAGCTATGGGGATGATGTCAGGTTGTGGGATTGGTCCAGGTGGAGCTACTCCGCTGGTTTGAAGTTTAAGTGTCAGGTTGTAAGCACCAGAGCCATAGGAATAATAACTCCATTCAGTCGGTTGAGGACAATCGAACCATCCAGGGTAGATATCAACTCGAATGCTCCATTGACCGGTCGCATCAGCAGGGTAGTTAAAGGTGTCATCGTAATATTGATTACCTTCGAAGACTAGAGCCCCGCTTGGGTCGTAAAGCTGCAGGTCAAAATCAGCAAGATAGGAAAGATCCTTCATTTTCAAGGTCACATTTATCCCTTGACCGGTCGTGACTTGAATCTTATACCAATCATACGGATCATTCATATCGACGAATCCGAAGTATGACCCTGGTGTGAGAAGCAACGCAGAAGTTCGTACATTCGGGGCATCAGCACCACTGTTTGCATCATTTTGATTGCTGAAGCCGACGGTAAAGGAATATTGTCCGGTGCTTGTTCCACTGACGTATTTTATCCAAACATACCATTTTCCAGTGTAGCTTGCTGTGTAGGTCAAGGTCTCTGGGGTGCTTCCTGAGTTGTTTGAGGAAGTCACCATGACCCCCGCAGAGGTCCATAAGGAGATATCCACGTCAAAACCAGAGGGTGGTGTTACAGTGAAAACAATCTGTTGGCCTTGACAAACAGAGAAGAAATACCAATCATTGACATCTGTTGAGGAGATTTTTCCTGATCGCCCACGACCTGGTGTTTCATCGACAAGTTCACCGGGGTATAGCGCTAAGGCTCTTGGAAGATCCAAACCAGCATCTTTTTTATAGCCAGCGTCATCATTATCCACAAAGTTCATGGATGCTGCTTCTTCTTCTATCAGATAGTAACTTCGATCTAAAATAAATGGTCCTTCACTGCCTTCAGTGTAATAATTTTTTTGTGAACCATTTGTGGTTGGGTTGGTTTGTGAGTTCGTAGCGATGGTATTTATGGGAACAATTAGTGCGGTTCCTATAAATAAGAGCGCTATGACAATTGCTTCTATTCTTGATTTTTTAGAATCTCGTTTATTACTCATATTTGCCCCCTTTGAATGTAATGATTATATGACTGGCCATTATATATATGTTTCGATTATAGTTATAAAAATATCCACAATTAAGGGGGTATTCATTCTAATAGAATCATTATTTTTGTTTGTCTTGATAAAAATCGTGAAGAGTGGCAAGAAAAAATGGTAGATTTACCTTAATTAAGTTTATATATAATTCTCTTATCTAAATTTCTTGAATGGATAATCATGATTGTTGACACTTCATTTTTAAGCCAAGTAGGTTCCTATCTGTTTTTGATCCTGCTGCCAATTCTGGTGTTGTATTTTGTGTATCTTATCATCACAAAAGCGTTCAACGACATGGGTTTTTCAAGCCTTGAAGCGATTATTATTGTCTTTGTGTGTTTTTTACTGGGATCCGGGGTACTAGACGAATACTTAGGAATCAGTGTTTCGAATATCCCTTTGTTTCGGTATCATACGAATTGGATGGTTGGAATCAATCTTGGTGGTGCGGTGATTCCGATTTTACTGAGCGTGTATCTTGGTGTAAAAAATAGGTTAAAGCCGGTCATGGTTCTTCTTGGTATTGGACTGGTCGCTATCGTGACATTTTTTGTCACCTCGCCTGATCCTGAGAGAGGGATTGTCTCAATGTTCCCATATTGGATTTTTCCCATCGTCGTGGCAAGTGTTGTCTCGATCATGTTAGCCAGGGGTGAGAAAAGAAAAGCTGCGCCTTTTGCGTATGTGATAGGGACGCTTGGGGTGCTTCTTGGAGCAGACGGTTTTCATCTGATGAGCCTCCTTCAGTATGAGACACAAACGACAAGGATTGCGGTTATCGGAGGCGCGAGTGTGTTCGACATGGTGTTTATCACAGGAATCCTTGCAGTGTTCCTGGATGGTCTGTTTATCATTCAGAAGAAAAGAAAAAAAGATGCGTAAAGGTTCCTTGTTGATCGTGTTCGAATTACCGGTTATTCTTTCTTATGATGGTCATATTCAGAACCGTATTTCATGCCCCAGGGTACCCACATGGCGGCCACAAGACCCCCTGCAATCAACAAGGTGATGATGAAAATAGCGAGATTTTGATAAATATCATATGGTTCAGCCAACGCCCAGAACCAGTAAATCAAAAACAGTATGAGGAAAAGTCCGACGAAGATAGAGACCCAAAACCGCCATCGGAACGCTTTTTGTCTCCACATTTCCTTTTCTACGGAGGTTTGTTTTTTGAACGCCCAATAAGCCCAGGGTCCACCTAAAATTCCTGTAAGTAGGAGGAGTGATAGGAGAAAAATTGCAACGTTTTTCTCCCATGCATATTTATTCGCATAGAATAAAAGCCATATCAAGAGAAACACGAGCCATCCGACCCCGACAAGGATTGATAAGGATACTCTCCATGCAAGACCTTCTGTCTCTGTTTTCACATTCGGTAGTTGCTCACTCATAGAAAACACCCTTAATTTCCTATGGTACTGTAAAAAGAAATCTGTTACAAGTATATAAACATAACAAGAGAGGAATATGAATATTTGAAAAAAAGTTTTTCATGGAGAGGTGTTCAGTTTCTCACGGGATGCTATGATTTCAACCGATTCTTTTTTAGGAGGGAAATTTTTTAAATATCTTCAAGTTGCAGTGATATAGTATCATATGAGAAAGAATTTAAAAATAAGCAAAGACCAATTCAGTAAAGAAGAGAGAATGGTCCTTCGCTCACTTCAGAAAGATTCAAAGAACAATATTCACTCAATCGCAGAACACTGTGGGTTCTCAAGGCAGAAAGTACAACGTATTCTAACACGATTGGAAGAAGAACAAGTTATCTGGGGATATACCGTGATAACAGATGAGAAAAAACAAGGTCTCCTCAAATATGTGTTATTGATAAAACGCTCAATGGACAAAATTGATAAAGAAACCGCAGAAAAAATCGCATTCCAAGAATTTGACCAAGAGTATATGAAACAGGGAATAACCATTGAGAGTAGCTATTTTATCCATGGTGAATATGATTGGATGATAATTTTTACAACTCAAAATCTCCGAGATGCAAAAAAATTCAGCACCTTGCTTATTGAAAATTATCCAAAAATTATCGCCAAGGTAAACCTCATGCAAATACTCTATTCCCCAAAAACACATCATATTATTTGTCCCAACCCGGGGTCGTTGCTAGAATTTTTATAAAACCATGCTAATGATTGACCGATAATCTTATAATCACATTTCTGTTTTGGAGTAAAAAAAGGACAGGAAGCAAACACGATAATTATCAGAAAACTTTTAATAAAGACCCAGTATTTTACCTCCGTGTTTTTCCGTTGAGTACGAGGCAGAAAATGGACGACGAATCGCTAGAAGACATGGTCCGAAAAAAAGATGAACTACAAGAAAGAGCGAATCAGTTGAAAAAAAGCAGAGATCAATTGCATGACCAGTCTAAAAAGATGGCCAGAGAACGCGATGAACTTAATGCAAAGGTTCGACAGATACGGAACCAAATTAGTGAACACAAAAAGAAACGTGATGAGTATAACGAACGTGTGAAGCATGCCAAAGAGCAGCGAAATGAATTTTTATCACATCATCTTGAGTTAAAAAAACAAATTAAAGAACTCGAGCGGGAACGGGCAGCGAATTCTGGTGTGAACGTCAATGAATTGAAACAATACCTCAGAAAACTCGAAACCGAACAGATGACGCAACCCATGTCGGCTCAAAAGGAAAAGAAACTGATTGAGACGATTAAAGGGATTGCGTTGAAAATCAAAGAAGCAGATGAAAAACTCAATAAAGATCCAAAGCTGAAAAAAGCAATCGAAGAAGAAAAATTGACGCGCCAGAAAGCAGAAAAGCAACATGAGCTTGTCGAAAAAATGGCGAAAAAAGCCCAAGAAGAACACCAGGGGATGCTCGAAGAACTCAAACAGCTTGATAAACTCGTGAAACGAACAACAGAGATTCAAGAAAACATCGTGGTAACAAAAATTGAGGCAGATAAACTTCATAAAGAATTTATTGACCATGTAAATAATATTCATGAACTGGAGAAAAACATCTCAAGCACCGAAAAGAAGAAAGAGAAGAAGAAAAAATTAGCTGATGTATCTGCTGCCCAGAAAGAGGCAGATGATATCTTCGAACGTTTCAAACGTGGAGAGAAACTCAGCACTGAGGATCTGATGGTTCTGCAGAAAGCAGGATTGTTATAAATAAAAAAAACCTCTTGGAGGGACTTTGAAATGCCTTGTGAACTTTGTGGGAGAGAGTGTAAAGGCGGTAAAGAAGCGATCATTGACGGGGCAAAAATGTTCGTCTGCCCCGATTGCATCAAATATGCAGAAGGGGTCGTCCAACAAGAACCAGTGCGACCCAGTAGCCCGCCTCAGCCTCAACGATTACTAGTGAAAAAGACACCGAACATCGAACGAGATATCTACAAAGATAAAGGGATGCAAAAAGAACTGGTGACAGACTGGAACCATCTGATCGAACATGCACGAAAAAAAAAGGGTTTGACCCGAGAAGAGCTTGGATTCAAAATCGGGGAGCGTACCGTAACGATCGCCAAACTCGAAAACGGTGACCTTCGACCATCGGACCAGACGATAACAAAACTAGAAAAAGAACTGGGCATCCAGCTCATGGAAGAAGTTAAAGAAACACCTAAGGGCACCCAGAAAGGAACCCAAGCTGCATTCACCCTTGGCGATTTTATCAAAACAGATAAGTAAGACGCATGAAAAAAAACGATGTCTCAGCAGCAGTACAAGCGCTGAAAGAAGGAGAACTCATTATCTATCCGACCGATACACTCTATGCGATTGGTGCAGATATCTATAATGAAACAGCGGTGAAAAAAGTTTTTGATGTCAAAAGACGACCTTACTCGATTCCCTTGCCTGTTGCAGTCTCGTCAATCAAAGAAATTGAATCTATCGCATGGATGAATGAACCAGCACGGAAAATAAGCAAAAGATTTTTACCAGGAAACGTCACCATCATCTTGAAAAAAAAACCATCGGTACCTCAAATAGTCACCAGCGGCTTTGATACGATTGCAATACGAATACCACATCATCCCATCGCGTTAAAATTACTCGCCCTATATGGTCCATTGACCGTGACAAGTGCAAATATCCATCAGGAAAAAACCAAGAGCCAGATCAAAGATATCCTTCAACAGCTGGAAACATCCATCCCCGTCTGCATCCATGATGGTAAAAAACAAGAGACTGCCTCGACAATCGTTGACCTATCGATTAATAAACCACGAGTAATACGCGAAGGTTCTATTAGTGAAAAGGAGCTTCTGGATGTGATATAAAATGGATGAGTCGATCTACGAAAACTACAAGCGAGCAGGTAAGATTGCTGCTGATGCCCGTGATTACGGGATTTCTCTTCTCAAACCAGGGGTACGGTTATTAGACGTTGCTACCAAGATTGAAAATAGAATCGTAAAAAACGGTGCGGGTCTTGCTTTTCCCGTGAATATCGCACTCAACACTCTTGCTGCCCATTATAGCCCCTGGAATGATGATCCGCTCTCGTTCAAGAAAGGGGACGTGGTAAAACTCGACGTCGGTGCGCACATCGACGGCTATATCGCCGACACCGCAGTGACCGTTGAACTTGAAACACACATGTATCATGGATTGATCCATGCATCAGATGAAGCATTAAAAAAAGTAATCGATGTTTTAACGACGCGTCTGCCACTTTCCGAAGCAGGAAAAACCATAGAAAACACTATCACCTCGCATGGGTACAGACCCATTGAGAATCTCATGGGCCATGGCCTTGGTAGATACGAACTTCACTCAGGAGTCTCCATACCGAACGTTGGGGCGCTCGGTGGTAAAACCACCTTAAATGACGGTGATGTAGTCGCAATTGAGCCTTTCGCGACAAACGGTGCAGGTCATGTGATATCTGGGCAAGGGAGCAATATTTATCTATGTAAAGATTCCATCAAAGCAAAATTCATCCGGGACAATAAATCAAAGCTCGTTGGTGATAAAATACGTACGCGTTTCGGAACATTACCGTTTGCTCAAAGGTGGTATCATGAGTTGTTCCCGAAAGATGACATAGTGATGAAAAAACTATCGATTTTAGGTATCATCAAACACTATCCGCAGCTCGTCGAGGCAAAAGGCGGAATGGTCACACAGAAAGAACATACCGTGATTGTGAGAGAAGATAAATGTGAGGTGATAACATAAAATCAGCAAAGAACAACAATAAAACCGAGTTAAAAATCATACAACTAGAGGAGCTGAACTGGAAACAGCTTGATGCATTTGACCGTGACAAGACCATCGTATTCATCCCTCTGAGCCCTTTAGAAGAACACGGCCCACATTTACCTATCGGCACTGATTTACTGACAGCACGGGATGCTGCTAAAGAGGCAATTCGTACAATCAAAAAGAAAAAACCTGAGCTGACAAGCATCCTCTTCCCAGCCATTCCCCTGGGATATTCCAAGATGGCATCTGATTTCCCAGGAACGGTATCCACACAGATAAAAGCACTGAAGATGATCGTCTTTGATATTTGCAACTCCCTTGCGAAATTTGGATTCAAATACTATGTTATTTGTACTTTTCATATGGACCTTGGACATCTCAAAGCCATCTACAGTGGCATGAATAAAGCAATGAAAAACCATCCGATAAAAATCATCGAACCCTGGGGACCATACTTCTACAGTAAAGAAGTAGAGAAACGTGAGCCGCAGGTAGGTTTTGATACGAAAAAAGAAGTCCATGCTTGTTTCCGAGAAACCTCTCTTATGAATTATCAATACCCCTATCTTGTCGACCCATCGTATAAGGACCTCCAGAGTATTTATCGTGATCTGTATTCACCACGGGTCTTAGGGAAAACCTTCAAGGATATTGGGATTACTGAAGGATACGTCGGTAGTCCCGCCCGTGCCGATAGCGACTATGGACGATGGTATTTTCAACAAATAGTTGACACCTATTCTCAGACAACCCTTGATATGATTGAGGGAAAAAAACCACCAGAGCTCCCAACCCAGACACAGCTGCTCATGCGTTCGATGTTCTGGCTTCAATAAAGTGTTGTTAGGGGATTTTATAGGTTCCATCCCCAGCATACGTGAGTGTTGAGTGGAACAACCAGTTATAGAAACCACCGGACCTGATGAGTCGACAGACCTGCTGGACGGTCAAACCATAGGACAAGAGACGAAATGTCTGAACCGAAATTCTACTATTTGTCCAAAACACCGTGTTTTGAGACCAGCCCATATACACCCGCGCTCCCGCATCAAGAAACTCTTGTGCCATTGTTGTGTCATATACTGCATAACACGTCGCCATGAACACTAGGGAATCTTGGAACTGTTTTTGAGCATAATACAGTTCAATGAAGGCTGGAGTGAACGCGACAAAACATTGGTCGCCGACCATTCCTTTCACAATCAGGTGATTCTGAACCTCATAAGCGTAGGTCTGTTCAGTATCATTCGTCCAAAGCTCTCCGGTCGCTATCACCACAGCATCTGCTTGAAGGTCGCCATCCACATCGAAATACCCTGCATGGGTGTTCATATAGATGAGAGCTGCAGAAAGATTGTTTTTGATAAATGACAGATCAACTGCTTGGTTTGCGAGATATTCAATCGAATAATCATGGTTCAACAAAATGGTAATGATGCGCTGGCACTGATAATGACCGTACATCGATTCTGCAGGGTTCAGGATGACTGCGGTTTTATTTGTCCGACCCATATATCGCTCATGAATAAAGGGATTGCAGACATCCCTGGTGAACCCTTGATTCTCCAAAAAAGGATCCAGAAGGACAACATAGGAACCATCGATGAACTTCACTGTAATTGATGATTCTATGAGGCTTGCATAATCAATGAATGGATGCATGGTGTACCATGCCACTAACGCTCCAAGTCGCATGGAAGCATCTCGTCTTTGGTTCTGTTCCGCTCGTATCACCTGAATCCCTTCCTGAATGATTTCATCAGAGGCGATAGGAGAAATAAGACCAAAGCCAGGTTCATTGAATTCGGCTTGAAGAGGTAATCCACCCAGAAAAAGAAGAAGGAAGAGAACCAGGAAGAGAATCTTTGTTCTCTGATGAGGAATCATAATACCTATAGTACTCATTCATTGGAATTCTATTTAAATATATCGGAGAAAAAATAAAAAGAAAGAAAAAAAGCGTTTAGATATTGAATCCCGCTGGATACAGTCCTTGTAACACCTGCTCCATTATGTTGTTCATGACCTCATTGAGGTTCAGACATTGCAAGATCCGTAAGGTGAATACCACGACGATAAGTGCAATAACCAGCACGACCGGGATCATGACAATCGCTGTGATGACACAGGCAAAGGGGTTTGTGGTATTCAAACTCAAAGGTAATGGCGTTTTTAATTGTTCTGCCGAAAACTTTGGTTCTGCGTTGCGAATCTCGTCGATAAAGAGCGAGGGATCATTTTTCAGTTGATTCAAATAGGTTTTAAATTCAGCAAACGTCATACCATTCTGCTCAAGAAGTGAAATCAC
>Ga0209285_10000222_pt1 | contig 20668 bp, 19 predicted proteins | sample PPLLak3March2015_2_FD_187249 | JGI IMG/M metagenome (GOLD analysis project Ga0209285, IMG submission 187249) | Freshwater sediment microbial communities from Prairie Pothole Lake near Jamestown, North Dakota, USA - PPLs Lake P8 Core (3) Depth... | ecosystem: Environmental > Aquatic > Freshwater... | reverse complement strand
AATTTCCCAAACCAGTGTGAAATCTTATCCTGCATCCGCCTTGCCAGGATGTAATCCGTAGATGACAACGCAGCACCTGCCTCCAACCGACGCCGAACATCATCACCGAAATCCTGTGGAGCGGATGCCAACCGTTCACGATGGAAAACAGCAGCATCAGCCTGTACGATCTGCCCGTTGGCCAATGCTGCCTGATACAAGATTGGAACATCTACTTCATGGATGCTTGCCCCCAACTGCATCAACAATCTTCCGGCTTGTTCTACTACGGCCAATACCTCGGCATCGGCTTCTTCAATATATGAACCAATGGCCAGCGCCACCCGCCACCCTTTTACTCCTGACTCAATATCTTGGATGTAATCAGGAACAGGTGTATCGATTGAATTTGGATCTTGATGATCATATCCCGTGATGATTTGCTGCAGGATTGCCACATCCCGAACCGTGCGCGCCATGGGGCCGACATGATCGAGGTTCCACGAAAGCGGCAGTACACCGCGCAGGCTCACCCGTCCCCGCGTGGGTTTTAAACCCACGATTCCACATAAGGATGCCGGGATACGGATGGAACCCCCGGTATCGGTTCCAAGTGCACCCAAACACATCCCCGTCGCCACAGCCACTGCCGAACCTCCCGACGAGCCGCCAGAGATGCGATTTTCATCCAAAGGGTTTCGACAAGTACCGAAATGCGGGTTGATATTGGTCACACCAAGCGCAATTTCGTGCATATTGGTCTTTCCAAGGATGATCGCCCCCGCTTCCTTTAACTTCTTCACAACATGCGCATCGTGTTGAGGGGTGTAATCCTGGAAGAACTTGGAACCAGCCGTTGTACGGACATCAGATGTCTCGAATAAGTCCTTCAAGGCAATTGGGATACCAAACAAGCTGCCGGGTTGATGTTGAACCATGCCAATGGATTTCGATTGTGCGAGCGCTTGTTCATCAAGAACTGTAATAAAACTGTTGAGTCGCCTGTTATGTTGATGAACCCTAGCCAAACATTCCTGGGTCAATTCAAGTGGTGAGATTTCATGGCGTGTGATGGAATCTATTGCTTGAGCAAGAGTTGGGATCGACATTTCCATAAACCCATTATAGTTGGCTTCTTGGATAAATGTTCAGCTGCTCCCATATCACAAACGCTTTCCCAGGTTATCCCACGAAGGCAACCTTTTTAAAAACTTGCCCCCGCAAAAAGCGGGGGCAAGTTACAAAGTTGAAATCCTTTAGAACAATCCCACAACTTTTCCAGTTTCCAAGTCCACATCCACATCATAGAAGACCGGGCGGGTTGGCAGGCCGGGCATGGTGCGCATCGTACCCAGAAGCGGATACAGGAAGCCTGCACCAACCGAAGCACGGATATCACGGATTGGGACAATAAAGCCCTTCGGCACACCCTTCAGGTTCGGGTCGTGGCTAAGGCTGAGATGAGTCTTGGCCATGCACAAAGGCAGTTTATCGAAACCAAGCTTGGTGTAGAGTTCGATCTTCTTCTCAGCTTCGGGCGTGTACTCCACCCCATCTGCGCCGTAGATTTCCTTGCAGATGATCTCGATCTTTTCTTTAATGGAAATTTCCAGCGGATACAGGAACTTGAAATTGGTTGATTTTTCAGCTGCCTTGACAACCGCCTCGGCCAACTGGACAGCACCCTTGCCGCCTTCCATCCAGTGACGGGCAACTACCGCATCTTCCGCACCAGCTTCGACTGCGGCCTGGCGAACTAGTTCCACTTCAGCAGGTGTATCATCCTTGAAGGAATTGACGGCCACCACCACATTGACTCCATATTTCTTGGCATTGCGGATGTGGTGTTGCAGGTTACCCAAACCCTTGCGGAGCAGGTCGAGGTTCTCGTCTGTATATTCGGGAGCGAGCGGCTTGCCTGCCACCACCTTGGGACCGCCGCCGTGCATTTTCAGGGCGCGCACGGTTGCAACCATAACAACCACCTGCGGGATCAACCCTGAATAGCGGCACTTGATATCGAAGAATTTCTCCATGCCGATATCCGCACCGAAGCCTGATTCGGTCACTACGTAATCAGCCAGTTTCAGGGCGATCCGGTCGGCGATGATCGAATTCTGACCATGTGCAATATTGGCGAACGGTCCGGCATGCACGAACGCCGGGGTACCTTCAAGGGTTTGCATCAGGGTTGGCTTGATGGCATCCATCATCAGGACCGTCATCGCTCCAGCGCAACCGATATCCTCCGCCGTGATCGCCTCACCCCTCTTATTCGTGCCAATCACGATCCTGCCCATGCGGTTACGCATATCTTCCAGGTCGGTGGTCAGGGCAAGGATGGCCATGATCTCGCTCGCGACCGTGATGTCATAACCGGTGCGGCGGGTTTTGCCTTTCTCCTCCGGGCCAAGCCCCACCTCGATCTCGCGCAGGAAGCGGTCGTTCGTATCCACAACACGCCGAAAGGTGATGGTGGCCGGGTCGATATCCAGGCGGGCAAAGTGGGAACGTTCCTCGGGAGTCAGATCGTTGGGATTGGTTTTCTTGATGCCCAGCTTTTCGATCCGCTTGAGCATGGACGGGGAGAAGGAGCGGTTGCCTTGTTTATCCAGTGGGCAAAGCGCATTGAAGAGCTTCTCATCATCCTGCTCGCCCTCATGGAACATCCGGGCATCGATGGCGGCTGCCAGCAGGTTGTTGGCAGCCGTGATGGCATGGATGTCACCGGTCAGGTGCAGGTTGAAATCTTCCATTGGGACAACCTGTGAATAACCGCCGCCGGCTGCGCCGCCCTTGATCCCGAATGTCGGTCCCTGGCTGGGCTGACGGATACAGGTAAAGACGCGTTTACCCAAGTGCGCTCCCAGCGCCTGGCTGAGCCCAACCATCGTAGTGCTCTTGCCCTCGCCCAAGGGCGTGGGGGTAATGGCTGTTACATCGATGTACTTGCCATCTGGAACATCCCTGAGCCGATCGAGCACGGAAAGGCGAACCTTTGCCTTGAACTCACCATGCATTTCGAGTTCGTTTTCAAGAAGACCCACCTCCTCGGCGATAACCTTGATGGGTTTGAGTGTAACCTCCTGGGCAATCTCGATATCGGATGGCACAGGGGTACGTAGATTTAAAACAGTGGGTTGGAATTTTCTTGCCATACGGTCTCCTTCGCGAATGTTGTTAGGATTATTGTCGGTGATTTTTAGCTTTCAGGCAAGAGACTTTATTCACCAATTTCTGTGCTAGGTGTCACAAGGCATAAAAAGCAAGATCACATCCCAATTTGGATTAGATGTCCTTCCTCCACGCATGTTCACTCGCCAGTTTCCCAATCCGCATGAAATGCAGAACCTGGTAGGATTCCGGCAACGCCTGAACGAGTTCATCCACGGTTACTTCTCGAAAGCCCAATCGCTGCCAGTAGCCGCCTGACCGGACGCTAAAGAGGTAAACTGCTTGATATCCTTGGTTTCGGGCATAAGACAACACATGCTCAACCAATTTGGCCCCCAGGCCTTGTTTTCGAAACTCTGGCAGGATGGCAACATTTCTCAATAGAACTGCGCTTTCGCTAAACTCCATTCCTGCGCATCCTGACAGCTTCCCCTGGTTTTCATGAGCCAGCCAGAACTGGGTTCCAGGTGCAAGGACATCCTGGGTCAATAGGTTTACAGTTTCCAGTAATCGAGATAACGCTTCCTTATCATGAGATTTTGCAATCCGGATGGTGAAGCCTTCCATGCTCAAATACCTCACTCCTGCACCTGACCATCCAGGTCGATCTCGGGAATGGTCAGGATGAGCAGGAAGGATAGCAACATCGTTACAGCCCCGATCAAAAAGATGCTTCTCAGCCCCGCTTCCAGGGAGGTCCGGATTGCCTGAATGGTTTGCTCGAAGAGCAGCTTTCCCTGGCCGCCAATGCCATCAAAGACACGCTGAAGTTCTGACATGGCATCTGCTGATAAAAGGACGCGGGGGTTGTTGAGCGAAGCAAGGGCAGCCGGATCCAGGAAATTCCTCAATGTTGGGGGCAACTTATTAGCAGCCAGATTCCTGGCATAAACCGCGTTCATAACGGATCCTAACACGGCAGGCGCAATGGATCTGCCCATTGTCACAAAAAAGTACAGTCCACCGGTAGCTACGCCAAGCAACCGTTTCGGTACCGCATATTGCACCACCAGGGCATTGACCGTTGGAATTGCACCCAATCCGATCCCAGCCAGGGATGAGATCACGAATCCCCACCCCAATGGCGTTGCAGCATTCAAGCCAACCGTTCCCCACATGACCAGGGCGAGGATGGCATACCCCGTGAGATACATCCACTTGTACCGCCTGGTTTTGGAAATCAGCAAACCAGCCGGAATGCCCATGAAAGACATCAAAACGCTGAAGGGGGTGATGATCTGTCCGCTCAGGGTTGCACTGGCACCCTGTACACCTTGCAAGAAGAGGGGGTAATATGACAGCATCGCGGTGAATCCAAATATGGAAAGCAGGGCAGCTCCTGAAGCGGTCAAAAAAGTGCGGTTGGCCAAAACCTTTGGATCCAACATGGGCTCTGCAGCCCCAGACTCAACCCGCAGGAACAGCGCCCAAAAGATGACCGAGACACCCAGCAAACCCAGGATTTGGGGCGAAGCCCAGGTGTAGGTACTACCAGCCCATGACAATCCCAGGATCAGGGTTGTGGAAGCCGCCGCCAGAAAAGCAGAACCAAGGAGATCGATCCGGTGTGTCATCCGGCTATCGGATCTGGATAGGCCAATCCGTACAATCCCGGCAGTGAGTAGAACCAACGGTACAGTAAGCCAGAATAAATAGCGCCAGCTCAGGTTGTCGACAAACCAGCCGCTGAGCGTTGGGCCGATGAAAGCGGTGATGCCGGATGATATATTGAGCAGGCCAGCCCACTTGCTGCGCTCAGCCGGTGAGTACATATCTCCCAACACGGAAAAACAGAGGGGCTGGATGGCTCCCTGCCCCAGCAACAAAACACACAAGGATCCAACCAGAAGTGCAAATGATTGGCTGGTGGCGCTCAGGATGGCTCCCAGCAACATGGAACCCAGGGAGAACATCAGGATGATTCTGCGGCCATACATATCGGAGAGTTTTCCAAAGATGATGGTAGCAAAAGCGGAAACCAGGGCTGGGATGGCGAGTGCCCAGGAATAGTATTGCATCCCATCCAGTTCTGCCGCGATCCTTGGCAACGCGACATTCATCGTGCTTATCACAAAAAATGATGTGAAGTAAGCCACGAACACAGCCATCAATCCCAGGGATTGGGGGCTGGCTCGTTGGGTTGCTATGGTACGATCCATCCTGCGCATGGAATTAATCCTTCACCATTACTTCTTGAGCATTACGGCGCGGGTGCTTGCAAGCTATTTCATTAACCACAGATTGCTCATCAGCCGAGAAAGAGGCTGGTTTGCCCGAATATCCTGTAGCGCTCCCCTCTTTGCTTGTCAGAACCGCGCGCCATATGCATGTTCGTTCTCACCAGTTCGAAGCCATATTGCCGTACCAGGGCGATTGCCTCCCAATTTTCTCCCGGTACAGCCACCACGGGTGGACGATCGTAAGATAGCGATAAAGCTGCTTGCAATAGAGGCCCGGCAACATCTACATCCTGCATGACCCATGGCCCGATCCGGGTTCGTTGGGCAATGAGATGACCATTGATCTGCCCCTTCTCCTGTAACAGGAAAGCCCGATCAGGGTAAATATCCAGCAAGGCACGTAAAAGCCTGGTCCGGTCAGTGCCAAAGGCTTGTGTGTCGCTTTCAGCTAGATCATCCAGAACATCAGGCGATAAGGGATATACCTGGGGAGACTGCCCGGAGATAGGATGATGATCCAGCCATTGGAAAATCATCACCTGGTCAACAGCCATAAAACCCAGCTTCTCGTACAAAGGTTGCCCGGCTGGGCTGGCATCCAGTTTGACAAGCGGAACACCCCGCCGCTCCAGCCAGGCCAGAAGATACTCCATCAAAGCCCGGCCAATCCCCTGGTTTTGACTTGCCGGGTGGACCGCCATCAATCCGACATAGGCGTAATCTGAATAAATTATTGCACCCACCATACCGACCGGCATCCCATTCTTGGATGCCAGGAAATATCCATCCGGTTGCAGGCTGCGGCACATCTGCAGATCAGGGATCCAGTTATCTGATCTCTGGAATGCAGCTTGAAGAATGGTGTTCGCTGCATCCAGATCAGAATCAGATAATGGCTGTATGGAAATGGGCACAACGGAACTCCGACGCTCACAGGATAATGTATTTTATCGCAGATGCTTATCCAGGAATTCGAATACCCGCCTCATATTTTCTTCTGTTTCGAACAATGGATCGCCATGACCGGCCCCCTCAATAATGTCGAACTCGAAGCGATCAGAACGAACGTACTTTTCCAGTTTTTCCACGAACATCATGGATTGTTGCACCGGTACCATCGTGTCCAGGCGTCCGTGCTGGATCAACAGGGGAGGCATGCGCTCATGTACATACGTCATTGGGTTTGCAAGCTCAACCTTTAGCGGCACATCGGAAAGTTTCGCTCCCAGGTACCTGGACTCAGGCGAATCTGCCTCACCATGATCCGAAGGTCCAAAACCGCTTTCTTCGAGTTGTTCATCCATTTTCAGAAAGCTTGTCGGTCCAAACCAGTCGACAGCCGCCTGTACATTGCATGGGTAATCCAGGTTTCCAAGGTTGAGATCATCAAATTCTGTCACATGGTCAGTGAGACAGATCATCGCCGCATAATTCCCACCGGACGAACCACCACAAGCTGCGATCCGCTTCCCATCAAGATGGTATTTCTCAGCGTTCGCACGCAACCAGCGGATGGCCGCCTTGATATCCTGCAAACCCGCCGGGAAGATCGCCTCGCCGCTCAAGCGGTAATTTACGCTGACCACAGCATAACCGCGCGCCAACCCCTTCAGGAAGGCCAGAACGTGGATGTCGCGTTTATCCCCGATGGCGAAGCCGCCCCCATGGATGTGCAAAATGACCGGGAAGGGGCCATCGCCGTCATCTGGTAAATAAATATCCAGTTTGTGGGCAGGCGAGAGGCTGGCATAGGGCAGATCCAGCCATTTTCTACGAACGTGAGAAATATCGGCCGATGGAATGTGAATGGAGGCTTCATCTACATGTTTGAATTTTTCAAATGGTTTCATCGTATTCTTCCTTGCAATAATCATCTTTTCGAGATCCTATTACAAGTAGTTGTTCAGAGTAAGACAAGTTTCTGTTTGTTACTGACTCTTGGCTGTTGGCGCTTGATCCGGGGCGGGTTTACGCGTTTTTCCTCGGAAAGACTTCTGCAACTCATCAAATGACACGGCTCCCAGCAGGATGATGCCTTTGACGATATATTGGGCATAGGTTCCCCAGCCAGCCAACTGCATGCCATTGCCCAGCACCGCCAGGATGAATACGCCGGTCACAAGTCCTAGCATGTTGCCTTCCCCGCCCATGAAACTGATGCCGCCCACAATCGCGGCCGTCAGGGCGGTAAATTCGGTTCCAGGTCCGAAGGAAGAGTTGGTGGTATTGGCCTTGGCGATCATGACCATGGTCGCGATGGCAGTAAAAAAGCCGCAGATGGTATAGACCGAGATCTTCATCGCCTTGGTCTTGATCCCTGCCAGTCGAGCTGCCTCCTCGTTGCCGCCCAAGGCCAGTACATTCCAACCATAAGATGTCCTGTAATATACAAAGCTGGCAAACACAACTATGAATATAGTCAACCATACATCAAACGGCATCCCAAGCATCTTCTCCTTGGCAATGAAGAGGAATTCTTCCGGGTAGCTTCGGTATGTCTTTGCCTGCGAAATAATATATGAGACCCCCTGGAAAACAGTGCTAGTTGCTATGGTGACGATCAATGGGAAAACCTTTATATTCGCTACAATCACGCCATTAAAGAATCCCAAGAAAGTGCCTAACAGGATTCCGATCACAACCGAAAGCCAAACCGGCAGGTTGTAAAGCGTCATGCACATGGCTGTGACCACGCCCACCAGGGACATTTGCCATCCCACCGACAGGTCGATCCCGCCCCCAATCATCACAAAGGATAGTCCGATCGCCAGGATGATGAAGTAAGTGTTCTGCGTGATGATATTGGTCAGGTTGCGGATCGTCAAAAAGTATGGGCTGGAAAAAGAAAAGAGCACCATCAAGATGATCAGGATGAACATGACCGCATATTTCTGAACTCCGCGCAGGTTAATTTTTGGCATTTTTCCTCTATTAGATAGATTTAGCAATTACCGGATGCCAGCTCGATGACATGGCGCTGGTCGAATTCTTCCTTGGGGACCTCCCCCATATACTTGCCCTCGCATAATACGATCAGCCGGTCGGACATGCCCAGGAGTTCCTCCATCTCGGAAGAGATCATGATAATTGTTTTTCCTTGATCCACCAGTTCACTCATCAGGTTGTAGATCTCCTGCTTCGATCCTACATCAATGCCGCGCGTAGGCTCATCGAAGATCAGGATACTGGTGTTGGCTGCCAGGGTTTTGGCCAGGATGACCTTCTGCTGGTTCCCGCCGGAGAGATTGATGACCTTCTGCTCCAGGGAGGGGGTTTTAATGTTGAATTTTTCCTTGTAATAAAGGGCTGTCTTGTTATGCGCTTTTAAATCGACAATAAAGAATTTGGCTGTTCTATTGAAAATCGATAAAACGATGTTGAACTTGACGCTGGCAAAGATGATGCAGCCGTGGTGTTTTCGATCCTCCGGGATGAGGCCGATCCCATATTCGATCGCCTGGGAAGGAGAATGGATCTCCCGCTTTTTGCCCTCGATCCAGGTTTCACCACTCTCTTTAGGCATTGCGCCATAAAGGATGCTCGCCAGTTCAGTTCTGCCCGAGCCGACCAGGCCGGCCACTCCCAGGATCTCGCCTTTTCTTACAGAAAAGGAAATGTTCTCGTCACCAAGGCCAGAGATGTTCCTCACTTCCATCACAATCTCTCCGGGCTCAGTGGATCGCTTTGGATAGTATTCCCTCATTTCCCTTCCAACCATCAGGCTGATCAGTTCTTTTCGGCTGGTTGACTTGGTGGACAATGTATCGATATAGCGACCATCCCGCATCACGGTCACCCGGTCTGAGATCCGGAACAATTCCTCGATGCGGTGCGAAATGTAAATAATCGTCACTCCTTGTCTCTTCAACTTCCCGATGATCTCGAACATGGTTTCCACTTCGGAGGCGCAAAGCGGGGCACTTGGTTCATCCATGATCAGGATCCTGGCGTTTGCAGAAACGGCCTTGGCGATCTCTACCAGTTGTTTCTTGGCCGGGCTCAACTTCCGCACCTGTGCTGCAGGGTCGATGTTTACGTTCATTTGTTCAAAAATCTTTGCGGCACGTTTCTTGATATCCTTGTTATCCACCAACAAGCCCCGCTTCTCTCCAAGAAATACATTCTGTGCGACCGACAGCGATTCCACCAGGCTGAACTCCTGGTAGATCACTGCCACCCCGTTTTCCCTTGCCGAGCCTGGGGACATCTTGATATAGTTCTTGTCTTCAAAAATAATGCTTCCACTGTCGGGTTCAATGGCTCCCGAAATGGCCTTGATCAGGGTTGACTTTCCTGCTCCGTTCTCCCCCAGAAGGGCATGGACCTCCCCCTTTTCGAACGACATGGTGATATCGTTCAATGCCACCACGCCCGGGTAGGTTTTGGTAAGGTTTTTCACGGTTAAGATCGGAGCCTGCATAGGGAAATCTCCATCGCATCAAACTTGTTAACCGAAGGGCTGGGGCCCCCATCATTCCCCAGCCCACAGGCTTGCGAATTATACGAGCAATAGATTGTTTTACGGAGGACCCATCAATACAACCGGTACCGGTTGAGCAGTCGGAACGGTGAAGTATTCGGAGCTGTCGATCGCCGTTGACATCAATTGCCCATCGATGATGGTCACAATGTCCAGTGGATCGTAGATGATCTTGGTGATATCGCCGTTCAGCATTTTGCTGACCACCTCGTTGGTCCTTGCTACCAGGTCACCGCCGAAGCGGATTGTGCCGCGGAAGACAGTTTTATTCGTGGCAGAGTCCAATACTGCCGGCCCCTCGGCGCCGATCATGCCAACGCCAAAGACTGCCACTTTGCTCAGATCCGTTATGACACTGATCGATCCCTTGGCATATTCATCCAGGATGGCCTGGGAAGCGCCCATGCCGCCATCCCCCGCATAGGCAAGGACAAGCACCACATCGGGGTTGGTGGTCAGGATGTTCTGCATGGCGGTCTGGCCGGCCTGGAACATCTCGGCATCAACCGTCACTGCTACGTTAACTTTCGAGGAGTAGGCCGGGTTGGCAACTTTGTCGGCTTCAGAAACGACATTCCCGTTTTCATCAATGTAATTGCCGTTCACATCCTTCATGTAGGGTTCGGCAATCATCTTCATCCCGTTCGAGCGGTTAATGGCTTCCGGGTTGAGGCTGGAAGTGAGAAGAGCGGTCTGAACCGTGCCGTCGGCAGCATCGGGATAGGTCTGGTCGACCCACTGCTTGGCCATAAAAGCTTCATACCAGCCAGACAGGTACTGGTTCATGTTCATCACGCTATCGTAAGCTTCCGGATCGCCCGGATCGCCACCGATTACCAGAACGAGGATCCCATCCTGGCGGGCAGCGATCAGGTTCGGAACCAGGCTGGAGGCTTCGACCGCCATGACGACCAACAGCTTAACCTTCATGGCCGTGAAGTTTTGCACCTGGGTAGCCTGGTTATTGGGATTTCCATCGGCGCTGACAACCTGAACATCATAATCGGTGCCAAATCCGTTCACAAAGGTATCCTGGATTGCCAGCATCAGGGGATTATCCAGGGCGGGTAGGCATACCGCAATGATCGGCTTCCCCTCAGGTGCGGTTGTCTCTTCTGGTACGGCTGTTTCGGCTGCGGGTTTGCAGGCAGAAACAAGCATCAACAAAACAACCAGAATCAAGACGGTTAGCTTCTTCATAATTCTTCTCCTTTTCCTTTCGATTTTGGGACTTTTGTGTTATGCCGCGCATACCACTTGAATAAAGGATAGCAGTTTTTTTTTGAAACAGCAATTCATTTAGTGATACAATCCATTCCACATCGGAATAGGTGTAAATAACCATGGAAATTCGCCAGATCCAATATTTCCTATCCATCGTGGAAACAGGCAGTTTTTCTGCTGCTGCCGATGAGCACTATATTTCCCAATCCTCGCTTTCCAAGAAGATCATTGCGCTGGAAAACGAGTTGGGCGTTCCCCTCTTCGATCGTAGCAAACGCAAGGTATCCCTTACAAATGCCGGTGAAGCGTTCCTGGAGCACGCGCGTAAGATCAATGCGGCCTATAAAGCCATGCTTGTTGACATCAATGGATATAGATCCGATGCGGATTCATTTTCCATTGCAGCCATACCTGTGATAGCCCAGTATGGGATCACAACCTATATCGCTCAATTCAGGGAGGTATATCCAAACATCGATTTCACATTGGAGGAAATTGACGGCTTGAATATCCTACCCGCCTTGGAGGAGCACCGGTTTGACCTGGCATTTACCCGTCACCATTTTCTCGACCATGAAAGATTTATAAGCTTGGAAATCAGCAAAGATAAGCTGCTGGTTGTAGTATCCAAGAATAATCAATATGCGACAAGATCCTCTATCTCCATAAAAGAACTCTCCAATGATAATTTCATTGTTTTTGACAAAGTTACAGACATCCACGAATTGATTTTGAATGAATGTGGGAAGGCCGGTTTTGAACCCACGATTTTCTATTCCAGTCATCGTAAGGTAAGTGTTTTCGGACTGGTGGGCGCGAATATTGGCATTGCCCTCATGCCATCTAAAATCTACGATTACCACAAACATCCGGATGTGCTTGCCATCCCCCTCGTTGAAGATATCGAATGCAATATGGTACTTGCATACTTGAAAAACAAAAAACTCCCCGAATCAGCAAATATTTTTATTGATTTTGTACGGGAAGCATGTAGATAACTTGTATTTGGAAATTGAGAGTTAGATCTTCTCCCCCGGTTGCTCAGAACCATCCAACCAGACCTTTCCCTCAGCATACAGTTTTTCCACCACCGGGCCACGCAGCCCTGGTAAATCCCCCTTGATGCTGAAACCGTTTTTAAACTGCAGATAAGCCAAATGCCGGTATCCTTCCGGGAATCGGTTAAGCATTTCCGGATCCAGATGCAGAACGGCTAATGGATCAACCAGATCGAGCCGGTCTTTTTCGTAGATCGGTTGCCGGCGCACGATGCCCCAGCGTCCATCCCGTTTTTCGAAGAAATCGTAAAAACGCCCAAAACAGACCACATCCACCAGGAATCCATCCAGCGGGGCGCGCTGGTTGATGGTCATCTTGACCTGCGAGATGGCGCGCACGCCGGAAATGTCGCAGGTCCACCCGCCAAGCAAATGCAGGATGTTGCCGCCCTGATCGAAAAGTTTACGGCTGGCCTCGATGAAATCTTTGGCCGGGCCTTGGAACCAGGTGGCTGTCATCCAGCCATCCGCGTGCCAGACGGTTGCAAAACGCTCCCAATCCCCGGCATCGCGATAAATTACCCAATTCTCCACCGTTTCACGGATTGCAAGTCTGTCAGCGGCTAGATCAATCATGTTTGTTTTCCTCTATCCGGGATATTGTGATCCGTCAGCGCGATCCCGGCGCGCATTTCCTTGATGTCGACGGATAGTGAAAGATGACCTTTCTCGAAGCGCTGCCCGAAGGCCGCCTTGAGCACCTCCATTACCCGGCGGGCGGCCTCCTGCTGGATATCGACCGGGCGGCCCTCACGGATGAGCAGGCCAACGTGGACAAAAGCATAGGCCGGGTCGCCATCCGCAACCCGGTAATCCGTGTGGCGAACGGCGCGGCTCTTGATGCCCTTCAGGTTGACCGCACCGGTGGCGACCAGTTCCTCGTGCAGGCGCGCCAGCAACGGCTGGATATCGAACTCCAGGTTGGCGGTGTATTCGAGTGTCAGGTGTGGCATAGGTTCACTCAACGGGTGGTGTCCCATGCGAGTGGAAGGACGGGATCGTTGGCAGCCCCCAGGCCTGGCCTTTCTTGCGTTCCGCTTCGCTCCAGACGATGGGTTTCCAATCGGGCGCCAGCACCAGGCGCGCGCCAGGACTGGCGATCTCGAAGCGGTTACCGCCCGGCTCGTAAACGTACAGGAAAAACGTCTGCTGGATGGCATGTTTATGTGGGCCGGTTTCCATGAAAACACCATACTCCAGGCAAATATCCGCCGCGCGCAGGATATCCTCGCGGCTATCGACCGCATAGGTGATGTGGTGCAGTCGCCCCCTTGCCCTGGCCCAATCTTCTACTATGGCGACATCGTAGGTTTTGTTAGTCACAGTCACCCAGGCCGCCTTCTCCGAGCCATCATCGAAAATGACCTGTTCAGTCATGCGACAGCCGAGGGTTTCCTGCAAGAAAACCCTGCAGGCGCGCACATCCGCTGCCAGGATGTTGATATGGTCAAGCCGTCGCAGGGCGATGCCACGGTTTGGGAAGCGCGAAGCCTGGTTCTTGAGCGCCGGGCGCTGGTTTTCGGGCGGCTGGTACCACTCAGTTTCATAATAGATTTCCATCTTGTGTTCATCGGTATCGGTGAAACAATACGCAGGCCCATGTCCAACATTATCATCTTTCCAGCCTATGCCCAGGCTGGTTTCTTCCAACGCCGCCACCCTTCTTTCCAAGGCCTGCAGACTTGAAGTGCGAAAAGCATAGTGACCCAACCCGGGTTTCGGAGAGGCGGTCAGTTGCAGTGAATGGTGCTCGTAATCGTCCCAGCCGCGCAGGAAAATCGAGTCATCTTCACGACCGCTCTCAATCATCCCCATCACTTCCACAAAAAAACGCGCGCTTTCCTCGAGCTTCGGGGTCAATAATTCAACATGAGCCAAATGTGCCAGATCAAATACAGGTTCAGGATTCATGGGTTCCTCCGTTTGGTTCCGACAAATTCCCGCAGCCCATGCAGGTCGTATGTTATTTCACCGGCGGTAAGTTTCTCGCGCAGGTGCGCTTCCTTCTCGCAGCGGGCCTCGGCAGCTTTCAGTACCTCCTCCGCCCGCTCCTGCCGAACACAGACTCCTCCATCAGCATCCAAAATCACAATGTCGGATGGGGAGATGCGCGCCCCGCCAACGGACACCATGCCATTGAGTTCGCCAACCACGATCTTGGTTGCGCCTTTCACCCGTACGAAGCGCGTCCAAATTGGCAAACCGAGTTCGACCAACTCCTCGACATCCCGCACTGCCGCATCGATGAGCATCCCTGCCGCGCCCCGCACTTTGACCTGGGTCGCCAGCAACTCACCGACCAGCGCCACCGGGGCCGGTTCTGGCATGGTCAGCACCACCACCTCCCCCGGCTGGATGTGCTCGATGGCAGCATGCACCATCAGGTTGTCATCCTGGCCACACAGTACAGTCCGGGCTGGGCCAGCCACGTGGCTGCCGGGGATGAGTTGGATCAGGGGTATGTCAATCAACCCTTCGCGCCTCGAGGCTTCGTAGATTGTTGCCACGCCGAGTTTACTCAAACGCTGAAGTTTGGCGCTGTTCATAGGCTTTTCACCACCCACGGCAGCGTGCGCTGCATGGCTTCAGCATATTTGACCTCCCCCTGGCCAGAGATGCGCCGGGCGTGGTTGCCTCGCCGCGCGGCAAGTTCAGTGTAATAGGTTTGCAGGTAACTCTGGGCCTGCATCACACCCATCGCCTTCTTTTTAAGTTCCATGACGGGCGTGATGTCCACAAAGGTGTTGGGCATGAACTCGCACAACTCCGGCTGGTGCGGCTCGAAAAAGTACAGGTCAGGGGGAGTGATGTTCTTGAAGGCGCTCGCCACTCCCGCCCCGGAGGCCAGCAAGCGCGCCTTTTGGACTGCCTGGCAGGCGACCGGGTGGTCGGGGTTAAAGGGGTCAACCGGCGTGTGGGTCAGAACGATATCTGGTTCCAATTCGCGGAAGAGTTCCACCAACTCATCCATAGCCTTATCCGTGATGTTCAGGGGATAGTCACCCAGGTCCAGGCAACGGAAGTCAGCCCCAAGGATCAGTGCGGCTGCGCTAGCCTGTTTATGGCGGATTTGCTTGACGTTCTCGATGGTCTGGTTTGGTTCTTTCCACAACTCTCCTGATTCCCCCTGTTCCCCATAAGAAAGCGCGATCACGTTCGCGCTGCCCCCTTGCGATGTGACCAGTGCAATTGTACCGCCCGCCCGCCAGACGAAATCGGCGGAGTGCGCCCCAATGACGAGTAGTTTTCTACCCATAAAATTCCTCCTTTGACTATTCGGTTGAACGGAGGTTGACTATTTCAAATGCTGATCAATGAAATCAAGCACCCTTTTAACGTTCACAGGCGAGTCAAACCTGCGATCGCCATGCTCGAACCCTTCGAACAGCTCAAGGACCACCCTGTCATCGCCGCAGAAGCGTTTCAAATTCTCAGCCAAACCCACGGATTGCTGAACCGGTACGACAGGATCAACAACCCCATGCTGGATCAAGAAAGGCGCCGCGTTCTCCCGGATATAGGTTTCCGGGTTGGCTGCCTTTACCAGTTCGGGAACTTCGGTGATTTTGCCGCCCAACAGCCAAGATTCAGGGGAATTCACGCCGCTATGTTCAGTGCCTTCCATGGGGGTCAAACCGCTGGCAGTTAGTTGCTCATCCATCTTCAGGAAATTTGTCGGACCATACCAATCGACAACAGCCTGGACATTGCAGGGTTGATCCGGGTTGCCCAAACTCAAATCTTCCAACTCAGAAATGCCTGCTGAAACCCCCAACATGGTGGATAGGTAACCACCGGCTGAACCACCCCAGCAAGCGATTCTTTCAGGATCGAGGTAATACCACCCGGCATTGGCCCGAATCCAGCGTACAGCGGCCTTCACATCCTGCACCAGCGCCGGGAAGGTGGCTTCCCAACTCAAACGGTAATTCACCGCAACAACAGCATAGCCGCGCTTCAACCCCTCCAGCATCGGCAGAACCTGCATATCCGATTTGTCGCAGCCCATGAAAGCGCCACCGTGGACCGACAGGATGACCGGAAAAGGACCTTCCCCTTCATCGGGTAAATATATATCGAGCTTTTGAGATAAGGAGAGATTAGCGTAGGGGATATCGAGATATCGCCTTTTGATGTGATGGGTGTATGCTGGAGGTGGCTGCATTTCCACGGCGTAATGGGTGTCTGGATCGAAACGTTTTGGGTTCATATCCTTTGCACCTTCTGTAAAATCATTTTAGATGCGAATCCAAAAAATCAAAAACGCGTTGCAGATTCTGCGATGTTTCGAAGAGTGGATCGCCATGACCAGCCTCCTCGAATATTTCCAGGGTTACCTTTTCTCGCCCGGCAACCCGTTCCAGTCCAGCCGCGAAATTAATCGATTGCTCCACCGGAACAACCGCATCCTTGCGACCATGCTGGATGAGGAATGGCGGCGCGTTCGATTTGATATAAGCCATCGGGCTGGCAAACCGGATCAGCTCGGGTGCTTCGGTAATGGGAAAGCCAAGCAGTTTTGACTCGGGCGAATCAGCCTTTGAATGTTCGCTTTCACCCATGCCGCCGCTCGCCAGCTGCTCATCCATCCTCAGGAAGCTTTCCGTTGGACCATACCAATCCACGACCGCCTGAACGGCGCTGGAAGCATGCGGATTGCCCATCGAGAAATCTTCCAGCTTCTTGACCCTCGCACTAGTTCCCAACAGAGCAGTGAGGTGAGCACCCGCGGAGGCTCCCCATGCGGCAATACGATCTGCATCGAAGTAGTAAGCCGCTGCATTGGCACGGATATAACGAATAGCGGCTTTGCAATCATAGATCTGGCAGGGGAAATGCGCCTCCCCGCTCAAACGGTAGTTGACGCATACGACAGCATAGCCGTGCTTGATACCTTCCAAAAAGTGGAGGTTTTGAATATCCCCTTTATCACCATGCATCCACGCTCCACCGTGGAATGTCGCAATCACCGGAAAGGGCCGATCGGCTTTTTCGGGGAGATAGATATCCAGCTTCTGGGCCGGGGATTGGACAGCATACGCACGGTCCAGCCATTTTCGCTTGATTCGGCTGGTATCCATCATCGGGGGTGGAAATTGTCGATCCATGTGTTTCCTTGTTCGAGAAGTTCTGCCTTGATCACCGCTAGACAAGCTATTGGCTGACGAGTGCTGCCTTCGCAATCTTCTCCTTCGCCCTTCTGCTTTTCTGGTATTGATCATAACCAACCGCAGCCAGCAGTAACGCTCCTTTGATGAGATTTTGGTAAAAATCCTGAAGGCCGAAGAGCTGCATGCCGTTATTCAGGACGCCAATGATCATGACCCCCGTGATCAAGCCCATAATTGTGCCTTCACCACCTGCGAAACTGACACCACCCAGAAGTGCAGCAGTCAGGGCATCGAACTCGATGCCTGCGCCAGTGGTCACCTGGCCGTTGAATACTCTTGAAAGCAGCAACACAGCTGTTATCCCAGAAGCAAAGCCGCCGATAGCAAAAACAACTAACTTCATCCGTTTGATATTTATTCCCACAAGGTGCGCGGCTTCCTGGTTGCCACCCATCGCGAAAACGCGACTTCCAAAATTTGTATTATGCAAGAAGTAGGCTCCGATAATCGCCACAATGATCATGATGATGATCGGAACCGGTACCGGGCCAACGTAGCCTTGGCCATAGACTCTGAACGAATCGGGCAAACCGTCGATGTTTCGCCCACCAGCAACGATGTAGCCAAAGCCTTTGTAAATAAATGATGTGCCCAGTGTGATGATCAACGGGTGAATCTTTAGTGTATTGCTGAGAAACCCATTTGCCATACCCAAGATCGTACCCATTGCAATACAAATTGGAATGGCAATGAGGGGATTGATCCCCAAGCCATAAGTACTCGACATCATGAGCGACAGCACAACATTGGTAAAAATAATCTGGGAACCAATGGATAGGTCTATTCCCCCGGCAACCATCACAAACATCAGACCGACCGCACTGATTGTCACAAAGGATACTTGCCTCACCATGAGTCTAAGGTTGTTAAATGTCATGAAATTAGGAGCTATGAATGAAAAAAGCACTATTGACGCTACCAATACCAATAAAGGCGTGTAATTTCTGACGATCATCCCAATATTCCCGGACAGATTCCTAAATTGAGAAGGATTATTTTTCATATTTATTCCTGTGTTCGTGAATGAAATTTTTCTAAACTATGGCAGCAGCTACCCAAAAGATTGGTATTCAACATCATCTACTATTTCACTATTACCATCTTTACCCTTCACAATCAGGGTCACAACATCATCCAGGGTTATATCACTGACATTCAGGATATCCTGCCTGACCCCTCCTTTTAGAACGAAAACACGGTCTGCAATTGCCAGGATATCCGGAATCCGCTGCGTTATGAGTAATATCGACAGGCCCAGGTTTTTCAAGTTTTTGATCAAACCCAACAATTTATTGGCTTCGGTAACTCCCAGAGCAGCGGTTGGTTCATCCATAATCATGATCTTCGATTGGAACGCAATCGCCCGGGCGCAGGCTACCATCTGTCGCTGTCCGCCAGACATCCTGGCCACATTCAGTTTGGGGGATTTGATATCCACTCGCAGGTCTTTGATCAATTCCTCTGTTCGCCTGTACATCTTTTTTTTATCCAGGGAGATCCCCAGCGGTCCCCAGACCAGTTCTCTTCCAACAAAGATATTTCTTGCTACATCCAGATTGTTGAATAATGCCAAATCCTGGTAGATCATACTGATCCCCAGTTTGAACGAATCCAGGGGATTGTGAATCTCTACTTGTTTTCCAAAAATAAATATCTCACCCTTATCTGCTTGGTAGGCACCGGAGAGAATTTTCATCAGCGTGGATTTGCCGGCACCATTGTCCCCGACAATCCCCATGATCTCGCCCTGTCTCAACTCCAGGTCGACATTATTAAGAGCTTGGACTCCCCCAAAACTTTTACAGATACCCTTCATCTCAACAGCATATTCCATAATCTCTGACCTCCGTTAAAATATTATACAATCTTTCCCATCTTAGTTTTAATTATTGATTTAAACGTAACTTCTCAATAAATAGGGGAAGATGGGTGATGTGTGGGCGGCTTCGCCGCCCACACATCACCCGCCCCCCAGGTTATTGAGATGATACATTTAAACCTTACGCAGTTCAAGGTGGTTGGGGGTATGGTGGGCGGGCAAAACCCACTCACCACACCCCGAATCTTTACCAACTGCATAACTCCTGTGGTTTTTACCTATTCTCGCAGTTGGATAACATCATCAATGTATTCCATGTCGAACCACCACTTTTGATCAGGCTGATCTTTCCCCGGGTCAAGAAGATAGGCTGCCCGGATGGCAATCCGTTGTGCCAGGCGGGAATGCATGACCAGCGTGCGAACCAGGTTGTGCGGCCAGGTTGGAGGGTTGGTCCAGGGACAGCTCTTCACGCAGCGGTTACACATGGTTCCCTTTTTGTTGGTAAAGTTGAAGCTGGCACACCTTTTTGTATCCAATTTCCAGGTTTCGTAACCGTTGTACATCATCTTATCACCCATCGGAATGGCTTTACTGGGGCAGTTTTCGGCACAGATCTTGCAATTCCGGCAGAACTCTTGCAGGTCAAAATCAATCGGTTTATCTGGGATGATCGGCATGTCCGTCAGCACAGCAGCAGCCTTATACCCAAGCCCAAGGAAGGGGTTCAGGATAATTCCCGCGCGGCTGATCTCGCCGATGCCCGCGGCCAGTAATAACGGCGGCATTAATACAGAATACTTGTTGATAAAAGAAGGCCCATACTGGGCAGAAGCATCCCACCCAAGGCGGCGGATATAGTTGGCAATCGTCTCGGTGACCATGCCGAGGTGCTGGTAAGCCTGAAAACTGATGGGATCGCCCAACCAGTCAGTGCCTGTGGAGGCCTGCACAGCATGGCCTTCCTTGCGCATCACGATAACGATCGCGTTCTCGTACCGGATACCAATCTGGTCGCCTTGTTTATCATGGCTGTAGTAAGCTGATGCAGGCACCTTGCAGGCGCCCATCACATCGGCTTTCAGGAAGTAACCAACCGCCTTGATATGGCGGGTCAGGATTTCGGGTTCCTGGGGGATCGGTGCTTTCTTGCCAGCCATCGGGTTGGCTTCGATCAGGGCAATATGGTCGATCACATCCTTCTGGGCAGCCGACAACGGATATTTTTCGGGCAGCTTTTTTTGCACAGCCTTCTGAACCGCCGAGCCGTATTCACCGCGTGCGGCTAACCCATATGCATTATCTCGCAGGTCAACCCTCTGGATAGAATCCGTTATGGCGTTCGTAGGTTGGTCCACGCGTTTGAGCCGTTCCATGGGGAATGGCCCTAATGGATCTCGGCTGTGCAATCTACCTCTTTGTCTTCTGGATTCCATTTCACATCGATCAAATAAAATAATATGATTTCAAGGAATGTGACAATGATCAGAACGACCATCGTCACATTCAAATTAACGTCGGGTTACATACCCATTATCGTTCGTCAAATGGTGGAGCCGGATAGAGGAGCTCTGTAGAAGCTT
>Ga0209285_10000220_pt1 | contig 20753 bp, 23 predicted proteins | sample PPLLak3March2015_2_FD_187249 | JGI IMG/M metagenome (GOLD analysis project Ga0209285, IMG submission 187249) | Freshwater sediment microbial communities from Prairie Pothole Lake near Jamestown, North Dakota, USA - PPLs Lake P8 Core (3) Depth... | ecosystem: Environmental > Aquatic > Freshwater... | reverse complement strand
CAAATTGCAGGCTTCTCGGAGGGGGACTTCGTTGCATCCGATCTGGCACGTAGTTTTGATATTGCCTTGATGGAGAACTTCTTGCCCTAGAAGCCTCCGCCATCCATGCCCATATCCCCGCTTCCCAGATCGGGCAATTCCTTCTCGATATCTTCCGGGCTTTGGCCTTTTTCCAGCCGGTCCACCACTTCATCGAATTCGGGCGGCATCTGCTCGCCAAGTTCGCTGCCCATTTTGCGCATAAGGCGTCCCATTGCCCGGGGATCATCCTCCAGCCCGGCCAGCGCGGATGGATCCGAAAAGTCACCGGCCAGGCTTTCCATGCGGCTGTCCTCGGATTTGGCTACCCGGACGCGGTTCATCCTGCGGCGGACGTTCTTGCCCCCGCAATGCACACAGGATACCGGTCGTTTGCCGTACTCGGCATAGTTCATGAAGACATCGAAGCGTTTGTGACAGTCCAGGCAGGTATAGTCGTAGATAGGCATGGCTCAAATTATAATCGTCCTTTGCATCGAGTAAAATAGGTATATGACTGCTGACCCCGATTTCAATCCCCACCAGCCACAACCCCTTTTGATCGTCATCTCCGGACCATCCGGCGTGGGCAAGGATACTGTCCTGCACAGGATGAAGGAGCGCAACCTGCCGTTCCACTTTGTCGTCACTGCCACCACCCGCCAGAAGCGCGAGAACGAAACCCACGGACAGGATTATTTCTTCATCTCCCATGATGAGTTTGCCCGCATGATCGAGGAGAACGAGCTGCTCGAATATGCCATCGTTTACAGCGATTACAAAGGCATCCCCAAGCAGCAGGTGCGCGAGGCTCTGGCCTCCGGGAAGGATGTGGTCATGCGCGTGGATGTGCAGGGAGCGGCCACGGTCCGCAAGCTGGCTCCGGAGGCGTTGTTGATCTTCCTGACCACCCAGAACGAGGAAGAATTGGTGGAACGCTTGGTAAAACGGCGAAGCGAAACACCGGAGGGCCTGAAACTAAGAATCGCCACCGCCCGCCAGGAACTCAAACGAATTACAGAATTCGACTATGTCATCGTCAACAGCGACTGCCATCTTGATGAAACCGTTGACACCGTAATCGCCATCATCGAGGCCGAACACCACCGGGTTCTGCAGCGCAAGGTAAGCCTGTAGACATTCTTTGACGAACAAAAAACGTGCGGACGAAAATCCGCACGTTTTGCAATGTGAGTGAAGCCCAATCCATTACGGGGTATACACTTCCACATACCAGGCAGCTACATAACCTGTTTTCCCGTTCGGATCCTCAACCTTCAACCATTGGTTGTTGACGCCGACCTTGGGCAGCGCCGCACTGACCGGCTCGACCACCCGCAGGAGCGTGCCCGGACTTTCATAGGCCAGGGTGGTGGAAGTGGTATTCGGAGATGCCCGCAAGCGCAGCGATGATGTAGAGATCACCCTCACGATCAGTTCACCCGGCGGTGTGGGGGTTACAGTTGGCGTGGGCGTGGGGGTAATCGGTGCGGGCGTGAACGTCGGCCCGGATGGCGTAACTGTCGGCGTGGGGGTTGGCGTCACATTCGGTGCTTCTGCAATGATAAGGTAGTAGGAAGAGATATATCCAACCTTCCCATTCGGATCAGCAACCTTCAGCCACTGCCCCGTGGTGCCGATCTTGGGCAGGGCAGTTTCGACCGGATCCAGGACGCGCAGGAGAGTCCCACCCGGGGCATAGGCAATGGTAGTGGAATTGGCGTTGGGGTATGCCCGCAGGCGCAGGGTGATCTGCTCGGGCCAAACCTTCACGTAGAGATCGCCGCCAGGATAGGGGGTCAGCGTGGGGGTCAGGGTGGGCGTGGCAGTTGGCGTGATCGAGACCGGATCAGCAACGATCAAGTAGAACGCCGATACATAGCCCTGCTTGCCATTCGGGTCCTCCACCTTCAGCCATTTATTGGATACCCCTATCTTGCTGACGGCCGTTTCAGGATCTTCGAGCACACGCAGCAGGGTGCCTGGTCTTTCATAGGCCAGTGTTGTGGAAGAGGTATTCGGCCAGGCCCGCAGGCGCAGGTTCCCTGCCATATTGGTATCAACGCGCACATACAGTTCGCCATTCGCCAACGGCACGGGCGTGCGCGTCTGGGTCGGTGTACGGGTGGCAGTGGGAGTACGCGTGGCTGTCGGGGTGCGGGTGTTCGTTGGCGTCCGGGATGCCGTTGGCGTAAGGGTGATGGTTGGGGTATGGGTAATGGTCGGTGTGCTCGTAATGGTTGCTGTGTTGGTAACGGTGGGCGTCCGGCTGGGAGTTGAGGTACGCGTGGGTGTAGAAGTCGGGCCAAGGGTCCGGGTGGGGCTTGGTGTGAAGGTGGGCAGAGTCCCCTCCAGATAAACAAAACGAACGGCATCCGCCCCCAGCTCGCGCCCGGTATAGTCATAAGGCGAGTCTTGAGTCTGGTTTGTCAGTCTGACATATTCATTGCCATCCCCCACAAATTCATATTTGCCCACGTAAACCCAGCCATCCGTCACGTAATAGGGATTGGGGAAAACCTCCTGGCTGATGATCACGGTTTGGATCTGAGCGGCATGCAAGATCGAGTACACCGCTGCCTGGCTGGTGGCATGTGCATCGGGAATTCGGATGTAAACAGCATAACTGCCAGCCGGTAAACCATCCGGGAAGCCCCAGGTGGCGGAACAGGTGGGCGATTGCCCCACCACAGGGCGAACATAACGCATTCTATTGTTCTCGCTATTCCCGGGGTTGGTAGCCGCCTGGATCCAGCAATTGGCCGGCGACTCGCTGAAACCGGGCGCACCATCATCGATCACGATCCCGCTGGTTACGGTTGGCGGATAAGGCAACTCGCTGCCGCTCGGGATGATGAGCACATTACCACCTGCAAACGGCTGGACAGCCGGATATGCTGCCCAAAGCGAATAGCCTTGGTTGTAAGGCCAGGGATCGGAATATTCGCCGATCCAGCCATAAGGGTCGATGGCTTTTCCATTGGGTGCCACCACGCGCAGGTGCAGGTGGGGGCCACCGGAATTTCCAGTATTGCCGCTGATGCCGATGGTTTCACCATGTTGTATGAAGGTGCAACCTGGTGACTCGCAACTCTGGACAGCCAGCACACTCATGTGTCCGTAGGAGGTTTCGTACCCGTTAGGGTGGTGCAGCTTGACGTACAGCCCCAGCCCGTAGCGATGGTTCTGCGGATCATGCCAGCCAGCATAGGCCACCTGGTCGCTGTCGGCTGCGGCATAGAGAGGCCGGTAGTACATGCCGTAATCGATCCCATCATGGCCATTGTAGGCCAGCCAATCGCCCAGCGTCCAACTCCAGTAAATGCCATAACCGCCGTCACACCAGCCAGGGATGGGCGGAGGCTTCCCACCTGTCGGCTCGGGATAGGGGCAGTTCTTGGTTGCCACATCCCCTGTATAGGCCACCACGCGTTCATCGGTCTGGTAGTAATTGGGAGATGAGTGATCGAAAACACTCTCATGCGAAGCCCGGCCGGGATACGGCGGGTAGAGGAACGGTTGGACAATCGTTCCCGGCGCAGGTGCCCCTCCCGCAAATGCCTGTTGCAGCGGAGACCAAAGGGACAGACCGGCGATGACAACCGCCAACCCGACCAGCAAGGGCTTCCAGGCAAGATTTTTCACGTTGCTTCTATGGGTTCTCCGGTACGGAAACGAGTGTGGCAAGGATGGCTTCAGCTTCCTGGATGCACGCTTCTGTATATCCCTGGAAGGAAAGTTGGAAGCCGGTGAAGATGACCCCATCCCCACCAAAATAGTTGATGTAGCGCGGGATGCGGTTTTCACTGATCGTGACAACTTCGTATTGCAGTTCCCCAATAGAGCGAAAAGAACTCTCGGCATTGTAATTGGGCGGCAAGCCACGCCCCACAGCCGGGCTCAAAACGCAAACTTCGATGAAACGATGTGCCAGAACCGTTTGTCCGAATTGATCTTCCATCGGGATCCATCGGTTGGAATCATATTCCAGGCGGTAGAGCATCCCAGGGAGAGACTCAGGGTAGTTCGGCACGCCAGTCCAGGTTTCAATGATCGCTGCACCGGGCGTAGGGATGGAAAGGGTTGGGGTTGCTTCTGTAAGTGGGGGAGGAACCTCAATGGTCGGTTCTTCGGTCGCCTGTGTTTCTGATGTTGGAGTCTCTGCAGGAGAGGGCATACTTGCCGGCGCGCAGGCAGCACAGGTCAAGATCAGGCCTCCTATCAGGAGGAGCTTTCGAAACATCATTCTATTCATCTGCCAGGTACACCGCACAACAGGAGAAGGGTGATTCATCCACCGGCTGCAAGGTTCCTTCAGCCAGGTTGGAAACCCATATTGTGATTGTACCATCGCCGATAACGTTGAAGGCCAGCGCTTCGCCATCTGGTGACCAGGCTGGAGCCTCCACCAGGGCATTAGGGAAATCCGTTGCAGCAGTTACCCGATTGGTCTCCACATCCACAACCCAAATATTGCTGACCAGCGCCCAGGCGGATGTATTGGCTTCCGAATCATCCGGGTTTTCACGCACCACCGCCGCGATCCGCTTGCCATCCGGTGACCAGACCGGGGCAAAGCCATGCCCGGCATCCACATCCGCCAGGAAACGGGCATCGCTGCCATCCGCGTCCATCACCCACAACTGCCCGATGGTAAATGGAATCTGCGAATCGGGCATCAGGATATAGACGATCCGGTCACCCTGCGGGGAAGGCCGGGCATAGGCAATAATGTGGGTCGGATCTGCCAGCAGGCGTCGCTCTGACCTGCCATCCGGCTTGGCCAACCAGAGTTCCGAACCAAACCCCAGCCCCTGGGTGGTGGCATACAACACGGACTGGCCATCCGGCATCACCGCCAGATCGTACAGGGTGGATGGGAAAGACAACTCTTCAGCTCGGTTGCTGCGAATATCCACCAAAACCACCCTCGGATCGCCCAGCGTGTCGATCTTGAGATAGGCTTGTTCGCTATCGGGCATCCAGGCCAGGAAGCGGGCATCGGTCTCGAACTGCGCCGCCGGCAGGCTGGTTGTCTCCTGCTCGAGATCCATGAGCATCACGGTCATGCCATTCCCGCAATCCAGTTCCACGGCGATCACCCGACCACGTGGCGCCGGGCGCAGATCCCAGATCGCACAAGAGCTGGATACATGCAAGGGAACGCTGCGCCCCGGATCATCCAATCCCTGGCGGATGAACAATTGCATTTCCCCATCCGGCGAGTCGCTTCGCAAGTACAGCAGGGATGGCTGCACAGGCGGGAAACTCGTTGGCGTGGGGGAGGCTTCCGCTGTGGAGCTACAGGCAGAGAGAAGCGAAACAAAAAGTAAAAGACGGAATATTTGGTGGATTCTTCTCATAACCTGATTATAGCTCTCTTGGATGCGGAGAGGATATAATCACCTAGAAATTATCCATGCGAGGATTGAACAACATGCACATTCTGGTAACCAATGATGATGGTGTACAAGCTCCTGGCCTCCTGGCCCTGGCACAGGCCATGCGGGATCTGGGAACGGTCACCGTTTTCGCACCGGATCGCAACTGGAGCGCCTCCGGCCATGTCAAGACGATGGACCGTCCGCTGCGCGCCCGCGAGGTGCTGCTGGCTGACGGTTCCCCTGCCCTGACCACCGATGGCGCGCCCTCCGACAGCGTGGCGCTGGCCCTGCTTGGCGTGGTGAAAGAAAAGATCGATCTGGTTGTCTCTGGCATCAACCCGCACGAGAACATCGGCCACGATGTGACCTACTCCGGCACGGTGACGGCAGCCATGGAAGCCGTCATCGGCGGCGTGCCGGGGATCGCGGTCTCGCTGCACTCGCCGGAGGATTTCCACGGCCTGCTGGATTACAGTACTGCGGCAAAGGTTGCCCGGCGCGTGGCGCAGAACGTGCTCGAACACGGCCTGCCGGAGGGGGTGGTTTTGAATGTCAACGTGCCCTACCTGAAAGAGAACGAACTCAAGGGATACATGATCACCCGCCAGGGACTGCGCCTCTACCGCGACGCCCTGGATGCCCGCCATGACCCGCGCGGCCGCCCCTACTACTGGATCGGCGGCGACTTCCCCATCGGCGTGAACGAGCCTGGCACCGATTACGGCGCGCTGAAGGCTGGCTTTGTTTCCATCACGCCGCTGCAACTGGATTTGACCGCGCGCGAGGTGATGGAGGAGATAAAGCAGTGGGAGTGGAAATAGAAACTAAGAGGAGGCGCATATGGCGCAAAAAGCGAGAAACAAGAGCCCTCAGCAGAACTCACTTCCGAAAGAGGAGATTACAGGTTTGGCCCTCTGGAAACGCCGCGGGACAGAAGATGTCTACTTCCAGCGCGAGGCGCAGGTCAACTTCTGGACGGTGATGGGCGGGTTGGCGATGGCCGCCCTGCTCACGCAGTTGTCCCCGCTCCTGGATGAACTCCGGCAGGGGCGCTGGTACCTGGTGCTTTACCTGGTGGCATCCATTTTTGTCATTGCCAGTTCCTGGGTACAGACCTCCTGGGGGAGCCTGGTGCTGAAATGGCCGATCTCGATCTTCACGACCGTGACCACGCTCTTTGGGATGCTGGTGCAGTCCATCCAGTGCCTGTTGGTCACCTATCCACCTGGCTGGCTGGCCGCGTGCGCCGGGATCATTTTCTTTGCCTTGGTGGTCCAGGTCTATTTTGCTAAATCGGGGGCATGGCAGGTCTTTTCACCCACATCCATCAAACGATTCAAGTTCACCAACTGGATATACTTGTTCGTTATGCTGATCTGCCTCGCAGGTGCTTTCCAACTCTTCCGTTATCCTTCCCAAACCGCGGAAATGGTCTGGGGATTCGTTGTTCTGTTCTTCTCAGTAGCAGCCCTCTACATGCAAAACAGGGGGATGCAGGAAGAAAAGAAGGAACTGGGAATCCCCTGAAAGCCGGCAATTGGAGTCCTCCATGGACCTGGGATCGAGTACGCTATCCGGAATTTTGACCGGCCACTTCTCCCGCTACCCGGCCATGCAAGTGCAGGATGTCTATAAACTGCTGTTCCAGGCCGCCATGGGCAGCGAACACGCCATCCAAAACCCGCAGGCAGCCCGAAAATGGTTGGAGGAAGAGATGGTAAACCTCGGTGACGGTCCGGACGAGCCGCTGGTGGATCCCATCTCGCCGGGTGGTATCGTGCGCATCCATCTGCGCCCTTACATCCAGAATGGGGCAAGCCTGGATGCACTCCTGGATGCTTTCATCCGAACCGCGAACGAATTCGTAGCCACCCCCGACCGGCTACCTGCGTATGGTCAACTGGCCGTTGAAATGGCAATAAGAGGCAGGCTATCCTTCAGTTCCTCCAGGATCGGTGAATTCTGGAAAGAGATGGCCGGGCAGGGCTTTCCCGCTGTCCACCATTCGAAGGAATATGTCGCTGCCTATCGTCCGGCGTACCGGGTTATCCTCTGGGAGTTGTTGCGAGATGATCGCTTACCCTTGCGAAGGTTTCGCCGTGGCCAGAGATCACATTTCTAACCAGCGTATCCTTTGTTCCTGAATTCTGTCAGCAGGATAACCTTCGCAAGGCTTTCGGTGACAAGAAAGTGAGTTTTCATGCCACGCTTTACCTCCCCTCCCAACTTGAAGGAATTCCAGGCCCAGGTGTGGAATATCGTGCGCCAGATCCCATCTGGGAAAGTGGCCGCCTATGGGCAGATCGCCCAAATGATCCCCCCGCCGCAAGGCATGGATGCCAAGGCCTACCTGGCCTTCGGTCCGCGCTGGGTGGGTGGGGCGATGGCAGCCTGTCCCAATGATGTGCCCTGGTGGCGGGTGATCAATTCGAAGGGCGAGATCAGCCTGCGCCCCGGAGGCCAGGAACAACGCCAGCGGTTGGAAGCCGAAGGGGTCGAGTTCGATGAACGCGGCCGGGTGGATCTGAAGCGCTTCCGGTGGGATGTTTCACCCGATCAAGCGGAAGAGGAGCAACCGCGCTTGTTCGATTAGCTATGAAACCATACCGGTTTCCTGGCCCGGATATGCAGGAAATAGGATACCACCTGCGCATCCTGGACTTCCGGGCAGGCGCGCACGGTTTCATCACTGGGGCGAGGTTCCTCAACCCGCTCCAGTACCAGTCCACTTTCGATCAATAAATTCAGCCACTGGCTCAGGATGCGTGTAAAGCGCGGCAGTTGGAACTTGCGCAGCCCTTCCGTCACCTCCGGCGGGGCTGCCCCGAAGAACCCTTCCACAATATCTCCATCCAGGTTCCGGTAGTAATCGCCCACTTCGATGGCATACGTGACGCCATGCTCATCACGCAGGTTGCGCCGGTGGGGTGGATTGAAGCAGGGATGTATGATCGAGAACTGCACGAACCCGCCCGGCTTCAGGACGCGGTGCACCTCGGCCAACACCTGGCCGGTTTCCGGGATATCCATGAAACTCATGAAGCCGGTTGCAAAATCGAATAACGATCCGGGGAACGGCAACTCCACAGCGCTGGCGACCTGGTAACGGATAGGGGGAGCATCCCGACCCGCATAATCCCTGGCGTGCCGGACGAACCGCGCCGAGATATCGATGGCGGTCATGTGTGCGCCTCGCTGGGCCACCAGCCGGGTATTGTGGCCCTCGCCGCAGCCGATATCCAGCCCGGATAACCCATCCACATCCGGGAGCATCTCGAGGAAAGCCGGCGTATTGAGATAATCGCGGTAGACATCGTACCCTGCCCGGGAGAGCTGGGTCCACACATCGGCGTTCCCATCCCAGTAGCGTCTTACTTGATTGTGATCCATTCCTACCTCGGCTCATTCTGGCTTGTGACACATCCACAGAAGATATAGCAAAACAGGGAGTATGTAGTCAACTGCATGTTTATTGACAAAACACGAAAATCGCATATATAATTAGTTAATCTAACTAATTATATTCAGGAAAGCCATGGAAAAACTTCTCATTGATTTTATCAACACTTTGGATGTATCTCTCAAGAACCTGCAAGAGGAGATTGGGGATCGTTCCGGGTTTCTCAAACTCACGATCAGCCAGTTCCAGTATATCGATGCCATCCATGGGTTAGGGAGACCCACCATTACCGATATTTCCAACAGATTGAATATCACAAAGGCTTCCGTAACAGCCGGGGTCAACAAACTCATCGCGATGGGATACGTTTCCAAAACCCAATCAGAAACAGATAAGCGTGTATTCCATGTCAGTCTAACTGAAATGGGCAACCAATTGGTTACAGCCAAATACCAGGCGCTCAAGGATTATGAAGCTTTCGTTGTTGCTGCCCTGAGCGAAGAGGAGGCCCGCCAGTTTGAAGTCATTCTAACCAAATTGGTGCAACGGTTCAAGCAGGCATGATGCTCACAAACCATGCAAACATCACAATTACAAAGAGAAAATATGTTCATTACAATTCTGACCATCGGCTCGCGAGGAGATATCCAACCTTATATTGCGCTGGGGGTTGAACTAAAAAAAGCGGGGTACGGGGTGCGCATGGCGACCTTCGAAACCTTTGAAACATTTGTGAAGCATTTTGGATTGGAATTTTATCCCATAAAAGGGGATGTTTCCCAGGTCGCTTCCAGTGAAGAGGTTCGAGGTGCCAGGCAGGCCGATAATCCGCTCCGGGTTTTGTTCAGTTTCAACAAACTGAAATCCTATATCTTTGAACTTCAGAAGGAACTTTTCCAGGCATGCCAGGGATCGGATGCCATTGTTTACCATCCAGGCGCAGCGATCGGATATTTCATTGCCCAACAGCGAAAGATACCCGGCATCCTTGCCACTCCTTTCCCGATGACCCCCACGAAAGAATACCCGGCATTGATCTTCTACAACGCCGTTCGCTTTGGAAAAGGATTCAACCGGGCAACGCACAAGATCTTCGAGCAGATCATGTGGTCGGCCACCAGCGCGCCGATCAAACAATTCTGGAAACAGGAATTCGGTCATGCCCCCGAAGAGTTTGGCTGCCCCTATGGGCGACAAAACACCCGATCATTCCCAACCATCATATCCTGCAGTGATCATGTATTCCCAAAGCCGAAAGATTGGCCGGAACATGTGCATAACACCGGGTACTGGTTCCTGGAGGATGACGCGGACTGGGAACCATCGGCAGGGCTGCTCGAATTCTTGGGCAAGGGAGCGCCCCCCGTATATGTTGGCTTTGGCAGCATCGGGGACCCTGCCCTCGCCGAACAAACCACCAGGATGGTGATCGAAGCGCTAAAAAATTGTGGGCAGCGCGGCCTCCTGGCAACCGGCTGGAGCGGTATGTTTCGCACAGAGGATTTCCCCGAAGGTATCTTCATCCTCGAAAGCGCACCGCACGCCTGGCTGTTCCCGCAGATGGCGGCCGTTGTCCATCATGGCGGGGCGGGGACGACTGCGGCAGGCCTGAAAGCGGGGATTCCGAGTATCATCATCCCGCATGGCAATGACCAGTTTGCATGGGGCCGCCGTGTTCAGGAATTGGGAGTGGGGCCAAAGCCCATTCCGAGGAAAACCCTCACAGCCGAAAAATTGTCGGATGCCATCCAATTCGCCCTGTCGGAAGAAGTGCGAGCGAGTACGAAGGAACTGGGGAGAAAGATCCAAAGCGAAAATGGCGCCAGGATGGCAGCGGAGGTTGTTATGGATTGTCTCAAGCAGAGAGGTGATCTGTAAACTAAAGAGACCCGGTCTCTTCGAGAGACCGGGTCTCTATGTCTCTGTACCTCAACCAGCCTTCCCCACCTCCACCACAAACATCTCCAGCGCCAGATCAAGCGGCATCTCACCGGTTTTGGCGGCCTCATCCATCGCCAGCAAGCGGCGGTAGATGGCTTCAAGGGCGGCCATGTTGAAACGTCCCGCCTGCCGGTAGGCCTTCTCGACCGAATACGGCGCCTCGTGGATCCTGCTCTGCGCATCCTGCAAAGTGCCGCGCTGGTCCAGGATTTCACGCGCCAGGATCAGCAGCCGGAACTGGCGGATGACCATCCCCCACAGGGCGAACGCATCTTCATCCTCCAGCAAGCGGCGCAGCAGAGCCTGGGCTTGCTGGCTGTTGCCGGCTGCCAGGGCATCCACCAGGGCAAAGACGCTCGCCTGGGCGGTGACGATGCTGACCTGCTCAACATCCGCCAGCGTGATCGGGCGGACATGGTTGGCATAGGTCAGCAGCTTGGTGATCTCCTGGGCAGCCTGGCGGTTGTGCTCACCGACCATCTCGGCCAGCCTGGCCGCGGCCTGTGGTTCGATGCTGCCTCCCTGCGCCTTGGCCTCGTTGACGATCCAGCCAGGCATCTCCCACTGGCGGGGCGCCATGCAACGCACCAGCTGGATACCCAACTTGTCCGCGGCCTTCACCAGCCAGTGTTTGCCTTCATCACGCGGGTCGATGGTCTCGTGCAAAGCCAGGAGCGTGGTCGGCGGGAGGTTCGAAATGAATTCCAGGAATTTCTTGCGCGGGTCGGGCGTGCTGTAACGCGCCGATGGGTTGGCAAGGAACACCAGCCGTTTCCCGCCGAAGAACGGGATGGCGTTGACCGCCGTATTGAGATCATCCTCGCTGACCATGCGGGCTTCGAGCCGCGTGGTGCTCATGCCATCCGTATCATGCCGGGCCTGGAGGTCATACAGTTGCCGGGCAATGGCAAATTCATCGTTGCCGTAGATGAAGAGGATCTGGGCGTCGGACATTGAAAATTTCCTCAGCGTTTGCACAGAAAAAGAATCTTGCGCACTCCGCGTTCTCTGCGGTTCGTTATCCTTTCGTGATCACGCGGTGCAGGGCAAAGCGCCCGAACTGGACCGGGAATACATTCACCACAACCAGCCCCTGTGGATCGCCGGAGGTGGTGATGCGCTCCTGGATCTTCGGCCCGAGCGGCTGGCTGACGATCAATCCCAGCATAACAAGGGCCATGACGAATGGCAGGCGTTCCACTTTTTCGCGATTACTGCGCGCCCCGGCCATTCCCAGCCAGGCCAGCAGCCCGGAGACGAACCCGCTTGCGACGAAGTTCGTCCCACAGTTGGGATGGATGGCCAGGTAACGTTCCCCATTGTTGAGTCGCGTCAGGGCATGGGTGACTGCCTCGCGCACATCGGCGCTGGGAACATCCCCAAAGAGGTAGAAACCGTTCGGGTCCGAGAGACCGGCCAACGGTCGATTCGGGAAGCGCCGGGAGAGGAGCGTGATGGTGGCGTGTTCCAGTCCATGGTTGCGGCGGATGCGGGAGATGATGGGGGTATCCAGGATGGTCATATCCAACTCCAGTTGTGGGAGGATTATACCTGCAAAAGCAGGATGGTTGTCACATGCGAAGGGGAACAATTGCGGATGGGGCGGGGAAGGATTTGTGATTTAATATACAAAAGGAGGCAGAAATGTCGAAAACCATTGATAACTTGAAAGCCGCATTCGCGGGTGAATCGCAGGCCAACCGCAAGTATCTAGCGTTTGCCAGGAAGGCCGATGAAGAAGGCCACAAGCAGGTTGCCAGGCTGTTCCGGGCTGCGGCGCATGCCGAGACGGTCCACGCCCTGAACCATTTCAAGGCCGCCGGTGAGATCAAGTCCACCGCAGAGAACCTGCAAGAGGCCGTGGCAGGCGAGAACTACGAGGTGGCTTCCATGTACCCGCCCATGCTGGAGGAAGCCGAAGCAAGCGGTGAGAAGGCAGCAGCACGCACCTTCCGCTGGGCATGGGAAGTGGAGAAGATCCACGAGGCGCTCTACCGCAAGGCCGCCGAGTTGCTCGGCAAGGAAATGCCGGAGACCGATTACTATGTCTGCCCAGTCTGTGGATACACCCATGAAGGCCCGTTCGATGGACGCTGCCCGGTCTGCAATGCGCTGGGTGAGAAGTTCGAACGGATTGTGTAGCGGTTACCCCAAAATCGAACTCCCGCAGTTCACACATCGCTGCGGGAGTTCTCTTTAGTCAGGAGAGTGCGTAACAATTCATCCCATCGCCTGTATCTTCGATCAGGATAGCCCGACGCTCGCGGAGGATCAGGAAGGTTATCCACAGATCGCCAACAGCGCTGGCGGCATTCAAAATCACAGCAAACAGAATCGCAATCAATGCTTCTCCCTGGGGAAGAATCGCCAGGAGAATCAGGCCAAGAACGGATAAAATCACAAAGGGTGCAAGGGTAATCACCAGATATTGTCCACGCGGAAAAAACCACCCAGGCGCACCGGCAAAAGCATACCAACCCCGAAAACCAAAGGTCGGGCGTGAGCGGGAAAAAAGCCAGAAGAAAGCGCCATGCACCAGTTCATGCAACACCAGTTGTCCCACTGCGATTCCGATAAGCGAGAGGAACACATATAGACCGTTTGCTGAGGTAATGACCAGTTCGAACGTGTAGCCCGGGTGAATCTGCGATACATACAACGAGAAAAGAATTCCAAAGGGAATAAGCAGGAAGAGGGCAGCACTGTTGAGTGCCCAAGAAGTACGCTTGTTCTTGAATAGGTTGAGTGAATAAATCAGCGTGGCATTATCTGGTTTGATGTTCGTTGCACGCAGGGGTATTTTCATTTCGCCACTTTTCTCCCCTCGCAAAGATGAGCGATTACGATGCTGATTGATATGCAGTGACTTCTACCAGCCGCCGTTGTTGGCGTGCTTCGTTGACCAGCATTTCCAGCCGGGCAGCGGTGCGGTCGTCAATCCAGTCGGCTTCGCACTGTTCGCACACCAGCGCGGGTACATCGCGAACCACGATTACACCGAAACCCAGGTCAACAGTGAAAGTGGTTTTTCCGGCGCGTTTCATCCCGCCGCAGATGGGACAGATTGTCGTTTTACTGGTCATGGTTTTCTCCGAGTACGAAAATCCGATTCGAAGTGTTCGGGTGTTGGTTCATAGGCTGTAATAATCGCAAGCTTGTTGTCATTTTCAATGGCAATGACTACATGGATAGGACGGTTACTTTGCCATCCCAAAACCAACCCGCTTGGAACTGGTCGGTCGGCTGAATAATCTTCGATTATTTCGCCGGTCAATATTGCATCAAGAATGATTGAGCGGGTCAAGCCTCTTTCCAGCAAGCGTTCAAGGGCATGTCTTCTCCAGATAACTTGCCGTTTTTTTACAAGAGCGTGCGCTTTTGCCAAGTTGAGGCTGTTGGGCATATAGGGATTATACTCTTCTTGAGGAACAAACTCGAGTTATGTTTCAGCCATTTTCCTCCCCTTCGGCGCCTCTCGTTGGATCCCAAAAGCAGTTTCCAATGCCTGGGAGACCGAGCGCACCTCGACGATCTCGATCCCCTGCGGCCAGGGTTCGCCCTTGCGCAGGCGCTTGGGGACGATGGCGGTTTTGAATCCCAGCTTGGCTGCCTCGCGCAGGCGCACCGGCATCTGCCCGGGCATGCGCAGCTCACCGGCCAGGCCCACCTCCCCGATCAGCACCGTATCGGCCCGCACCGGCAGGTCGCGCATGGAGGAGGCTACTGCGGCAGCAATCGCCAGATCGGCGGCGGGTTCTTCGATCTTCAAGCCGCCCACCACATTGACGAACACATCCGCTTCGGCCAGCCGTAGGCCCATCCGGCGGGTCAGCACGGCCACCAGCATCAGCAGCCGGTTGTAATCCACCCCGTTGGGCGTGCGCCGGGCATTGCCGAACTGGGCCGGGCTGGTCAACCCTTGCACCTCCACCAGCAGCGGGCGGGTGCCTTCCATCGTCACGGCAATTGCCGAACCGGCCGCGTTGACCATCCGCTCGGCCAGGAAGGCTTCGGATGGATTGGTCACTTCCACCAGCCCGCGCTCGACCATCTCGAAGACACCCACCTCGGCGGTGGCCCCGAAACGGTTCTTGACCGAACGCAGCAGGCGGTAGGTCTGGAAGCGGTCGCCCTCCAGGTAGAGCACCGTGTCCACGATGTGCTCCAGGACGCGCGGCCCGGCAATCGTGCCTTCCTTGGTCACATGCCCGATGATGAACACCGCCGGGCCGGATGACTTGGCCAGCTCGCGCAACCGGTTGGCCGACTCGCGCACCTGCGAGACCGAGCCGGCCGCCGATTCCAATTCCGGGAGGTAGACGGTCTGGATGGAATCCACGATCAACAGGTCCGGCTTGACCGCCGCAACGTGCTCGAGGATCGCATCCAGGTTGGTCTCGGTGACCAGGTACAGGCTGGCTGGCAGGGCGGTCTCCTTGCCGGACAGGCGCACAGCCCGCATCTTGATCTGCCGCTCGGACTCTTCGCCCGAAACGTACAGCACCTTCAACTTGTTCCCCATCTCCATCGCCAGTTGCATCATCAACGTGGACTTGCCGATGCCGGGGTCGCCGCCGACCAGCACGATCGAGCCGGGGACGATCCCGCCGCCCAGGGCGCGGGCAAACTCTCCGATCGGCAGGGGGATGCGTTCCTCGGCATCCCCGCTGACCTCGCCGATGCGGCGCGGCGCGGACCGGCCTCCGAGGCCGCGGCCAGTGGATTTTCCAACCGGGGCATCACTGACGATCTCCTCGACCATCGAATTGAACGAACCGCACTGCGGGCACTTCCCCATGAAACCGGCGGAGACGCGCCCGCACTGCTGGCAGACGTAACGAGAGTGGGTTTTTGGCATATGCGTATTATAACCTTTGGGTCGAAGTTTTCATTTTACGAGGTTCGTGCACCCCAAAACGCAGCAACACCCAACTGATTGCCCCGATGATGGCAGAAAGAATGAACATCTCCCGGTAACCCATGGCTCCAGCCAGCCAACCACCGATCATCGGTGCCAGGGATGCCACGATACCCGGAATGGTATTGGCAAGGCCGATGTAGGTGGGGCGGTTTTCCGGTTCCGTAAATTCATAGACAATGGAAATGCCAGAGATAAAGGTACCGGCGTTGACGGCCCCGCGCAAGAAAAAGACGGCGAAAAACCACCACGGGCTGGGAGCCAGAATCGCCAGAACAAGCGTCAGGATGCTTAATAGCATGCAGATCTCCAGGCTTAGTTTATGGCCTTTACGGTCTGCAAGGAAGCCGAACAACAGGTTCGAAAGGGCCAGGCCGATCTGCAAGGCGATCATAAACCCGCTGGCTTCCGCATCCGGCAGATCCCAGGCCTGCACGGCATACACCACCAGGAAGCCGGTGGCCATCCCGCTCAATGAAAAGATGATCTGCGCCAGCAGGTAGGCGCGGAAGTTGCGATCACGGCGCAGGATATCCGGCAGGGAACGGAAATAATCCAGTTGCGAAACAGAGGGTTTGTTGCTATAGATCGCAGGTTCACGTGTGAGTGATAAGAACACCCATGAAAGGAAGATCAGTGCGCCAGCAACTGCAAAAGAAAGCGCGTATCCCAGGGGAAAGGTGTACTTTTCGATAACGAAAGGCACAGCCAGCGCACCCAGGATGCCGGAACCATTGCCGACGAAATTGGTGATGCCAAAGAACCGCCCGCGCTTATCCACCGGGATGATCTTGGCAATCATATCCTGCCAGCCGACGATGATCACGCCGGCCCCAACGTTGTGCCAGGTATACAACACAAAGAACAGGATTAGGGTCAAGGTTGGCTGGCTGGTCGCCAGGAAGTAGATCATTGGGGCGAGCAACAAAAGAGGCAGGCGCTCGAGGTAGAAGCCGAGCGTCACCGGGAAAAATTTCTTGAGAGGGGCGCGCTCGACCATGTTGGCCGTAAATAGCTGCGGCAGGAAGACACCCCCCCAGCCAAGGAAGGAGATCAGGCCGATCACCAGGGGATTTTCGGTAAAATGGCTGACAAACAAGGGCAGGATGATCGTGGATGAGAAAAAGCTCATCCCGAACCAGAAGCTGGCCCCATCCAGGGAGTTGACCAGGAAATTCCAGCGATAATCCTGCTCGATTTTCTGTTGAATCGCGGTATTATCAGCAATGTCGTCCGTCATAAATCGCTACTCATAGCAAGGGTTGTGTGATGTTATGGATTATACCTTTGGTGGAAGACCCTTGTGCTATACTTGAAATGGATGAAATTCTCCAATTAACAATCCCTGCAGGAGCCCAGAATGAGCAACGATACACCTACTGCCACTCGTGCTTCAAGGATTTTGATCGCCTTTGCCTGGATATTTACCCTCTTTGCATCCATGCTGCCGGATATGATCTGGAACCAGCTCATTGGAGATACGCCAGCCTGGTTGTTCTGGCTGAAAGCCATTGCTCTGGTGATCATCATCGTTCTGGGCTGGGTTTGGAAGGGATTGCGTCCGTTGCGGACTTACTTTACTCTCCTGCTCATCTGCATCTTATTGTGGTGGGTATTCACCTGGATCATGACTCTCGACTCCTGGCTCACATGGACAGAACAGGTTCCCTGGGCGGTCGGAATGACCGGGCTCCAACTCATGAAACTGGCGCTCGCCCTGTTGACCATCGCCGCCCTGTTCCTGTTCTTCCGCCGCCGGAAGGATTTCTTCCTCGTTCGGGGAGAGGCGGATGCAGACGCGGAACCGGTGCATTGGCTGGGGATGAAGGAACCATTCCCCTGGAGAAGCCTGGCGCCCATCGTCGGCATTTGCGCGGCGGTCATCATGCTGGCTGTCCTCTGGCTCTCCAACCAGCCTTCCAGGGCAGTGTTGGTCAAGGCGTTACCGCTCCTGCCCCTGGCGTTTGTTTATGCGGCCACGAATGCGATCAGCGAAGAGATCAGTTACCGGTCTTCGTTGCTGTCACCTTTATATCCAGTCATCGGGAAAAACCAGGCCCTGGCGATGAACGCTATCTTCTTCGGATTGGCCCATTATGCAGGCGGCGTGCCCCTGGCCACCCTGCCCACCCTGTTCATGACCGGCTTCCTGGGCTGGTTCATGGGGAAGGCCATGCTTGAAACAGAAGGATTCTCCCGAACATGGCTGATCCACTTCATTGCGGATATCCCCGTCTTTGCCTTTTTGATCATCGGCTCCGTGGCATAGTTATCCTGTTGACCGATCCACTGCCCTTTTCTGGTTTTGGATATGATACACTTGGCCTGACAAGGAGAACAACCATGCCGCCTCGCGTTGGGAAACAAGCCCCCGATTTCACCCTGAAAGACCATACCAGCAAGGAAATCCGCCTGCGCGATTACCGAGGCAAGAACGTTGTCCTGGCCTTCTTCCCGCTGGCCTGGACGCCAGTCTGAACGGCGCAGATCCCTTCCTACCAGGCCCTGCGGGACCGGTTCGAAGGGATGCAGACCCAGGTGCTGGGTCTCAGCGTGGATAGCGTTCCCTGCCTGACAGCCTGGGCCGAAAGCCTGGGCGGCATCACTTACCCGCTCCTGAGCGACTTCTACCCGCACGGCGCGGTATCGAAGAAATACGGCGTGCTGCGCAAGGATGGCAAATCCGAACGCGCCATCTTCGTCATTGATAAACGCGGCATCATCCGCTATGTGGATGTGCACGACATCGATGAACAACCCAGCAACGATGAACTGTTCCGCGTCCTGGGCGGGATCGACCCCGAGGCGGCCGCCGCTTACGCGGCCAGCCACCCGGCTGCACCCCCGGCTCCCGAACCGGATGCCGATGTGGTCATGTACTGCACCTCCTGGTGCCCTGGTTGCCGGCGGGCGCGCCTGTACTTTGCACAGAACGGAATCGAATTCGTGGAAATCGATATCACCCGTGACCGCGAAGCCGCCGCCCGCGTGCGCGGTTGGGCCAATGGCAACGAGACTACCCCCACCTTCAACATCAAGAGCCAGGTTATCGTCGATTTCAACACCGCCAAACTGGATGCCGCCCTGGGTATCAAACGATAAGGACGCCAGTACATGGCCGAGAAAATTCCCCGCACACTGGACTGTCCGAGTTGCGGCGCGCCGCTCGATTACGATGGCAAGAGCGCCACGGTCCGATGCAAATTCTGCAACCATGTCACGCTGATCGAAGGATTTAAGGAAGAAAAGCCACCGGAAATCATCATCGAGGATGTGCACGTTTCCGCCCCACCCAGGCCGGTGATCATCGAAGCGCCGATCAAACCGGTTGTGAAGGCAGCCGCTGCAACTGCAACCACTGGAGCATTCCTTGGCTGCGGGATTACGGCTGCCATCCTGCTCATTGTGGGCGTCATTCTCGGTTTTGCCTTTTCCCAGCCCGGGGGGCCCTTCGTGCCCCGCATGGTGGCTATGGATACCGCTGTACTCCTGCCTGCCGAAAGTGACGCCCCGCCGGATGTGGTTTCGCTTTTCTACAATGTCAACACTGAGAAGCGCCTGTTTGCCCGGGTGGGTACATCGAACGGCAAGCTGGCCTGGCAGGCCGAGCCCCTGCCCGGCGATGGTTTTGCCGATCATATCGTCACCGATGGGAATCTCGTTTATGCCGCCAGTGAAATGGATCTCTTCGCCTATCATGCATCCGATGGCAGCCTGGCCTGGCAGGTCGAGATGCCCGACCGGCTTGAGTATGAGGAAAACAGCCTGGCGCTTACCGCCGGGCGGGTGGTGACGATAACGCTCGACCGTTCGCTGCAAGCCTATGACGCCCAAACCGGCCAACTGGCCTGGAGCCGGCTGCTGTCCGGGTACGATCGCCAGATCCGCCTGATGAACGATCAGATCGTCGTGATGGATTACCTGGGCGATGATTACACCTACAGCCTGGTATTCCTGAAACCCCTCGATGGCCGGGAAGAGTCGCTCATGACCCCCACCTGCCAGATCCGCGAATACTCATCTGAAACCCTGGATACCTATTCTGGCATCCTTTATGACCCCGGTCAAAACAGCCTGTACCTGTTCTATGGCACATTCAATGGCTGTATCCAGCGCATTGACGTATCCACTGGCGAGGTGAGCTGGCAAACGCCGGTCGAAGATGGGTTCAGCTTTACGCCCTATGGCTTCAATGGCATCCTCACAAATTCGGCCATTTACTTCCAAAGTGGAAGCCAATTGCTGGCGGTGGATAAAGTCAGCGGAACGGTGCGAACCCTGCTATCGAACGATGACTACGAATTCATGCCGCTGGCGGTATCCGGCGATACCCTGATCGCCCGCGCCCGCCGGACGCGCGGCACGGAACGCTTCGAACTGTGGGGAGTGGATGCCGGTTCAGGCAGCAAGAAATGGTCGCTGGAATTGGAGAATACCAAACCCCTGGACCCGCCCAACGAACTGGTTGGCCTGGTGGATGAAGATGAATCCGGCTGGGCCTGGCGCCTGGCTCCCACCGGGCTGCTCCTGCTCGATTTCCAGGCTGTTCCGAACCAATTGGTGCTGACCACGATCAACCCGGCGGATGGCTCAAAAACGAGCGAGATCGCAGTACCGCTCGAGAACGATGGCAGCGAATTCTACTCCGTTCCCACGGTGGTCGGCTGGTGGAACCAGATGGTTTACTTCATCCTGGATACCCAGGTTTACGCAGTCGACACAATCAGCGGTGAAATCATGATGGTATACCAATAAATTGACTTCCCAACCCACTTACACGATAATACTGCCATAATTGCTCTTTGGGAATCTCCGTGAAGAGAGGGAAGATATGGGGGTGTTGGGCGGGCTTCGCCCGCCCAACACCCCCTATTTCCTGCCTCACTACGCTAATTCCCAAAGAACGGCCACAATCGAAGGTCCTGTAACACATTCCACTTTCGTCGGGAGGGCACATGCAATCCAATCCATCCAATCCGGCTTTCAACATGGGGGAACTGAAAGCAACCTTTGGGCCCAACCAGGCCAACGCGAAGATCATCTTGTATGTCATGCCGGTCTTCATCCTGGTCGGGCTCGTTCTTATTTTCCG
>Ga0209285_10000219_pt1 | contig 20763 bp, 15 predicted proteins | sample PPLLak3March2015_2_FD_187249 | JGI IMG/M metagenome (GOLD analysis project Ga0209285, IMG submission 187249) | Freshwater sediment microbial communities from Prairie Pothole Lake near Jamestown, North Dakota, USA - PPLs Lake P8 Core (3) Depth... | ecosystem: Environmental > Aquatic > Freshwater... | reverse complement strand
CGATGGCACCGGGCGTGATATCTGGCGGGCATCGGTGCGCGTGTTCGATGCTGCCGTGCAGAAGGCCTACGGGGGCCAGCGCAAGATCCACTGGATGGAAGTGTTCGCTGGCGAGAAATCTTTCAAACAGTTCAACTCCTGGCTGCCGGATGAGACCGTGGAAGCCTTCACCGAGTTCCTGGTGGGCATCAAAGGCCCACTGACCACACCCATCGGCGGCGGCATCCGTTCGCTGAATGTAGCCCTGCGCCAGCTTCTCGACCTGTATGTCTGCCTGCGCCCGATCCGTTATTTCAACGGCGTGCCCTCCCCCTTGCAGCATCCCGAATACGTGAACATGGTGGTGTTCCGTGAGAACACGGAGGATATCTACACCGGCATCGAGTTCCAGTATGGGACGGAGGGCAACCGCAAGTTCTGGGATTTGTTCAAGGAAGCCTTCCCCAAGGAATATGCCAAGGTACGTTTCCCCGGAACGGCCGGGGTAGGAATCAAGCCGGTTTCGGTCGAGGGGACGGAACGCCTGGTGCGGGCTGCCATCCAGTGGGCATTGGAGAACAAGCGCAAGAACCTGAACCTGGTCCACAAGGGCAACATCATGAAATACACCGAGGGCTCGTTCAAGGATTGGGGCTATACCCTGGCCAGGCGCGAGTTCCGCAATGAGATCGTCACCGAGCGCGAATCCTGGATCCTGGGCAACAAGGAAGCCAACCCGGCCCTGACGAATGAAGCCAATGCCAGGCTGATCGACCCGGGCTTCGATATGATGTCCCCCGACCAGCAGAACGATATCAAGCGGGAAGTGGAAGAAGCCCTCAAGCTATGGGATACCCATGGCGATGGCAAGTGGAAGTCCAAGTTGCTCGTCAAGGATTCCATCGCGGATGTGACCCTGCAATTCGTGCTGATCCGCCCGCGCGACTACGATGTGATCGCCACCATGAACCTGAACGGCGACTATATCTCGGATGCCCTGGCGGCCCAGGTGGGCGGGATCGGGATTGCGCCGGGCGCCAACATCAACTACGAGACCGGCCATGCCATCTTCGAGGCCACGCACGGCACCGCACCCAAGTACGCCGACCTGGACAAGGTCAACCCCGGCTCGGTGGTGCTCTCGGGCGAGATGATGCTGCGCTACATGGGCTGGGCGGAAGCCGCCGACCTGATCATCAAGGGCATGGAAGGCGCGGTGGCGGCCAAGACCGTCACCTACGATTTTGCCCGCCTGATGGATGGTGCGAAGGAAGTTAAGTGCTCTGAGTTTGGAGATGCGATCATCTATCATATGGACTAACCAAAGCAAAAAACAAAACGAAAAAGGATCGTCTTGCAAGGACGATCCTTTTTCGTTTCTTGATTTTTGTTTCCCTACGGCGTCGGCGTGGCTTCAGGGATCGTTGAAAGCGCCCGGGCTTCCTCGGCAGTCCTGGGCATGCCATTCATGATCCACAGGATGAATGCGTCAATCACATCCTGCTTCATCAACTTGGTCGGCGGCATCTGCTGGATCAGCACTTCCCCGGTTGCCGGGTCGAGGATCTCGGTACCCTGGATGACGGTCAGGAGATAACCATCCAGGCTGCCAGGGAGCAGGTTGTTTTCCGCGTTATCCCCGGTGGTTAGGACCTCCTCGTAACTGGTCATCAGGAAGTTGTTGTTATCCTTCCCCGCCCGGTGGCAGGAGACGCAGTAACGCTTGACGATCGGGGCGATATGAACATCATAGGATGGCACTTCGCCCTCGGCCAGCGCCGGGAAGAGCGGCTTCATCGGCGGCATTTCGAAGCGGTCATCCCAGGCGTAGCGCATGAAGATGACGATGTAATCGATCTCGCTCTTGGTCAGACCTTCAGGGTTGTAGGCCTTGCCGAAGGGGTTCATGCCGGCATCCGGGCGGCCATAGGCGATCACCTCGGCCATGGAGGCATCGTTGAGGGTATAGAGGATATCCCGACCATTGATGGGGCTGATCACCTTGCCTTCCAACCCTTCCACACCAGTGATTGTGGTGACCGAGCCATCGTCGCCATGACACTCCACGCACTGGACTGAGTACAGATCCTGCCCGGCATTGATCTGGTCTTCCAGCGTGGTGGCAACTTCCACTTCTTCTGAAGCGACGGATGGAGCCAGGAGCATGGTGCCGGCGGTCAGGCCGATCATCAAAACGATCGTGACCACGGTTGTCCAGACCATGGCTTTGGCGGGAGTCTTTTTGAAGGCGAAGTTCATCAGAGCCAACAGGATGTACGCGGCCAACGGCACCACCAACCCGCCGACCGTTTGCAGGATGCCAGCGATGTAGAGGCCTTCGCCGGAGGTGGTCGGGATGTTGGAAATCAGGGTCAGGCTCACCATGCTGACGATGATGATCGCCATGATGCCGATGGCAAAGACGCGCTTGCCGTAATAGCGTTTGGGCGAACGGTCGATGAATGGCAACACGGTCAGCAGGCCAATGTAGATGATCGGGATGATCACCGTCGCCAGCCATTCGATCTTGCCCAAGATGGGGATCTGCCCGTAGATGGCCAGGAACTTGAACAGGAACAGGAAATACCATTCCGGGCGGGGCACGTAACTACTGTCGCTGGGATCGGCCTTGGGTTCGACCGGCACGCCGATGAAGGTGGCCAGCAGAACCAACAGGAGGAAGATGCCCAGCGCCATGATGGCATCCTTGAAGATGCTGTCGGGCCAGAAGCGCTCGCCCTTTTGAAGCGACTGCTCGTAGCGTTCCTTGATTGTTTTCTTCTGTTCTTCTTTCATGGCAGCGCTCCTAATCTTCCTTTTCCGGGAACTGGGATTCGCCGTGCTTGATGATGAGGAACAGGTGCACGCCGATCAACGCAACCAGCAATGCAGGCAGGATCCAGATGTGGGCGGCAAAGAACCGCTGCAGGGTCAGGGCGCTCAGGTCCGTGCCGCCGCGCAGGGCTTTCAGGATGAAATCCCCAATGAATGGAACACTGCCAGCGATCTGGGTCCCCACGGTGGTGGCCCAGAAGGCCTTCTGGTTCCAAGGCAGCAGGTAGCCGGTGAAGCCCATGCCGACCGTCATCAGCAGCAGGCCGATGCCGATCAGCCAGGTCAGCTCGCGCGGGTATTTGTACGAAGCGGTGACGAAAACCCGCACCATGTGGATGAAAACCACCAGCACCATCAGGGAGGAACCCCAGTGGTGGATGCCACGGATGAGCCAGCCGAACTGCACGCCGGTCATGATGTACTGGATGCTGTCATAGGCGTGGTCGGGGGAGGGGGTGTAGTAGATGGCCAGGAAGATACCGGTGGCGCCTTGCAGCAGGAAGAGGAAGAGGCTCGCCGAGCCGAGTGTGTTCCACCAATTACCTTTCGGTTCCGGGCGGTCGAGCGTGGCTTTGTATAAGCTGTCCAAACCGATGCGTTCATCCAGCCAGGCGTAGAATTTTTTCCACATGGTCAGCCTCCCTTGATATGGATGAGCAGGTTGCCCGCTTCATCCAATTGGAATTCATCGTAGACATCCAGCGGACGGGGCGGCGGGCCATCCAGGACATTGCCCTCGATATCGAAGGCGGCATCGTGGCACGGGCAGACGTAGGAGCGCGTGTCGGCGTGCCAGTTGACCTGGCAGGCCAGGTGCGTGCAGCGGCTGGACAGGATCAGGATATCGTTTGGGTCTTCCGACTTGCGCAGCACGAAGCCGCCGTAGTTGGTGGCTGTGCGCTCCCAGCCGTTGACCTGGGTGCGGGTGAACGAGAAGGGGAAGGGTTCGCCGATGGGCATGTCTTCCAGCTTGCCGATCGGCACCCAGGCATCCTTGCTGCCGGCGCGCAGGGCCGGGCTGATGAGATAGCCGACGGCCGGGATGCCAAAGACCGCGCCGATGACCGTGCCCACGGCAGCCGTTGTCAGCTTGACAAAGTCACGCCGGCTGATGTGATGGGAACCTGGCATGTATACCTCCTGTGATGGTGGAATATGGTGGTTCTAGGCTACCGGTAAGTGATGGAACTGATTCGAGAGTCAATAAATGCACCCAAATTATAGGAATCTCCCCCAAACCCCGCAAGTTACAACCGTCATGTGTATATGGCATTGAAAGTTATATCTTGAGGAGGTATGTAACAACCGATTCGCAATACCCTTACGGAGTAACGCTTTCATCAAAAGGCCCCGGAATGATACTTGTCTCACCCACTGCCGGAGGCTCAAAAGCCTCATACCGGCTGGTTTCCCAATCCCACATCAACCAGATAAAGTGTTCATCTTCCAATATTCTCGTGAATGTAACTTCTGCTTCCAAGGGACGATCATCCTCGGTCATCGAGATAACCGTAACCTGCATACCGGTCAATTCCACTTGCTCCCCAAGCTGCATGGGGTAATCGATCCCCCGGAACAAACCATCCCCGAACTGGTAACCATAGGAAGAATCGGCAAATGGATAGAAAAGTCGATTCTCGGTTGGGACGGCAGGCGATAATAGATACCCTTCTTCTGGCTGGACGATCAGCGTTTGCTCGTCCACCCGTGTCAGGGTAATGGAAGAAAATCCAGGCGCCAATATGCGCAGGTGGGCAGGCATCTCCTGGCCGCGAAAATGACGCACGGCTGGGATGTAAATAAGTTGCCCCGGGTCGGGAGTGTTTGCAATGACCACATCCTGTGTTTCAGCCGAAGGCAGGGGACCAAGATCTGTCACAGCACTGGCATAATGATCCAGCAAAGGCCGGGCCAGGGCACCGCTGATGGGATACAGGCCGGCATGCAGAACCAAGAATATGATGGAAAGGATTTTGGCAGCTCTCTGTTCCCAGCGTTTCTCCGGCAGCGTTTCTCCAACCTGTAAATGCGCCAGGATGAACTGTCCCATCAAACCGAACGCGCCCAGGCTGATGAAAACGAGGTGTCGTCCGCTGGGCAGGCTGACCGCACAGACCGGGAGCACAGCCAGGAGCATCCCGCCGCACCAGAAACGTGCCAGGCGATCCATCTTGATGATGGGAAGCAATAGATCGGCAATGAAGACCAGGATTCCCACAGCCAGCGCCCAGTAGATGGTTTTCGCCCCGAAAGACAGCAAGGAATACAACACCGGGTCAGGCAGCACCCACTGGCCGAGCAGCACCAGCGGGGCACGGGTGATGATCCCCCAGATGAAAGCCAGCGGTTCCCGGCCAGGGTTGAGGTAGAAATCCGAGCCCCATGCACCGTACCCGGAAAGCGTATAAGCCAGCCACCAAACCACGCTGATCAGGATGTAAGGAGCAACAGACAGGATGCGATTTTTCCACCCCCGATCATCCAGGAACAGGGCATAGGCTGCCAGGTAGGCGATCGTTGCAACGCCCGATTCCGCTGAAAGAAGGCTGAGCACCAGGCAGAAAGAAGCCAGGAAGGCCCCTGCACGCCAACTGTCCTTCCGCCAACAGTCATGGAAAACAATAGCCAGTAAACCAAAAAAGCCAGTCATCAGGAGGTTGCGGGCAGCCAGCGAGAAGACGCAGCCGATATGGGCAACGCTCAGGGCGAACAGGATGGCAGCCAGCCCTGTTTGGCTGGTATTGCCTGCCAGACGGCGGTACAGGATGGCTGCCACGAGGCACAACGCGCCGTACCACAGGATGCTGTGCAGATGGGTCAGGAAACTGGAATCCGGCCAGAGCTTGTAATCCAGCCAGAGGGAAAAGGCCGCAAGCGGCCGGAAGAACTTCACCTGTGCACTTTCGAGCGTCCACCAGGGGAGTACCCCGGCATCCATGCGCGCTGGCGTGGTTGCTGGGTCCAGGAAGGTGAACAAGCTTGTCAGGGTCTCCGGCAGGCTGGAGGTGAGAATCATATCCCTTTGCATGATATCATCGGCAAACCCCCAGCCGCGTACCAGGGAAGGGGAGGCCAGGAGCATCCCAACAGTCATTGCAATCCAAGGCAGTTGCAGATGCGTTAGGAAAGTGTTCAACCACTTGGTCAAGGCATTTTGTTTCATAATTCGTAGGAGAAATCTTGGAAACCACCTGGGAAAGGACACTGATCGATTTTGCTCATTATACAGGAGCATATCCGACATTTACAAATGCTCAAATGGGTTCTTTGGGAATTAGCGTAGTGAGGCAGGAAACAGGGGGTGTTGGGCGGGCGAAGCCCGCCCAACACCCCCATATTATCCCCCTCTTCACGGAGATTCCCAAGAGCCCTCAAATGAGGGCCTTGAAGTGAAATATATCCTTTATTGCGGGACTGGCTTGGTTATTTTGCATCAGGATGTCTGAAACAAATAATCTGTGAGTATTGTCACTTTGCTTCAATGGTTTGGAAATGAGATAATAATCAAGTCGAATTTGTAATTCAAGGAGGCGTAGATGGGCCTGAAGCGGAACGTCAGCCTGATCGATGGGCTCCGGTACCAGGGCAAAGGACCGATGCTGACCTACATCCTGCATCGCATCGGCGGCCTGGGTATCGTTATCTTTGTAACCGTCCACATGCTGTCATCCTGGCTGGGCGGTGATGTCGGGTCTTTCCTCAATAAGATATACGAACATTGGCTCTTCCAGATTTTCATTTTCTTCTGTGCCCTGTTCCATGCCATCAACGGGCTGCGGATCGTCATCCTAGACCTGTGGCCAAAACTGATCGAGCATCAGCGGGAGGCCATCTGGGTAGAGTGGCTTGTCTTCATACCGCTCTATGGTATTGCGGTCATCGTGATTCTCAAGACGGCGTTGGGGAGCTAGGAGGAGACCATGAAACCGAGAACTGTATCCCTTTCAAAACGCGGTTTTGATTTCGAGACGATTATGTGGGTATTCGTCCGCCTCTCGGCGCTGGCGATGTACCTGCTGGCACTGGTCGCCATTGTAGGTGCATTGGTGATGGGCGCCCGGACCCAGATGAATATGGCCGACCTGATCCGCTGGACGTTCATGCCCAATGCCAACCATGTACTGAGCACAGAAGTGCCGGATATCGCACCCTGGATGACCTTGTTCTGGAAGTTGACTGCCAGCGCATTCATTCTGTTTGCCTCGGCGCATGGCTTGCACGGTCTCCTGGTTGTCATCGAAGATTACCTGTCGCTGGCCTGGCTGCGCCGTGTTCTGCGCATCGTGGTCATCCTGCTCTGGCTGCCCTTGAGTGCAGTCGGAATCTACCTGATTTTTAATGTATAGGAGCGGCGGCATGAAGACACACCAATTCGAAGTCATTGTGGTTGGGGCCGGTGGGGCAGGGCTGATGGCCGGCCTCTACGCTTCCCGGACCGCCAAGACGGCTGTCATCAGCAAACTTTACCCAACCCGTTCCCACACCGGCACAGCCCAGGGCGGCATCGGTGCCGCGCTTGGCAATATCGAGGAAGACCATCCCGAATGGCACACGTACGATACGGTCAAAGGCTCCGACTACCTCGGCGACCAGGACGCGATCGAGTTCATGTGCGAGGAAGCTGTTCAGGCCATCTACGAACTGGAGCACATGGGGCTGCCCTTCGACCGCACGCCGGATGGCAAGATCTCCCAGCGCCCGTTCGGCGGCCATACTAATAACATCACCGGCAAGCCGGTCCGGCGCGCCTGCCACGCCGCCGACCGCACCGGTCACATGATCCTGCAAACTCTCTACCAGCAGTGTCTCAAGAACAACGTTACCTTCTATGACGAATTCCAGGTGATCGACCTGCTGATGGTCAACGGCGCAGCGGCGGGTGTGGTGGCAGTGGAACTGGCAACCGGAGAAATGCACGTATTCCATGCCAAGGCAGTCATTTTCGCTACTGGTGGGCATGGCCGCATCTGGGAGATCACTTCCAACGCCTATGCCTTCTCCGGCGATGGCCCTGCCATCACCATGCGGCACGGACTGCCACTGGAGGATATGGAATTCTTCCAGTTCCACCCAACCGGCATCTACAAACTTGGCATTCTGATTACTGAGGGTGTGCGCGGGGATGGCGGTGTGCTGATCAATGGCAAGGGTGAACGCTTCATGGAAAACTATGCGCCGACCGTCAAGGATCTGGCCTCGCGGGATGTGATCAGCCGTGCCATCTACCTGGAGATCCGCGAAGGACGCGGCATCAACGGCAAGAACTATATGTACCTGGATGTGCGCCCCGAGACCGTCAACAAGTATGCTGCCGTAGATGGCCGCAAGAACCCGGATGGCTCTCCCTATGTAGTCACCGGCCAGCAGATCCTGGCAAAGTTGCCCGATATTGTGGATTTCTGCCGGGTATACCTGGGTGTGGATCCGATCACCCAGCCAATGCCCATCCAGCCAACGGCGCATTATGCGATGGGAGGCATCCCGACCAACAAGTACGGCGAGGCCATCGCCGATGAAAAGGATACCCTCGTGCCCGGGTTGTATGCAGCCGGTGAAGTGGCCTGCGTCTCCGTCCACGGTGCCAACCGTTTGGGAACCAATTCCCTGCTCGACCTGGTGGTTTTCGGCAAATATGCAGGCTTGCGCGCGGCGGAGTTTGCCAGGGGCGCAGAATACCAATCCCTGCCCGCTGACCCAACCGAGTTTACCCGGGAGCAGTTCGACCGCATCCTCAGTGCAGATGGCACCCAGAACGCCTTCGATATTGGCGTGGAGATGAAGAAGGTCATGTTCGATGACATGGGCATCTTCCGTTCCGGGAAAGGCATGCAGAATGCCCTGAATGTGGTACGTGAACTGCAGGAACGGTTCAAACATGTTACCGTGACGGACAAGGGCAAGATATTCAATATGGAACTGATGAATGTCTGGGAACTGGGCAACCTGCTCGACCTGGCAGAGGTCACTACGGTTTCAGCCCTGGCGCGTGAAGAGAGCCGAGGCGGCCACTCGCGGGAGGATTTCCCCGAGCGGGATGATCAGAAATGGCTGAAGCATACCTTTGCCTTCGTGGATGAGAAGGGCAAGATCGATTTGAAGTACAAATCCGTTACGATCACCAGGTTCGAACCGAAAGCCAGGAAGTACTAGGAGGTTGACATGGAAGTTACCATCAAGATCTTCCGCTATAACCCTGAAAAGGATAAGAAGCCATCCCATAAAACATATAAAGTGGATGATGCCGTTGAAACCGACCGCGTCCTGGATCTGCTGGAAAAGGTTAAGGGTTACCAGGATGGGACGCTATCCTTCCGGCGTTCGTGTGCCCACGGCATCTGCGGTTCGGATGCCATGCGCATCAATGGCATGAACCGCCTGGCCTGCAAAACCCTGGTGCGCGATGTGGGGACGAAGATCACCGTTGAACCCATCCTGGGCCTGCGGGTGATCAAAGATCTGATCGTGGATATGGAACCGTTCTTCGAGAACTACCGCGAGGTGATGCCCTGGTTCATCAACAACGACCCGGAACCGGAGCAGGAACGCCCGCAATCACCGGAAGATCGTGAGCGGTTCGACGACACCACCAAGTGCATCCTGTGTGCCTGTTGCACTACTTCCTGCCCATCCTTCTGGGCTAACGATAAATACCTGGGCCCGGCAGCGATCGTCAACGCCCATCGCTTCATCTTCGACAGCCGCGACCAGGCTGGCGCTGAACGGCTGAAGGTACTGAACGAGATTTTCGGCATCCATCGCTGCCACACCATCTTCAACTGCACCCTGGCCTGCCCGCGCGAGATCCAGGTTACCAAGGCGATCGGGGAGGTCAAGGCAGCCATCGCGACAGGCAAGATTTGATAAGCTCGTGTGGCGGCACTCGTCGCTACACTGGTTCCTTCCCAGGGCGGGGTGCAATCCCCCGCCCTGTTTTTTTGCTTGCTTTTCGGGCTTGTTTTCCCTATAATGAGAGTACTTCATGCTTAACATCCTCAAACGCCTTGCCTTGAAGATCTGGAAATGGCTGCCCCTACCGCCGCGTTGCCGCTGGAACATCGCCTGGGTGCTTCGGCAGAAGTTCCGCGTGGCAGTGGCGGCAATCATCCTGGATGAAGAAGGCCGGTTGCTGCTTTGTGAGCACTCCTACCGCGGTTACTATCCCTGGGGCATCCCCGGCGGCGACTTGAAGGTTGGCGAAAAGCCTGAGGATGGGATCCGGCGTGAGGTCCGGGAGGAAACGGGCTTCGAAGTCGAGGTGTTACGTCCGCTTGTGTTGTACAGCGCGAGCAAGTATCCCCACATCAGCCTGGTTTTCCATTGCCGGGTCATTTCCGGCGGAGGATTCCAGCCGAACCTTGAAATTTCCAGCATCTGCTTTTTCCAGGCAGGGGAACTACCCGAACGGATCCTGCCTTCCGAGCGCGAACTCATCTTGCAGGCCCTGAACCTGCTCCAATCTGAAAAGAGGTGACCCATGGCTTTCAAACCCAATAAACTCTCCCAGCGCGACCCGCAATGGAAAGACGAAATCCTTGGTTTCGATGATTCATGCACCATCGGCACCGATGGCTGTTCCGTGACCTGCCTGGCGATGCTGGTCAACGGTTTCGGCTTCAGCGAAACGCCCAAGACGCTGAACAAGAAACTAAAGGACCTCGGCCCCGGCAGCGGCTTCATCGGCCCGCTGATGGTCTGGTATGGGCTGACGCGCGTCTATCCCAAGATCGGTTTCAAGACGCTGGTCATCTGCAAGGACCAGAACGCCCCCCTGGCCGAGATCGATTCCGCCCTGTCGGCAGGCCAGGCTGTGCTGGTGGAAGTGGATCGCTCGCTGGCGCAGGGTCTCCAGACGCACTGGGTGGTGGTGTATGCCAAAAAGGATAACGATTACCTGATCCTCGACCCCTTCCCTTACCCGTCCGATAACAAGGATGTCACCCTGACCACGCGCTACGGCTTCGGCCGCGAGTTGAAGGATTTCATCACCGCGGTCGCCTTCTATGAATGCTGGGCAGACGGGGATGTGACGGGCGACGGGTTTTACGTCAAGGTTATGGACAGCGCGACCACCGGCCTGCGCCTGCGTTCCGGGCCCGATACCAGTTCCACGGTCCTGGCTGTTGCCGCCGCCGGGACCCCGCTGCGGGTGCTGGAACCCCAGGCATCGGCCCTGGCCAAGATCGGGGTGGTGAACCAGTGGCTGCAAGTGGCAGATCCCTACGGCGTGACCGGCTATACGGCCGCCTGGTACGTGGAACTGATGGATGGAACCGTTTCCCCCACAGAGCCGGAAGAGCCAATAATACCGGAAGAGCCGGTCGAGCCGGAACCTGCTGATGCATTGAAAGTCTATGTTTCGCCAGGCGTGGGGGCCAGCGGGCTGCGCCTGCGCACCGAACCCAAAACAAGCAGCAGTACCATCACCATCATGGCTGCCAGCGCCGAGTTGACCGTGTTGGATGATGCGGAAACGGCCAAAGCCAAGGTCGGCGCGCAGAACCAATGGCTGCGTGTCCGTACGGCTTCCGGCCAGGTCGGGTATACGGCAGCCTGGCTGCTTGTGCTCTCGTTGGGTGGTAATGACGAACCAGAACAGCCGGAGGAACCCGAGCCGCTGGATGTGGTCGTCCTGTACACGGTTGGTTCGATCGGGCTGCGCCTGCGCTCCGAGCCATATGGTACCATCCTGGCAACTGAAAAAGCTGGAACGCGCCTGCGGGTGTTGGAATCAGCGGCCCAAGCCAAGAATAAGATTGGTGTTCCCAACCAGTGGCTCAACGTACGCGATCCCCAAGGACGCACTGGTTATGTCGCAGCCTGGTACGTAACGTTGGATGATAGCGTACCGAGCGAGCCCCCTGCATCGGCACTCATTGTCTATGTGACGCCGGTCAACGGGTTGCGAATGCGCTCCCAACCAAACACAGCATCACCAACTGTAGCCATCCTGAAGTACAATACTGCCCTTACGGTGCTCGAACCAACCGCCCAGGCCGAAGCCAAGATCGGTGTGACCAACCAGTGGTTGAAGGTGCGCGAGCCAGGTGGCAAGGAAGGTTACATTGCTGCCTGGTACGTGAAGAAATAAACACAGTACGAAAAAACGACCCCGGAGGAGACGATGTTCAAATTTTCGAAACGGCAGGCTTCACCCGGCGCAAAAGGATTGTACATCTTGGCCTTTACGCCCGAGAAACTGGCTCCTGAAAACCTGAAAGCAACCGTAAAAGCAGCAGAAGGAATGCTGAAGGCAAAAAACGTTGCCTTCAAGCAACTCATGGAACAGATGCCGCCACAGACGCGGATAGAAATCGCCAATGTTCAGCATGTTCCGATTATGCATACCCCACAGACCATGCAGACGACCCTGATGGGTTGGTTGAAGAACTCTTACCAGTTGGCTTATCATCCAACCGTGGATAAGAACTTCTTCCCGCATGGGATGAAGGATCCACAGGGAAAGGAAAACTTCATCCTGTTCTACTTCGATCTGGGATAAGCAAGCCTACTGCCACCAAAGGCCAGGCATCTTTTAGATGCCTGGCCTTTTCACTTCAGGCGTTGCTACCACCCGATGAGCGCCACCACCCGAAAAAAAGGATCCCAGGCGATTTTATGTATAAACTGCTCTTCGTTGGGAATCTCATGGTGTACCAAAAAAAATTGCCAACTGTGCTATACTCAGATTGATGGTCGTCCAGAGCAGGCTTTCCCACTTTCACTACCCTGAATGTGGCCAGCACTTCAAAGCCGACCGGATGCAAACATTCTGCCAGGGTTGCCAGTTACCGCTGTTGGCGGATTATCATTTGCCAGAAGTCGCCCGGAATGTTACTCGTGCTCAATTTGCTACCCGGCCGCGTGGATTGTGGCGCTGGCCTGAGTTGTTGCCTGTTCATCAGTGTGAGAATCGCTGGCCCTTGGCATCACGTGTTGGTTTGAAAATTCGATCAACTCAATATGGAAAGAAATAACTGGATGGTATACATGCTGCTCCAGAAGGAACGGCAACTTTGGCAGTCCTGTTTCATTTGCAAAATCAGGGCTGGGTACAACCAGGGGAGCAGATCGTGCTCCTCTATGCCAGTACTGGATTGAAGCATTTCTGACTGGGTAGCGTTCATGCCGGAAGACGAGTCGCGTTCCTCGCTTGAACTGTTTTTCAACGTCAGCCGTGAGCTATCTTCGGCTCTCGAGTTGCACACGGTGTTGCAACGTGTGCTCTTCCAATCGCTCAAGGTCGTTGGAGGAGAACGCGCCAGTATCATCGTTCTGGATGACAGTGGCAATGCACTGGACTCTGCCATTGTATATGGGCGGCAGATGCACGATAATACCACCCAGCAATTACGCGATACGATCGATCGCGGTTTGGCGGGTTGGGTCGTTCGACATCGACAACCAGTCTGGGTTCCAGATACAAGCAAGGATCAACGCTGGTTGCATCGCCCGGATGATGATTCGAGCCGCAGTGGGGCAAAATCAGCCATGTGCGTTCCCCTCCAGGCACGCGACCGATTGGTGGGAGTCCTGACTATCGTTCATCCGGTCCCAGGCTCTTACACCAGGAATAACTTCGATTTGGTGCAAGCAATTGCCGGGCAGGCTGGTATTGCCGTGCTGAACGCCCGCCTGTTCGAAGAAAGCCAACACCAGGCGCGCGTGATGACAGCGCTTGCCAGCAGCGCCGCGGCCATCAATGCTTCCCTGCAGTTGAGCGATGTTTTCCAGCGTATTTTGGAAGAAACCATCCAAGCCCTGGATGTTGAGACTGTTGCCCTGGCGATGACAGACAGCAATGGCGATTTGGTTTTCAAGGCTGCAACGGGGAAAAATTCAGAGAATATCCTGGACAAGCGTGTTCCTGCGGGCAAAGGAGTGACTGGATGGGTCGCTCGCGAAGAACAGGGCATCATCGTTCCGTCTGTGAAGGATGACAACCGTTTCCTGCCTGTGTTTGAACAATTCCCTGGCATGGATATACAAGCATTGGCCTGTGCGCCAATCCACGCCGATGGGCGGTTGATCGGCATCCTGGAGGCAATCAACCCACTCTCCCAGTCATTCAACCCGGAGGCCCTGCTGGTCCTGACTGGCATTGGCAACCTGGCCGGTTCCTCCCTGCAACACGCCCAGTTGTTCGAGCGCCTCCAGGTTGCACACAAACGCTATCGCGAGTTGTTCGATGACAACATCAACCCCATCCTGATTACGGATTCGGAAGGCATGATTCTGGAAGCCAACCGTCAGGCAATAGCCTTGAGTGGGTATTCCATTCGCGAACTGACTGGAAAGATGAAAATCAGTAACCTGCACAATACCAAGAAGGATGAGCGCAGTGTGAGTGATGAGGTAAGCACATCCGGCAAAACAATAAGTTACGAATCATTCATCCTGAATAAATCCGGCAAGCAAATTCCCATCCAGGTTTACATCCGGCGGGTGGTCTTTCAAGATGCCCCATCGCTTCAGTGGATCTTCGAAGATATCTCCGAGCGCAAGGAACTGGATAGGCTGCGTGAAGATATGACGGCTATGATCTACCACGATCTGCGTTCCCCCTTGTCGAATGTGGTTTCCAGCCTGGATGTCTTGTATAACATGTTCACAGATGAGGAATACGAGACGATAGCCTCAGTCTTGACCATTGCATCCCGTTCAACCACTCGCATCCAGCGCCTGATCAGTTCCCTGCTGGACATCAATCGCTTGGAATCTGGCAAGACGGTAGGAACTCAGCAAGCAGTCCATCCAACGATACTCTTGGAAGATGCCATGGACGCGGTCCAGGCTATGGCAGATAGCCGAAATCAGTCCATAATTGCCAAACTCACCCCAAACATCCCCCCTGTGTGGGTGGACGCGGATATGATTCGCCGTGTGCTGATCAATCTTCTCGAGAATGCATGTAAATTTTCACCTGCGCAAGGGAAGATCGAAATCGGTGCCAGGGCAAATGGTGATTGGCTCCAAATATGGGTTCAGGATACGGGTCCGGGGATTCCCATTGAAGATCAGGAGCGTATCTTCGAGAAATATACCCGTTTGAATGAAAAAGGAGGCCCGGCTGGGCTGGGTGTAGGGTTGGCATTCTGCCGGCTGGCCGTTGAAGGTCATGGTGGCAGGATCTGGGTCGAGAGCAAGCCAAATTATGGCGCAAGTTTTAACCTGACTTTGCCTTTTGCCAAAGTATCCTCACAAATCTATCAGGAGTAGTATGCGAGAGATTGCCCCGAAAATATACATGGAAGATCATTACCTTGGAGTCACCCTGGGTGCGATTGTTACCACACGCGGATTGATCCAGATCGATGCTCCACCCATGCTGGATGATGGACGTTCATGGCGGGCTTCCCTGCTCAATCTGGGAGGCGGTCCAGAACGCTTGCTGATCAACCTTGATGCGCATCCCGACCGGACTCTGGGGACCCGCTCCATGGAATGCATGGTGATTGTGCAGGAGAAAACCGCGCAGGTGTTTCGTAACCGACCAACCGCCTTTAAACCCCAGTCAGATGAAACCGGTTCAGACTGGGAAACAGTCCCCAGCCTGGGCAACATCCGCTGGATGGTTCCGGAGATCACATTCAGTCATCAGATGGAAATCCATTGGGGGGAAAAACCCGTGCTACTGGAGCATCACGCCGGGCCCAGTGCAGGTGCCGTATGGGCGACCATCCCTGCTGAAAAGGTGGCCTTTGCCGGTGATATTATCGTGCTCAACCAGCCACCCTTTCTGGCTGGTTCCGATATCCCGGCCTGGATTGAATCACTGAAAATATTACTGTCCCCGGCATATCGGGGCTATGTGGTTGTGGCCGGCCGAGGAGGAATAGCGACGGTGGATGACATTCGTGCCCAGTTGAACTTCCTGAATTTGGTACAGTCAAAACTGGAGAAAATGGCTTCCAAGAAATCCGTTTCGGATGCCATGGACAGCCTGCTGACAAGCCTGCTTGCCGACTTCAAGATTCCGGATAATCGCCGCGACCAGTACACACAGCGGCTGCGTCACGGATTGTTGCAGTATTATTACCGCCACTATCAAAACACAAATTTGACAAAATCAGAGGAGTAAAACCCGTGTCCGGGGACTACCAACCGATCTTCGAACTGAAGCGCGGGAATATCGTCGAGTCAGTTCACTGTGGGGCGGTGGCTGTTGTGGATTCTACTGGCAAGCTATTAGCCTGGCATGGCAATCCATATGCGGTCACCTTCATGCGTTCCAGCGCCAAGCCATTCCAGGCGCTTCCTTTCATCGAAATGGGCGGCGACCAGGTTTTCCACCTGACCTCCCGCGAGATTGCCATCCTGTGCGCCTCTCACGATGGCACGGATGAACATGTTGCTGTTGTAAAAGGCATCCAGGAAAAAGTAGGCGTGCAGGAGAGCGACCTGCAATGCGGCGTCCATCTACTCAGCCATCCGCCTACCGTGGAGGCCATGCGGATGCGTAGCGAAGCGCTGACACCCAACCGCAATAATTGCTCCGGCAAGCATACCGGCATGCTGGCTCATGCCCGCATGCGCAACCTGCCAATTTCGGATTATTTGAATCCAAACCACCCCATCCAGAAAACTATCCTGGAAGTGTTCTCGGAGATGGTGGGTGTCCCTACCAAGGATATCGAAACCGGGACCGACGGCTGTTCGGTGCCGACTTTTGCCGTTCCACTCTACAATGCAGCCCTGGGGTTCGCACGCCTGTGTGACCCGCGCGGGCTTTCTGCTGAACGGACGAATGCCTGCCGCCGGATCGCCACCTCCATGATGGCCCACCCGGATATGGTAGCTGGTCCAGGCGACTTCGATACCCGCCTGATGGAAGTCGGTGCCGGGCGGATCCTGGCAAAAGGCGGCGCAGAAGGTTTCATGGCACTGGGAATCATGCCCGGTGTGCGCGGTTCTGGAAAGCCTGGTGTTGGGATTGTCTACAAGATCGCCGATGGGGATTTGTCTGTACGGAAATTCGAGGGCGGTTCCTACAATCGCGCCCGGCCTGCAGTCGGGTTGGCCATCTTGAAACACCTGGAGTGCATCTCCGACAAGGATCTTGAATCCCTGGCTGAATTTGGCCCCGTGAAGCCGATCACCAACCATCGCAAGATCGTTACTGGTGAGAGTTACCCCGTTCTCAAGTTGGAAAAGGCCTAGTGGCAGCATGAGTGAACTTGCCAGGCGCGCCCTGCAGGTGCACCATCGCCTGCTGGAATTCTACGGCCAGCCAACCTGGCGGAACCCCCTTCCGCCGCTGGATGAACTGGTTTCCACCATCCTTTCACAGAACACGAATGATGTCAACCGCGACCGGGCGTTTGACTCCCTGCGTTGTCGCTTCCCAACCTGGGAGGCCGTGCGCGATGCCGAGCCGGAAGCAATCATCTCGGCCATCCGGTTGGCGGGTTTGGCAAACCAGAAAGGTCCGCGCATCCAGGCTGTCTTGAAATCCATCACCGCTGAGCGCGGCAGCCTGGACCTGTCGTTCTTGGAAAACCTGCCACTGGATGAAGCCCACGATTGGTTGACCAAGTTCAAGGGAGTGGGGCCCAAAACGGCGGCCATCGTGTTGCTGTTTTCCCTGGGCCGCCCGGCCTTCCCGGTGGACACCCACATCTACCGGGTCAGTGGGAGGATTGGCCTGCAACCAGAGAAGATGACAGTGGAAGATGCCCATCCTCATCTGGAGAATATATTTCCTCCAGAAACCTATTACACCGCCCACCTGAACATCATCCGCTTGGGACGGGAAATCTGTTCGGCGCGTAAACCGGATTGCGGGAACTGCCCTTTGCAAGAAATGTGTGATTATGCCAGGCGGGCAACGAAGAAATAACCCTTTATCGGTTCTCTGGGAATCACCGGAAGAGGAAGGAAATTGGGGGTAAGGGGCGGGCGAAGCCCGCCCCATACCCCCATATCTTTCCATCCATCACGTCAACTCCCAGAGAGCCCCTTTATCGTATCATCTCAATAACTTGGGGGGGCGGGGGGGTGTGGGCGGCTTTGCCGCCCACACCCCCCCATCTTCCCCTATTTATTGAGAAGTTACCCTTTATCCTATTTCATCAACTGCTGAACCCGCGATTCGCCAACCGAGTAGTACTTGGCCTGTGGGTGATGTACCACGATGGCAGCAGTGGACTGTTCGGGGATCAACTGGTAGGCGGAACTTAGACTCATGCCGAGTTCTTTCTCGACCGGTAACAGATCGAACACTTTGCGATGATCTTCCAGTTCGGGAATGGCTGGATAACCCCAAGAATAGCGTTTGCCCTGGCCTTCGACCAATCCCAACTCCCGGCGGATGTGGCGGTGGAGATATTCGGCGGTTGCCTCCGCGGTCTGGACGGCGAGGCCGTGGGTGAAGTAGCCTTCGGAGTAGTTGCCCTCTGCCTGGAATTTGTCGAAGCGTTCGGTGGCTTCCTGACCAACAGTGACAACCTGGAATGCAACCACATCCATTTGGGCAGAATCAACCGGGGCAAAGTAGTCAGAGAGAGCCAGGTGCTCATCGTGAGGTTGGCGGGGGAAGGTGAAGCGAGTCAGCGATTCAGGGGAATCAGCGATGGATCCGGGGGAGTAAACGATGAGGTCATTGCCATCCGCCTGGCAGGGGAAGTGACCGTAGACAGCCTGGGGTTTGAGCCAGCCGGTTCTAAGGGCTTCTTTTTTCATGTTTTCCAGGCGAGCACCAAATTCCTTCTGTAGTTTTTCCCATTCGGGGCCATGAGCGTTTTTAGCACCCCAGGAAAGCCGATAGAGTTCGTTGATGTTCAGGTGCTGGAAAACCATCTCCAATGGCATATCTTTGACAACACGGAAGCCAAGCTTTTCGGGCATAGGGATTGGGGCGGGAACGATACTCGAACGTTGTAACGTTGTAACGTTTGAACGTTCAAATTCCATGCGACCCATTTCCATATCGGCTTCCTTGCGGATTTGTTCCAGCAGAGGGGGTTTTCGTTGCGAATCGATCAACTGATCCATCGTCTCGAGGCCTTCGAACGCATCCTTGCAATAGAAAACGCCGGGTTCGTAAGCCGCGCCATCGTCCGTGAAGAGGATGCGACGTCCGAAGCGACGGTTGATCGCCGCGCCGCCAACCAATACAGGAAAACTGAGCCCGCGGCGCTGGAGTTCATTGACGATGAGCGGCATCTGCTTGGAGGTGCTGACCAGCAGGGCAGAGAGGCCGATGGCAGTGGCGTTGACTTCGACGGCTTTGCTGATGATGGTTTCAGCGGGGGTTTGCTTGCCGAGGTCAATGACGGTGTAGCCGTTGTTGGCGAGGATGGTCTTGACCAGGTTTTTGCCGATGTCGTGCACATCGCCGTAGACGGTGGCGATAACGACTGTGCCTTTGGTAACTCCTTCGAGCTTTTCAAGGTATGTTTCGAGGTGGGCAACGGCTTTTTTCATCACTTCGGCTGATTGGAGCACGAAGGGTAGGATCAGTTCGCCCGCACCGAATTTTTCGCCAATTTCTTTCATGGCAGGCAGGAGGGTGTTATTGAGGGTGAATACCGCTGCTGCGTGTTGCATAGGGCGTGTTCCGTCAGAGTCGCGGTTGATGATGGTATCAATGTCTTGCTCCACGCCATCTTTGTGGCGGTGGACGATCTTCCAATGCAGGCGTTGTTCGGGGGTCATGCCTTCGGTTGGGTCGGCTGTTTCGGGGCGGGTCTGAGACCCGCCCTTACTCTCGTAGTGTTCGATATATCGTTGGAGTGCATCGGGGCGGCGGTTGAAGATCAGATCCTCGGCCAGTTCTTTTTCATCGGCAGGGATGTCAGCATAGGCAGTGATGTGGGCGGGGTTGATAATCGCCATATCGAGACCGGCCTGGACGCAATGATGGAGCATAATCGAGTTCAGGGCGGGGCGGGCGTGCGGTGCAAAACCAAACGAGAGGTTGCTCACGCCGAGCGAGGTTAGTACGCCGGGGATGTTTTGCTTAATAAGGCGGATGCCTTCGATGGTCTCGATGGCAGATTCGGCAAATTCGGGATCGCCGGTGGCGAGGGTGAAGGTCAGGGCGTCGAAAACGAGCGCGTCGGGGCGCAGATCATGGTCATTGACGGCAATATCGTAGATGCGTTTGGCGACTCCCAGTTTGCGGTCTCGGTTCTTGGCCATGCCGTTTTCATCGATGGTGAGACAAATCACAGCGGCGTTATGAGCCTTGGCTAGGGCGAAGACCCTATCGGCTTTGGCACGTCCGCCTTCGAGATGGGTGGAGTTGATGAGGCAGCGCCCAGGGGCGGTCTTGAGCGCGAGTTCGAGCACATCCAGTTCGGTGGTGTCGATCACCAGCGGGACATCCACGCCCATTTCGAGTTTCTTGACCACCTTGCGCATCAGTTCGGCCTCGTCGGGGCGTTCGGTGACGGCGCAGGAGATATCCAAGGCGTGCGCGCCGTATTCGACCTGCTCACGGGCGATTTCAAGGATGGAGTCGTAGTCTTCTTCGAGCAGGAGGCGCTTGAACTTTTTGCTGCCCTGGGCGTTGCAGCGTTCGCCGAGCAGGGTGGGCGGAGGGTCCTGGCGCATGGAGATGGCAGACATGGCGGAAGACAGACGACTGACCACGGACGATGGATGACGAGGTTGTGGATAATCGTTGAGTTTTTCCACCAGGGTTTTTAAGTGGGAGGGGGTGGTACCGCAGCATCCGCCCACCACAGAAATGTTGTATTTGGTGACGAATTCGTATAGTTCGTTGGCGAACGGTTCCGGCTCAAGTGGGTAAACAGCCTGCCCATCCACGTTGAGCGGCAAGCCAGCATTGGGGATGCAGGAGACCGGGAGCGTGGACTGTTCGCCGAGGATACGGATCGGCTCACGCATGTGTTCGGGTCCGGTGGAACAGTTCAGGCCGATGACATCGATGCCAAGGCCTTCGAGAGTGGTCAGGGCAGCTTCGATATCCGTTCCCAATAACATCCG
>Ga0209285_10000217_pt1 | contig 20815 bp, 22 predicted proteins | sample PPLLak3March2015_2_FD_187249 | JGI IMG/M metagenome (GOLD analysis project Ga0209285, IMG submission 187249) | Freshwater sediment microbial communities from Prairie Pothole Lake near Jamestown, North Dakota, USA - PPLs Lake P8 Core (3) Depth... | ecosystem: Environmental > Aquatic > Freshwater... | reverse complement strand
TTCCTCGGCGGTTGCGAACCCGGCGTACTGGCGCATTGTCCAGAAGCGCGAACGATACATCGTCGGCTGGACACCGCGCGTGAAGGGGTACTCGCCGGGGAAGCCGAGTTTTTCGAGGTATTCGGACGCAAGCGGCGATGGTCGAGTAGAACGAGTACTCTCCTCGTCCGTATCGAGACCCGCCGCCGTATCGAGACCACCTTCTTTATCGAGACCACCGTCTTTATCAAGATCGCCATCCGCATCCCCCTCTCCCGGCAGCGCCACTCGCGGGATCTCGATCCCTGCCGAGGTCTCGAAGCGCGCCTTCCGCTCCGGGAATCTCTCCAGCGATTTCTTCAAAACAGTTTCCTGCCATTTTTTGTATTGGTTTTGTAGGGTCATTTGTGTCACCTATGTAATTGGTAAAAATAATGACAAGTGTCATCGCGAGCGAGCGTGGCGATCTCCTACCACTCAGCCTTGCGAAGGTTCTGGTGGTTTGGAGTCTCCTTCCATGAAAGAGATATCTTCTCCAACCACATCACCCGCAAGAAACCAACCTTCGCAAGGGTAAATGAAAGTATACCCTTTTCCTCCGCCAAACCGATGGGACAAGTAGCACGTTATTTTGTGAAATTTATCACGATATGTGATCTCGGTGGTCGAGTAGGACACAGTCCGTATCGAGACCACCTTGCCTTCCCAACTTATGCTTCAGTAATATGGTAAACTTTTCCAACCATGGAAACCGGATTTTCACCCTTCCTCCAACTCGCGCTCGAACTCTCCATCATCCTGCTGGCCGCCAAAAGCGCCGGTTACCTGAGCACGCGCCTGGGCCAGCCATCCGTATTGGGCGAACTGCTGGTAGGCATCCTGCTCGGCCCCTCGCTGATCGACATCCTGCACCTGCCGTTCATCAGCGACAGCCACCTGCTGGAAACCACCATCCACGAGCTGGGCGAACTGGGTGTGCTGCTGTTGATGTTCATCGCCGGGTTGGACCTGCACCTGAGCGAATTGACCCGCAACACGAAAGTTTCCGCCTTTGCCGGGACCCTGGGCGTGGTTTTCCCTGTTGGTTTGGGATGGGCTACCGCAGCCCTGTTTGGTTTTGACCTGCAGGCAGCTTTATTCCTCGGTCTGGCTCTGGGGGCAACATCCGTAAGTATCTCTGCCCAGACCTTGATGGAACTCAAGGTGCTGAAATCGCGCGTCGGCCTCGGCTTGCTGGGAGCAGCAGTATTTGATGATATCCTCATTATCCTGTTCCTTTCTGGCTTTCTGGCAGTAGCCGATGGATCGAGCAGCGTGGGCGGGTTCCTTCTCATCCTGGGTCGCATGGTTGCCTTCCTGGGATTATCTGTGGCTTTCGGCATGTGGGTGTTGCCGCGCCTTTCCCGCCTGACCAGCCGTCTGCACATCAGTCAGGGTGTTCTGACCCTGGCGATTGTCATCATGCTGCTCTACAGTGTGGCGGCCGAACTGTTGGGCGGGATGGCTGCCATTACCGGGGCTTTCCTGGCCGGTCTCATGTTCGCTCGCAGCCACGAAAAGGAGCGCATCGAGGCTGGCATGGCACCCGTGGCGTACAGCCTTTTCGTACCGATCTTCTTTGTCAGCATTGGCTTATCGGTCAATGTGCGTGACTTGGAACTCGATGCTATCTGGCTGACCCTGGCGATCATCCTGGTGGCAGTGGTTAGCAAATTCCTGGGCGCAGGGCTGGGAGCCCGCTTGGGTGGCTTCAAATGGCGCGAATCCTGGCAGTTGGGAGCCGGCATGGTATCCCGCGGTGAGGTTGGGCTGATTGTCGCCAATGTGGGCATGGTGGAGGGCTTGTTGACCGGGAATGCATTCTCAGCCATCGTCGGGATGGTATTGGTCACCACGCTGGTCACACCCCCATTCCTGCGCCTACTATTTAGAGAAAAAGAACCCGCCGATACCTCTGCCCAAAAGACGCTTGTGAGAAAGGAGAAATGATGATGTACTTCATGCTCTTTGTCCTTGACGATGCTGATAAGCTGGAAGACCTGTTGGATGCCTGGGAGCAGGCCGGGGTGCCCGGGGCAACGGTATTCCCCAGCACCGGCCTGGGTCGTATCCGCAAATTCGATGGCTTCCGCGACGATCTGCCGCTGATGCCCGGCCTGGATGACCTGTACGAAATGCGCGAGGAACTTCACCGAACATTAATTACCGTGGTCAAGGATGAAAGTGTGGTGGATGAGGTTGTTGCGGCAACCCAGGGCGTTGTCGGTGATTTGAACCAGCCGGGCACCGGCTTCTTGGTTGTACTGCCGGTTGCCAGGGCTTATGGCCTTTCCAAAAACAGCCAGAATCTGGATTAATGTCATTTGTTTTTCTTCCCGGAAAGTGCTACACTTTCAGATACTCGAACGTATATTGATAACGGAGGCAACATGAAACCTACAACCTGGATGTATGTCGGAGCTGTAATCCTTCTTCTTCTCGGCGCATGTGGTCTCGCGATTGGGGGATTTGTTCTTCTGGGATCTCTTGGTGGAGCGCAAGGAGTAGAGGGGATTGGATATGGCGGAATCTGCATCGGCGCTATCGTTCTCCTGGCTGGAATCGTGGTCATCATCTTGGCCGCTCGCAAAGCGAAACAGGAAACCGCGCAGAATGTCACCCTCAAAGTCGACCTGCCCGGTGAAACCAAGATCGAACAGATGAAGTGCCAGTCCTGCGGCGGGACGCTGACCGCTGACAATATCAAACTGGTCAACGGCGCGCCAATGGTCAACTGCCCGTATTGCCATACCGTCTACCAACTGACCGAAGAACCGAAGTGGTGACAATACTACGTAAAAGTAACTTCTCAATAAATAGGGGAAGATGGGGTGGCTTCGCCGCCCACACACCCCACGCCCCCCAAGTTATTGAGATGATACACGTAAAACGAGTAAAACGTAACTCTCTTGATTGACTGATGTCGAATCCCCCAAAAGGAGGCCGTATGAAACAACGCGTGCTTGCTTCACTGGTTTTGATCGTGATGATGTTTGCCTTTACAACCAGCGTCCAGGCGCAGGATTATTCCTTCAGCCTGGATAAAATGGTTGTGCATATCTACTGGAACGCGGATGGCACAAGTGCGCTGGATTACAACTTCTTCTTTACCAACGATGCCTATGGCCATGCCATCGATTATGTGGATGTAGGCATGCCCACCTGGAACTTCAGCCTGAGCGATATCACGGCAGATGTGGAGGGCAATTCGGTGTCGGTATCATCGGATTTCCAGGGAGATGGCTCATATGGTTTCGCGGTGGAAATGGGGGCCTATACCATCCCGCCTGGTGGCTCTGGCCAGGTTCACATATACATTGCCCGCGTTAATGGTGTGCTCTATGAGAGCACGGAGGATCCCAATTACGCCAGCGCGGTCTTTTCGCCTGCTTACTGGACCACTGCCAACGGCAATACCGACCTGACCGTCATCTATCACCTGCCCCCGGGCGTACTGCCCGAGGAACCTCGCTGGCATAGTGCACCTTACGGTTTCCCGGCAGAACCCGAGACCGGCTTCGATGCCGATGGCCGCATTACGTACACGTGGCGCAACCAGCAAGCCAATGGCTATACCATGTACACATTCGGCGCAGATTTCCCAAAAACATATGTGGTTTCGAGCGCCATCCAGACTGAGCCGGTTTCATCGCCATCCTCCATAATCTACGATATCGGCGATATCTTCGAAAGCCTGAGCAGTTTTGGCTGCTGCGGGTTATTCGGCCTGCTCTTCGTCGGTGCGCCGATCCTGGGAGCCATCAACGAGCGCAAGCGCAAACTGCAATACCTGCCGCCCAAGATATCCATCGAAGGTCACGGCGTCAAGCGTGGCCTGACAGCCGTTGAAGCTGCCATCCTGATGGAGCAGCCATTGGACAAAATCATGCAGATGGTCCTGTTCGGCGTGGTCAAAAAGGAAGCTGCTACGGTCCTCAAACAGGAACCGCTGACCTTGCAGGTAAACGAGCCGATCCCTGAAAGCCTGCACGGATACGAGAAAGATTTCCTGCGCGCCTTTGCTGCCGCCGACCTGGCAGGCCGTAGGAAAGGATTGCAGGAAATGACCGTCAACCTGGTCAAAGCCGTGGGTGACAAAATTAAAGGCTTCAGCCGGAAGGAAACCCAGGCTTACTACAAGAACATCATGGAACGCGCCTGGGCCCAGATCGAATCCGCCGGAACCCCGGAAGTCAAGAGCCAGATGTACGATGAAGCCCTCGAGTGGACCATGCTCGACAAAAACTACGATGAACGCACCCGCCGCGTCTTCACCGGTCCGGTCTTCCTGCCGATGTGGTGGGGCCGATATGACCCTGGGTACCACCCTGTCAGCACAGTCAGGGCGGGTGCAGGCACCGGTGTTCCATCCGTATCCACCGGGCGCGGCGCACCGACCAGCATCCCTGGCTCGGCATTTGCAGCCTCCGTTGTAACCGGCGTACAGAATTTCTCCAGCCGCGTGCTGGGCAATGTCCAATCCTTCACCAGCGGCGTGACCAGCCGCACCAACCCCATGCCAAAGACAAGCAGCACCCGCAGTGGTGGCGGCTCCCGCGGCGGAGGTGGCGGCCGCAGTTGCGCCTGCGCATGCGCCTGCGCCGGTTGCGCCTGCGCCTGTGCGGGTGGAGGACGGTAAATTGACGATTTTCGATTGTCCATTGCTGATTTTCAAAGGCAACCGATGCTGAAGCGGCTCTTCAATCAGAAATCAGAAATCAACAATCCTCGATCCGGGTTGTATCACTACCGCATCGAAGGCGCGGATGAGAAGTCGCGCGTCCACCTGCGGCTCGACCCCGATGGGCATGGAACGCTGATCGTCAATGCCAACCGGGTCATGCACCTCAACCCGACCGCGGCGCTGATGGCCTGGCTGATCCTAGAAAAAAGGAAGGATGATGAAATCGCCGCCACAATCACGCGGAAATATCGAGCCGCACGCAAGCAGGTACTTGGCGATATTTCATCCTTCCGCCTCCAGATTTCTGAATTGTTCCGTCCGGATGGGGCTTGCCCGATCCACGACCTGGACCTGGAAACGGTTGCACCATTCTCGGCGCGTCCCACCGCACCCTACCGGCTCGACCTGGCGCTGACCTATCGCTGCAACAACGACTGCTCCCACTGTTACAACGTTGAACATCCGACCCTCCCCCCCGGCCCCTCCCCTGTAACCGGGCAAGGGGAGTTAAAGACGGATGATTGGAAGAAAATCATCGACAAAGCCTGGGAACTCGGCATCCCGCACATCATCTTCACCGGCGGCGAGCCGACCCTGCGCAATGACCTGCCCGAACTGGTGGCCCACGCCGAATCCAACGGACAGATCACCGGCCTGAACACCAACGCCCGCCGCCTGTCGGACGAACGTTTCGTGGCGCGGTTGCTGGAATCCGGCCTGGATCACGTTCAGATCACATTGGAGTCGAGCAAGCCCGAAGTCCATGATGAAATGGTGCGCTCGAAAGGCGCCTTCCGGCAGACGGTGCAGGGCATCCGCAATGTGCTCGCCACGCCGTTGTATGTTATGACCAATACCACCATGCTGAAGACGAACGTCCGCACCATCCCGGCCACGCTCGATTTCCTGGCCGAACTGGGCGTCCCCACGGTGGGATTGAATGCGCTTATCTACTCCGGGCGGGGCGCAACGGTTGGGACCGGGCTGAAGGAAAGCGAACTGGCGCCACTCCTGGAGACCGCCCGCCAGAAAACCGAGGCGCATGGCCAGCGTCTCATCTGGTATACGCCGACCCAGTATTGCAACTTCGATCCCGTGCAGATGGACCTGGGTGTAAAGGGCTGCACGGCGGCGCTCTACAACATGTGCGTGGAACCCGATGGCGGGGTGCTGCCCTGCCAGTCGTACTACCACCAACTCGGCAACCTGCTCACCGACGAGTGGGATGCCATCTGGAACCATGAATTGGCGGTGCGGCTGCGCGAGCGCAAAGGCCTGCCGGAGAAGTGCAACGGCTGCCTCCTGCTGGCCGAATGCGGCGGCGGCTGCCCGCTCCAGTTCGAAACTGCAACCACAGCATCGATTCCATGAAGGAATTTCATCAATGAGACAAACCAGAAATGCTGCCCTGCTGCTGTTCGTGGTTTTTTCATTCACACTCCTGTCCTGCTCTTTCAGCGGACTGGTCGACCTGCAAAGTGAACCCCAGGATGAATTCGAAACACACGATGAACCATCCTACGAAGCCGAAGAACCGGAGAAGGATGGCCCGGAGGAGCCTGTCGTTGTACAAGGCGAGAATGGACAGATCGCCCGCCTACATCTCGAAGCCCTGACCGGGATCGGGGCTCGCTGGTCGGGGACGGCGGAGGAGGCCCAGGCCGGGCAGTACATCGTCAATGCCTTCGCTGCAATGGGCTACGGCTCCGAGTTCCAGGCCTTTACCGATACGGACGATGATGGCGACAGGGTTCACTCGGCCAATATCATCGCCGTCAAGGATGGCGAATCTTCCCAGGTGATCGTGGTCGGCGCGCACTATGATTCTGCCGAAGAAGGCCGCGGCAGCGATGACAATGGCTCCGGCGTGGCCGTCCTGCTCGAAGTGGCGCAACTGGTTGCCGATGAGATCATCCCCTATACCATCTACTTCATCGCCTTTGGCGCGGAGGAAGCCGAACTGCTCGGCTCCTACGCGTTCGTGGATTCCTTGAGCCGCAATGAAATTCCGGATATTGTGCTCTTCGTCAACATGGACAGCATTTCCATCGGAGATATCACCTACGTGTACAGCCCGGAAAACGATTCCGACGCCCGTGATTGGGCCATGGATTGGGCCGAGGCCAATGGCTACGATTTGGAGACCATTTGGAATGTCGATTTGTACGATGAAGATGGCTACCCTACGGCTGATTTCGGCGCTTTCGATGACGCTGGCATCCCCTGGATATACTTCGAAGCCACCAACTGGAAGCTGGGCGACGAAGACGGCTACACCCAGGTGGATCCGCGCTACGGCGATGATGGCGAAATCATCCACACAAGATACGACGATCTCGCCTATTTCGATGAAATCTTCCCCGGCCGGGTGAACCAGCACCTTGACCTGTATGTCTCCGTGCTCTACGCCCTGCTGACCGAGTACAAATAGAATGACAACCTCCGTACGCGCCTGGATCCAAGAACTACCCGCTGAAGTGATGGTCTGCGACACCAAGGGGATCATCATTGAGATGAACCTTGAAGCAGAAAACCTCTTTGCTGAAGATGGCGGACCCGGATTGCTTGGCTCAAATGTGCTCGATTGCCACCCGGAGCCATCCCGCACCAAGCTTGCCGGTATGATGGAAAATCAGATTTCGAACGCTTATTTCAACACAGAAGATGGAGAGAAGCGTTTCTTCTTCCAGGCTCCCTGGTACCGGGACAGCCAATATGCCGGCTTTGTCGAAATCTCTTTCGAAGTGCCGGAAGAAATCCCGCTCTTCCACCGAGGTTGAACGTGGCATACGCAACTCATTCCTGGGTCAAAGAATTCCCTGCCGCTGTCACTGTCTGTGATCCGGATGGCATCATCATCGAAATGAACGACAAATCCGCCAAAACTTTCGAAAAAGACGGCGGCTACGAACTGATTGGCAGGAACGTGCTCGATTGCCACCCCGACCCGGCGCGCGGCAAGCTCGAGCGCCTGATGGATAAACAAATCTCCAACGTATACACGATCGAAAAGAACGGAATTAAAAAGCTGATCTGCCAGACACCCTGGTACGAAAACGGCCAGTACGCCGGTTTCATCGAATTGTCTTTCGAAATTCCCTTCGACATGCCGCACTTCATCCGCGACGAATAGATCAGGAGGCTGCAATGGACCAAAATGTAATGCAAACGCTAATGCTCATTTCCAGGATTCTCGTCTCTGTGTGTCTGCTTGTTTTCGGAGGCTACCTCCTCATCGCAGGCAAGCTCAAGATCGGTAAATATCGTGTCAAAGGCCTGGCGATACGCATTATCGGGGCTGTGACCTTGCTGGGGTCAGTAATCTACTTCCTTGGCGAACAGCGCGGATTCTTCCAAAGATACGGCGTCTTGGTACAACTAATGCTCCTGCTGGTGGCGATTGTCCTGCTCTGGATCCTGGCTGAAAAACCCTCCGGGCAGCAACCCCTCCCTACCGAGACCCTGCATTACCAGTCCGCGCCGGATGAACCGGCCTACCGCCTGCACCTGCGCTTGCGCAAGGATGGCTCCGGCATCCTGATCGTCAACGCCGCTACGGTCCTGCATCTGAACCCCAGCGCGGCGGAATATGCCTTCCACCTGATGAAAGGGACTGCTCCCGAAGAAGCTGCCAGGGCGATCGCAGCCCGATATCGCATCAACAAGGCGCGTGCCCTGCAGGATTTCCTGGATTTCCGCGAGCGCATCCACACATTGATCGATATCCCCGACCTGGACCCGGTTACGTACCTGGACTTCGAACGGGTTGCGCCCCACTCCCAGGATTTGAACGCCCCCCTGCGCCTCGACTGCGCACTGACCTACCGCCTGCCGGTGGGCGCCGACCCATCCCTGGCCCCCACCAAGCGCGTCGACCGCGAACTGGATACCGCCGAATGGCAGACCGTCATCGACCAGGCCTGGCACCAGGGCATCCCCCACATCATCTTCACGGGCGGTGAAGCAACCTTGCGCGACGACCTGCCCCAATTGATCGCCCATGCCGAGAAGAACGGACAGGTCACCGGCTTGCTGACGGATGGTCTCAAGCTGGCTGACAAGGCGTATCTCGATACCCTCCTGCAGACCGGCCTCGACCATCTGCTGGTGGTGCTCCAACCGGACAACAAGAATTCCTGGAAAGTTTTGGAAACGATCATGCCGGCCGATATCTTCACCACCGTGCACCTGACCATCAACGCCAGGACAGCCAAGGATGCCAGCCAACACCTTGCAAAACTGGCTGAACTGGGTGTCAAATCCATCTCTTTGAGCCTGGCAGACAAGGGATTCCAGGGTACCGCGGATGCCTTGCGACAGCAGGCCGCCGAACTGGGCATCACCCTCACCTGGGATCTCCCCGTCCCATACTCCGTCGATAACCCTGTGGCACTGGAAACCGCCGAAGATGAAACCCCGTCCGGGGCTGGCAAGGCCTGGCTCTATATCGAGCCGGATGGCGATGTGCTCCCCGCCCAAGGCATGGCCGAAACCATCCTGGGGAACATCCTGAAAGATCCCTGGGAAAAGGTTTACAAGATGTAAAATCCGATTTGTCCAGCACAACCTGCTGGACAAATCCTTTATCATCTCAAGAATACTCGCCCTTGGATTGAAACGATGATGAACCCTTACACACAAAACGCTGCAACAATTTCCGAAAAAGGATTCGCCTGAAGCCAAGCCGTCCTGACGGCCTTTGCGTCCGAGTTCGGGCTGACCGATGAGTTCGCATTGAAGGTTGCATCCATGTTCGGCGGCGGGATGGGACGGCAGGGATATGTTTGCGGTGCAGCGGCAGGCGGTTTGATGGTGCTCGGCTTGCGATATGGATTTACCGACCCGAAGGATAAGTTGCGCACCTATGAAATCGCCAGCGAATTCCTGCGAAGATTCCAGGTGGAGAACGGGGCTGTCAATTGCCGCGACCTGCTGGATATGGATATTTCCACACCCGAGGCGGCCCAGATAGCAAAAGAAAACGGCACCTTTGCACGGGTGTGCCCGAATGCAATCCGCAACGCCGTTGAAATCGTTGCTGGCATGCTCAAAGAGAAGTAGCCATTCCATGACAAAACCCAACCCGCCCCGCCCCATTCCCGGATCCTACTGGGTGGTTCCCGGAAAATTCCTGGCCGGTGAGTACCCTGGCAGTTGGAACGAAACCGGCACCCGAAGCCGGGTCGGTGCACTCCTGCAAGCCGGATTCGATACCTTCATCGACCTGACCCGCCCGGATGAACTGTCTCCTTATGCAAGAATATTGCAGGAGGAAGCGGAGGATTACACCATCAAGGCCGTACACCACCGCTTCCCGATCGGGGATTTTGGCCTGCCGACCCCAGAACAAATGCTCAGCATTTTGGATACCATTGAAAGCGCCATCCATAACGGCTCCAGGGTCTATCTGCATTGCCGGGGCGGGATCGGGCGCACTGGCACAACGGTTGGCTGCTGGCTCGTCCGTCATGGACAGAAAGGGGAAAAAGCCCTTGAGCGCCTGAATGAGCTCTACCAGGCTGGCGAACAAAGTCGCTCCTCCCCTCATTCTCCGGAAACCGAGGAACAGAGGAAATTTGTATTAAACTGGATGGAGAAAGAAAAATGAAAAGCAAAAAGGCCATCCTGATGATCGCGCTTGCAGCCTTCCTGATGCTGTGCATGATCATGATCCTTGTTGAAAACAAAGTCCACCCCATCCAGCGCGCATATGACAACTACATCCTGGATAACGAAAATCACTACCTGCCTTGCAGTAAACTCCCCACCGCCTTGGAAGTTGAAAAGATCGTAGATGAACATCAAAATATCATCCAGCAGATCGAACAGGTGAATCCCGGCCTGGTTGGGGTTGAAATTGATTCCTATACTTGCCCGGGTCACGCAGACCTGCTCGTCTGGTATGCATCCCACGCCGACAGGCTGGCCATCAAAGCCATTATCGCTGCAGAAACCTTTTTTGGCGTTCCCTACCGCCTGGAAAACCGCTGACATGGATGTCCGCTGGCACGCACGCTTTCTCCAACAAGCCGGCTGGACGCGCGAGCTGAGAGCATACCTCTACCGGAAGACGGGATTGAATGACGCCGGGTGTGTGCTCGAAGTTGGCTGTGGAACAGGAGCCATCCTTATTGACATGACTACGCGCAGCAATTTGCGCATTCACGGCCTGGATCTTGATCCAACGCGGCTGGCGGAAGCCCGAACCCACACATCCGCACTCTTCACCTGCGGGGATGCCCAGGCTCTTCCCTACCCGGATAGCTACTTCGATATCACTTTCTGCCACTACCTTTTACTGTGGGTGAAGGATCCTGTGCAAGTACTGGCCGAGATGAAACGCGCCACGAAACCTGGTGGTTCTGTGCTGGTGATGGCCGAGCCGGATTACTCCCAACGCGTGGATAAACCAGATTCCCTGGCGCTTCTTGGGAAATGGCAAACAGAAGCATTGCGAAAACAAGGCGCCAATCCGGATATCGGCAGCAAGCTGGGAACCCTGTTCGAACAGGTTGGGATCGAATTGATCGAAACGGGTCCCTTGCACGGGCAGGGGACGAGTCCGCTCACGCCGGTGGAACGGGAACTGGAATGGAGCGTGCTGGAAGCCGACTTGGCGGGTATGGTGCCGGAACAAGACATCCGCAAAATGAAAAGGCTGGATGAGCATGCCTGGAATAGCGGAAAACGGATTTTGTTCGTACCAACGTACTATGCCTGGGGAAAAGCCTGACCTTGCCTCCTGGTGCAAGCGAATATATAATCTCTTCAGAATACTTGGAGATATAATTTGTCTGAACTAACCCCTGAAGGTACCCCCCAACCGACCGAAGAAGCATCCAAGGTGAACTGGAAGCCCCTCGTGCGGGATATCCTCGAGACGCTCGTCCTGTCAGTCTTCCTGTTCCTGGTCATCAACGCCATATCCGCTCGCGTGCGGGTGGATGGATTCTCCATGTTACCCACGCTGCAAGATGGACAATTCGTGCTGGTCAGCCGTCTGGCTTACCGCTTTGGCGAGTTCGAGCGCGGCGACATCATTGTCTTCAACTCCCCGGTCGATCCGGATGAAGACCTGATCAAGCGCGTCATCGGCCTGCCGGGTGATGTCATCAAGGTAGAAAACGGAATCGTGTATGTGAACGGAACCCAACTGAATGAGCCCTACATCGCTGCACCACCCGCCTACAACGGTACGTGGCAGGTCCAGGAAAACCAGTTATTCATCCTGGGCGATAACCGCAACGATTCATCCGATTCGCATGCGTGGGGATCGATATTGGAAGGTGAAGTGATCGGTAAAGCCATCCTGATCTACTGGCCATTCACGGATGCAACCCTCATCACTCATGAGAAAATCGTGGTCGCCGCCCCTTCCGAAGTGGTGAAATAACATGGTTCAACCAGCCGTACCTCCCACCTTTCCGTGCCAGCAATGCCAGGCAGGCATCCAGCGCCTGCGCTATATCACCTATTTCACCTGGATGGGCGATGAACTGATCACCGTCCCGAACTTCCCAGCCTGGGTCTGTGATGTTTGCGGGCGCCGGGAATATGATGAGCGGGCGATCACCTGGCTCATCACCCTGCTCAACCCGGATGCGGGCAAACCTTCCCTGCTGAAACGACGGGTGCGACCAACCGCAAAAGAACCCAAGCCCCGCCATCCAGCCCCCAAAGAACCAATGCCATGAGGAATAAAGGATGAGTCTGGATTCAGCATCCAACACCCAGCGCCTGATCGCAGCGGATTTCCTGACCCCCAGTTACCGGATCGTGGGCAAGATGATGGTGCCCAGCAATGGCGTAGTTGGGCTGTTGAACAACACAACCACATCCTTCATGGAAGTGCTGGATGCCAAGCTGGCGCGCATCCATATGCCCACCAAGCTGGTTGGGGAGTACCAGGTGATCAACGTGGTCAAGAGCAATGTCTTCGCGGTCTGCCTGGCCCGGCGGGACGATATTGGCCCATCTGCGCTGGCGCGTGGCGGTTTTACCCAGATGATCAAGTATCCCGTCCGCGTGACCACCCAGGTTTACGAACTGGAAGGGACACTCGAATGGGCTGGCCGGTTCGATTTCTCGACCATCATGGTGGAAGGGACGCGCGACTTCGTCCCGATCTACAACGCCACCCTGACCGCCATCCTCATCCCCCTGCTCAAACTGGAAAGCCCGGCCATCCTGTTCAACCGCAAGCAGGTGGATGTCCTGGCGTTGAAGGCGGATAAGAAAGAAAGCAGCTAGAATTGCTTGACCGAGGCCGGATGGGATGGTAAAATCCGTCCGCTTCAGCGTAGGCAGCCTCCTGCTGCCATACGCTACATCGCTGACATGAGTCAGCGATGGCAGAAAGCCCCCATCGTCTAGAGGACCAGGACGCAGCCCTTTCAAGGCTAAAACTGGAGTTCGAATCTCCATGGGGGCATCTAGAACAAAAAAACCGCCCTCAAGGGCGGTTTTTTTGATTCCAACAACTTCCATCTCGGCAGCACTACTCGAGCACCAACCCCCCAATGAACTCCCGAATGACCGAATCCTTCGGAACAATGCTTTCATCTTCCACTGGTATCACAGCCGCAAGCATTTTGTGGATCCGTTCCGCCCGTTCGAACGCATCCATCCGCAGTGGGTCATCCCGATAACGTTTTATCCATTCGCCAAATTGCTCAAACAGCTTGGAACGATAGATGGGTAATTCATACGGCATGCCGCTGTTGATGATGTGGTTTGCGGTGCTGATGTATGGGATGATGCTTCTCAATTCCCCGGCTCGCACATAGTGCCAGTGCGTGAGCGTCCTTTCATAATCATACGCCCGATGGACAGAATCCCGCAGCATCCTGCGCATGAGACGGATATCTGTCCAGCGCACGTATTCACCGTCCTTATCCTTCATCTGCAACAGGGGTTCGATGTAGATGTTCACCTTGCTATCGGCAATGCCATCCGTCAGGGGTGGGTACAGGCCATACAGGCTGTCGATCAGGATGATATCGCCCTCTATCAACTTCATCGGGGTTTTGTTGGGATGTCGCTTGCCAGTTTTGAAATCATAGAAGGGGATACGCACTTCCTCACCAGCCAGCAGTTGATGCAGGTTCTGGTTGATCAAATCGATATCCAGCGCCTGGGGGGTCTCGAAATCATAATCCCCAAACTCATCCTTGGGATGCAGTTCAAGGTCGAAGTAATAATTATCGAGGTTGAGTTCGATAAAGCGTAATCCTTTTTGGCCCAGGCCGCGGGCGACTTTCATTGTTGTGGTCGTTTTGCCGGAGGATGACGGCCCGGCCACGGTCACAACCCGCACATCGCTCCTGCGTTCTTCGATCAATGTGGTCACAGTCTGGATATCTCCAGCATAAGCCGCTTCCGATTCCGCAACGATCTGCGGGAACTCCCCACTCTGGATCCGTCCATTGAGTTTCTCCACCGTATTCAATTCGTGATCGATACTCCAATCCAGTACCTCCCAGATCTTCGCCCAGGGGATATATTCCGTGCGCTGGCTGGAGCGGGCCTGCTCCTTCTTCCGTCGCCGGTTCCGCTCTTCCCGGTAAAGGATATAGGCCTTCGATACCCTGGCATGGCCGTTTTCGATCAACACCTTTTCGACGATATCCTGGATCTCCTCGACCATCGGGTACTTCTTAGGCCCAAAGCGGGCTTCCAGGATCTCAACCACCTGGCCACTAAGACCTTCCGCGATCTCCCGGTTCCTACCGCCAACAGAAACGGCAGCGCGGTAGATCGCGTTTGTGATTCGCTCCTGGGAAAACGGGACGATGGCGCCATTCCGTTTGATCACGTACTTGAGCTTGGACATACTCACCTCTTGCCTTTCGTATGATCACAATTGTATCTTCTCAAAAAGAAGGGGAAAGTTGAGGGGTGTGCGGGCGGCTACGCCGCCCGCACACCCCCCAACCCCCCATTTATTGAGATGTTACTCACAATTATATCTATTTCGAGTACTCCCTCCCGATAATGCAATGTGATATATTTACAGCAGAGCACTCAATTGATTTGCTGGGCGTTCTCCCTAACCCGTCAGATAGAACGAACTAACGCCCGGTCCCAGCCGCCAGCGTCAGAGAACGCTGGTTAATCGGTGAAAAATGATGAATTCCACCCACAACCGTAACCCTGGTATGCCCCTCGACCTCGACTGGGTGATGGGCGCGCATGTCAACAAGAGCGCGGTCGAACGGCGCGTTGCCCAGTTGCCCGGCCGCCGCACCGTGAAAAAGGAATGGCAGGCCGCCTGGCTGTTGCGCGCCGTCACCTGCATCGACCTGACCACCCTCTCCGGCGACGATACACCCGGGCGCGTCAAACGCTTGTGCGCCAAGGCCAAACAGCCCATCCGCCCGGATATGCTGGCGAAACTGGGGCTTGACGGCGAGAAGATCACCGTCGGCGCGGTCTGCGTTTACCCTAATCGTGTGCAAGATGCAGTGCAAGCGCTTCAAGGCTCTGGAATTCCAGTTGCTTCCGTTGCGACAGGTTTCCCTGCCGGGCAGACTCCCCTGCCGCAGCGCATCGGTGAGATCGAGCAGGCCATCGAAGCCGGCGCCAGGGAGATCGATGTGGTCATCCCGCGCAACTTCGTCCTGACCGGCGACTGGCAGGCGCTCTATGATGAAATCAAGCAATTCCGCAAAACCTGCGGAGACGCCGCCCACATGAAGACCATCCTGGCCACCGGCGATCTGGGCACGCTCAAGCAGGTCTACCAGGCCAGCCTGGTTGCGATGATGGCTGGCTCGGATTTCATCAAGACTTCGACGGGTAAGGAATCGGTCAACGCTACGCTGGAAGTGAGTCTCGTGATGGTACGCGCCATCCGTGAATATCAGGAACGTCACGGCTATAAGATCGGATTCAAGCCCGCAGGCGGGATCAGTTCCGCAAAACAGGCCATGGCGTGGCAGTCGCTGATGAAGGAAGAACTCGGCGACGAGTGGCTGAAGAATGACCTGTTCCGCATTGGCGCGTCCAGTTTGCTGACCGACCTGGAGCGGCAGTTGTATCATTACATCACCGGCCACTACGCCGCGAAACATCACATGCCGATGGGATGATATTCTGATGGTCGAGTAGGGCTGGACGCTTTTCCCAGCCCGTATCGAGACCATCATGTAACTTGAAAACAAAAGCCTGCATGAAAACTTGTGGTCTCGATACGCCTTCGGCTTCGCCTCAGGCTACTCGACCACCAAATACCAGAAGAGAGAACACATGAAATCAAAACGAATCCACCCCAACAGTTCACCCGACCCGAAATCTGCCGCCGATGAACTTATGAAGGCGATGTTCGAACACGGCAAGGCACAGTTTGGCAGTGTTGTAAAATCGTTTTGGTTCTACGATGGCGATCTGTGCCCGGCCTGCCTCGCCCGACCAATTGATGCGATGAAAGTCAAAGGCAAGGATGCCCTGGCGATCAATGCGTTCATTTACCGTGAGCGCGGCGTGTTGATCGGCTATTTCCTGTGCGGGACATGTGCTGCGTATATCTTCAAGGAGGCAAAGAAACACCCCTACCAGCAGACGCCGCTGCACGCCGATATCGAGTCCAATTTGACTGCAGCTTACCACAAGCATTTGATGTCGCTGGATGCGTGAGGTGCATCCCGATGGTCGAGTAGGCGGCGCGCTTTTCGCCGCCGTATCGAGGCTATCGGTTGAATGTGAATGAGTTATTTCTTGAAATGTGGTGGTCTCGATACGAGCGAGAAGAACGCTCGCTCTACTCGACCACCAAGTATGAATGGAATAAAAGTTTATGGCTTGGATGTATATTCTTGAATGCTCCGATGGCTCTTATTATGTAGGCTCGACGAAAAATCTTGAGAGGCGCATGGAACAACATCAATCTGGAAAAGGTTCAAGATATACATCAGGAAGGCTGCCAGTAGAACTGGTGTATGGCGAAGAATTTGAGCGAGTATCCGATGCTTATTATCGAGAAAAGCAAGTGCAAAATTGGAGCAGAGCAAAGCGCGAAGCCTTGATAAATAGCAATACTGAAATGCTCCCGCCACTTGCAAAGAAAAAATTTCAAAAGTAGTCCGTTGGTCGAGTAGCCCTGTGTTCGTCGGGGCGTATCGAGACCAACAGTAACTTGAAAACTGAAAATTACATGAAACATGGTGGTCTCGATACGTTCCTCGCTCTTGCTCGGAACCACATCTCGATAAACTCGATGCAGCGCTCGACCACCGAGCAAGTAAAGGAATAAGATTTTCAAGGCAAACCGTTGGTCGAGTAGCCCCGTGCGCCGCGCTGAGTTTATCGAAGCGCAAGTCGGGGCGTATCGAGACCAACCGGTAACCTGCAAACGAAAAATTACATGATACGTGCTGGTCTCGATACGTTCCTCGCTGCCGCTCGGAACTACTCGACCAGCGGAATATTGTTGGTCGAGTAGGACTAGGTGCTTTTCCCAGTCCGTATCGAGACCAACAGTAATTTGAAAACAGTATATTTCATGAAACACGCTGGTCTCGATACGCCTTTCGCAAAGAACGCTCAAGGTTACTCGACCAGCGTAAGCAAGAAATCATCGTTGGTCGAGTAGGCGGTGCTCGTCCGCCATATCGAGACCAACAATGACATGTGAATCCGAAATAACAAATAGACTTGAAATGTGTGGTCTCGATACGCCCTCAATGAGCATTCGGGCTACTCGACCACCGAGATTGGATGTAACTATGCCCACCTTACTCGACCTCTTCAAAACCATGGAATACGGCCCAGCGCCCGAATCTCCCGCCGCAGTGAATGCCTGGCTGGATGAGCACGGACGGAAGTTCGGTTTGTTCATTAACAACGAATGGGTGACGCCGAAAGCGGCGAAGTACTATTCGTCATTCAATCCGTCCACGGGGGAGTTGCTGGCGGAGACGGCGCAGGCGGAGAAGAAGGATGTGGATGCCGCCATCGCCGCGGCGCGGACGGCCTTCGAAGCGTGGAGCGAGACTCCAGGCGTGGTGCGGGCGCGGTATATGTATGCCATCGCGCGCAACGTCCAGAAGCATTCGCGCTTGCTGGCGGTGCTCGAGAGCATGGATAACGGCAAGCCGATCCGCGAGTCGCGCGATGTGGATGTGCCGCTGTTGGCGCGTCACTTTTACTATTACGCGGGTTGGGCGCAACTGATGGAAACCGAAATGCGCGACTACCAACCCGTCGGTGTGATCGGGCAGATCATCCCGTGGAATTTCCCGTTGATGATGCTGGCGTGGAAGATCGCGCCCGCCATCGCGATGGGCAATACGGTGGTGCTCAAACCCGCCTCGTACACGCGGTTGAGCGCGTTGCTGTTCGCGGAGATCGTCGCCGAGGCGGGACTTCCGCCAGGCGTGGTCAACATCATCACGGGCAGTGGCAAGGCAGGCGAGATGATCGTCACGCACCCCGAAGTGGACAAGATCGCCTTCACGGGTTCCACCGAGATCGGGCGCACGTTGCGTCATCTCACCGCGGGGACGGGGAAAAAGATTTCGCTCGAGTTGGGGGGCAAGGGTCCCGTTGTGGTGTTCGAAGATGCCGATTTGGACGCAGCAGTTGAAGGCGTGGTCGATGCGATCTGGTTCAATCAGGGTCAGGTCTGTTGCGCGGGCTCCCGCCTCATTGTCCAGGAAAATGTCGCGCCGCGCTTCATCCAAAAATTGAAGACGCGCATGGGTCATCTGCGCGTGGGCGACTCGCTCGACAAGTCCATTGACATGGGCGCCATCGTGGACAAGAGCCAATGGAACACGGTGGATTATTGGGTGAAGATGGGCGAGAAGGAAGGCGGCAAGGTGTTCCAGCCCGACATCCCCCTGCCCACGAAGGGACTCTTCTACAAACCCACGCTCATCACGGACCTAGACCCTGCCGCGTCGACGGTGCAGGAGGAGATCTTTGGTCCTGTGCTTGTTTCGTTAACATTCCGCACGCCCGAGGAAGCCATTGCGCTGGCGAACAACACGCGCTACGGTCTCGGCGGAAGCGTGTGGAGCGACAACATTAATCTCGCGCTCGACGCGGCCAGCAAAATTAAAGTGGGCGCGATGTGGATCAACTGTCACAACGTGTTCGACGCGGCGGCGGGATTCGGCGGTTACCGCGAATCAGGATTCGGTCGCGAGGGCGGACGCGAAGGCTTGTTTGAGTATGTAAGACCGATTTGGATGGAGAGGCCGCGGCCTGACTTGGCGACATTGGGTCTCGATACGGGCGGAACGAACACCCGCCCTACTCGACCCGCGTCCGCCTGGGGCGAGCACACCCCCTCGCGTCCCGCGCCCCTGAGCGGAGCGACCAACGGGAGCGCAGTCGAAGGGCGAGCGGGTCGGGCAAATGGACATTCGCTTCCCCCCGTCGACCGCACCCCGAAGATGTACGTCGGCGGCAAGCAGGTTCGTCCCGATGGCGCGTACACGTTGACCGTGCTCGGCGCGAAGGGAAAGATCGTCGGTCAGGTCGGCGATGGGAATCGCAAGGACATCCGCAACGCGGTGGAAGCCGCGCACGCGGTGATCGAAGCCAAGCAGGGATGGGCGATGCGGCACGGATACAACCGTTCGCAGATCCTGTATTTCATCGCCGAGAATTTGGACGCGCGCAATGCGGAGTTCGCAGGACGGATCGTGGAAATGACGGGGCGGACGAAGAAGTCCGCGCAAGCCGAAGTGGACGCGGCGGTGGAGCGGCTGTTCACGTACGCGGCGTGGGCGGATAAATACGGCGGGAACATCCAGGAGACCACCCTGCGCGGAATCACGGTGGCGGTGAATGAGCCTGTGGGCGTGATCGGCATTGCCTGTCCCGATGAGTATCCGCTGTTGGGATTTGTCTCGCTGATGGCGCCAGCGATTGCAAGGGGCAACACGGTGGTGATGATCCCCAGCCAGCGATTCCCGCTCAGCGCCACGGACTTTTATCAGGTGTTGGATACGTCCGACGTGCCTGGCGGTGTGGTCAACATTATCACGGGCGACCGCGACCACCTGACCAAGACTCTCGTCCAGCACGAAGATGTGGACGCGGTCTGGTACTTCGGCTCGGCGGAAGGCAGTTACTGGGTGGAGTACGAGTCCGCCACCAACATGAAACGGACGTGGGTCGGCTACGGCCTGCCGCGCGACTGGATGGATCGCGAGCAGGGCGAAGGCCATGAGTTTTTGCATGAGGCCACGCAGGTGAAGAATATCTGGGTGCCGACGGGGGAGTGAGGGGGGAAGAGAGTATAATCAGGGTAGAGGTGTACGATGGTACTACGATCAATCGAAGTGACAGTTGAAAAAGACGGTACAGTTCGCCTGTCACAAAAGATAAAATTACCCGAACGTCGGCGCGCCATCCTGACCATTCTGGATGAGCCGATGCTTGTCGCTGAGACAGCATTGTTAAGCGAAGCCGCGCTCGCGGAAGATTGGGATCGCCCTGAGGAGGATGAAGCATGGGCATACCTGCAATCGGACAAATAGTTCTCGTCCCTTTCCCATTTTCAGATTTGTCGCGTACCAAAATGCGGCCTGCGGTTGTGCTTGCCGAAGCGGGACGTGATGATTGGATTCTCTGCCAGGTGACGAGCAATCCGTATGGCGACGAGAGGGCGGTTTCGTTAGCGCAAAAAGATTTCTAAAGCGGTTCCCTACGCGTCACCAGTTATGCCAGGCCAGGGAAATTATTTACGGCGAATTCGAGCCTGGTGGCGGAGACCGTTGGATCATTGAAAAAAGCGGCCATCAAGAAACTGATCGGAGCCGTAGTTGCGATTTTAGAGAAAGGTATTTAGGCACGGCCCGCGGCGCGATTGGATGGATCGCGAGCAGGGCGAAGGCCATGAGTTCCTGCACGAGGCGACGCAGGTGAAGAATATCTGGGTGCCGACGGGGGAGTGAGGCGTACGCTAAGGAAAGCATGCCGATTGGGATCTATCAGGGAGATGTGATGGATTGGGCGGCGACAAGAGCGAAGGTGGTGAGTAGGTTTCCCAGGTAAGTGGTGAGTGGGACGGCCTGAGGGGGAGGCCGTCTCAGAATGGAACAAAAAAGTAAACTACCGCCGCCTTTGGCGGCGGCTTTGGCAATGCGCCTGGAAGGCGCGCTC
>Ga0209285_10000216_pt1 | contig 20844 bp, 14 predicted proteins | sample PPLLak3March2015_2_FD_187249 | JGI IMG/M metagenome (GOLD analysis project Ga0209285, IMG submission 187249) | Freshwater sediment microbial communities from Prairie Pothole Lake near Jamestown, North Dakota, USA - PPLs Lake P8 Core (3) Depth... | ecosystem: Environmental > Aquatic > Freshwater... | reverse complement strand
GGTGTGCCATCCGCGAGTGTTTCCAGTTCGGCGCGGCGACGCTGAAAATTGCGCAGCACGGCGTTGACCAGACCACGCCGCCAGCCCTCGCCGGCAGCGGTGACGGCGTTATGCACCACGACATGGGCGGGTGCCCGGGTAAAGGCCAGCTGGTACAGCGCCACTCGCAGCAACCAGCCGATCTGGGGGTCGGTCAAGGGGCGTTCGAGCAAGGCGTCGAGCCAGACATCGAGCCTTCCGAGCATGCGCAGGCTGCCATAGAGAATGTCCTGCAATGCGCCGCGCTCGCCTGCGGTTTCGAGTTGCCGCAATCGCGCGGGCAGGACCTGGTGCAGGGCGGCGCCGGACAGCACTTCTTCGAGCCCGCCGGCTGCCAGTTTCTGAAGGTTTCGCATCCTGATTGGCACCCCGGTTTGCGGGGCGGTTAGGGCATGACAACGGCGGATGATAACAGCGACGAATCTTTGTCATCGCGCCGGGTCAACACTAGACTGACAGGCAAAAGGAGACTCCCATGAAAAAGACCCTGTTTGGTGTTGCGGCTTGGGCGCCCCCGCTGTTGGTGGCCGTGACAGCACTTTCACTGCATGCAGCAGAACCATCCGCGGTTTCACCTGCCCCGGCGCCGGCGGCCGTGCTCGAACCCCTGCCCGAGGCGCCGCCGCTCACCGAGTCGGCGCGCAAGCTGCTCGACACGGTCAACCAGCGCATCCACAACATCGATACAGCCGGACTGCTGGCGCAACTGAAAGACCGACCGGACACCCTGGTGATCGACGTTCGCACCCCCGCCGAACTGACTTTGCTGGGCGGCCGCATCGACGCGCCGCGCTTTCTCAATATCGCCCGCGGCTGGCTGGAGTTTCAGCTGGAGGGCTACGTCACCGACAAGAACGCACCGATCGTGGTGTACTGCGGAGTCAACCAGCGCAGTCCGTTGGCCGCCGACACCCTGATGAAGCTCGGCTACAGCAACGTCAAGAATTTCTCCGACGGCTTCTTCAAATGGAAACAGGCCGGGCTGCCGATCCAGCAGAACGACAAAGTGCCGGCGTCCTTCCTTTACGACCTGCCGCAGGAGGTGATTCCCGGCGTCTGGTCAGCAATCGGCGCCACCGCGCCGGGCACCTACGACAACTCGGGCCACAACAACAATCTTTCCTTCATCATCACCGAGGGCGGGGTGGTGGTGGTGAATGCCGGTGACAACTACCTGCTGGCCCAGAGCCTCCACGAGGAGATCAAGAAGCGGACCAGCCAGCCGGTGAAGTACGTCGTCCTCGAAAACGGCCAGGGCCATGCCATGCTCGGATCGAACTACTGGAAGGAGCAGGGCGCCAAGATCGTGGCGCATCGCGACACCGCCAAGTACATCGAACGTAATGGCTACGAGGCGCTCGCGACCATGCGCGCCCGCGCCCGCGACAAGGCCTTCAAGACCGAGTTCACCATGCCGGACATCGTCTATGACGACAAGCTCGACCTGTCACTGGGAGGATGGAAAATCCAGGTATTGCACCTCGGAAACGCCCACCATCACGGCGACACCATGGTCTGGTTGCCGGAGAAAAAACTGGTCATCGCCGGCGACACCGCCTTCCACGTGCGCATGCTGCCGATCTTCGAGGACACCGATACCGCCAGCTGGATCGAGGTGTGGGACAAGTTCGAGGCGCTCGGCGCGGAAATCGTCATTCCCGGCCATGGCGGGCCGACCAACATGGCCACGGTGACCAGGTGGACGCGCGACTATCTGGTCCACCTGCGGAAAAAGATCGCCGAACTGATCAAGAACGGTGGTTCGCTCGACGACGCCTACAAGATCGACCAGGAGGCCTATCTGCACCTGCACACTGCCGAGGAGCTGGCGCGCAGCAATGCCGGCAGGGTGTATCGGGCTATGGAGTTCGAGTAATCCTGACCGGGCGTGTTTTCCGGCGCGCCGGAGCAAAGCGTGATGTTTCGGATGCTTGACGCCTGTTCCGGACCATGGCCCAGGCATGCTCGCCGGTTGCCACGTTCAGCCGAGAATCTTGCCCGGCAGCAACGCGCGTCCGCTGGCCAGCGCTGCCGCGTCCATGCGCTTGCCGCCCGCCAGCTGCAATTCGGCAATGCGCAACGCGCCTTCGCCACAGGCGACGACGATGCCGTGCTCGTCAGCCGCCAGCACTTCCCCCGGACGGGTACCTGGCTGGTTCGGCGCTTGCGCCGTGGCCCGCCAGATTTTCACCATCTGGCCATCGAGCAGAGTATGCGCACCGGGAACCGGATTGTAGGCACGTATCGCGCGCGCCAACTCCGCCGCAGGTCGTGACCAGTCGAGGCGGGCCTCTTCCTTGGTCAGTTTGGCCGCATAAGTCGCCAGCGCATCGTCCTGGGCTTGCGGCGTCAATTCATCCAGCCTCGCCAGCGCCTCGACGATGCTGGCGGCGCCAACACGGGCCAGGGTTTCGTGCAGGCTGCCCGCCGTGTCCTCGTCGTGGATCGGCACCGTGGTCTTGAGCAGCATCGTCCCGGTATCGAGCCCGGCATCCATCTGCATGATGGTGATGCCGGTTACCTCGTCGCCCGCCAGGATCGCACGCTGGATCGGCGCCGCGCCGCGCCAGCGCGGCAGCAGCGAGGCATGGATATTGAGGCAGCCGCGGCACGGAATGTCGAGCACGGCCTGCGGCAGGATCAGGCCATAGGCCGCCACCACCATGACCTCGGCTGCGACTGCTCGCAGCACGTCCTGCGCTTCCGCAGGTTTGAGGCTGGTGGGCTGGAAAACCGGCAGGCCGCGCGCCTGCGCCGCCTGCTTGACCGCGCTGGGGGTGAGCTTCATTCCCCGTCCGGCCGGTCGGTCCGGCTGCGTCAGCACCAGCGCAATGTCATGTCCCACCTCGGCCAGCGCATCCAGTGCCGCCGCCGCGAAAGCCGGCGTGCCGGCGAAGATCAGGCGCATCCGCTAGAGCGATGCCACGCGCACGGGTGGCGCGTCAGGACGATGCTCCCGCGCCTGCTTGAGGAGTTTCTGCTTGATCCGGTTGCGCTTGAGCATCGACAGGTAATCGACGAAGACCTTGCCCAGCAGGTGATCCATTTCGTGCTGGATGCAAATCGCCAGCAAGCCGTCCGCCTGCAGTTCGAAGGGCTTGCCATCGCGGTCCAGTGCGCGGACGGTGACGTGTTCCGAGCGGGTGACCTTGTCGAACACCCCGGGTACCGACAGGCAACCTTCCTCGCCCTCGACGTGTCCCGACTGTGAAACGATTTCGGGATTGATGAATACCCGCAGATCTTCGCGGGTCTCGGTAATATCGATGACGATGACGCGCTCGTGGACATTGACCTGGGTGGCCGCGAGGCCGATGCCGGGCGCGGCGTACATGGTCTCCGCCATGTCGTCGACCAGTTGACGGATACGCGCGTCAACCGTCTGCACCGGCTTGGCGACAGTATGCAGACGGGCGTCCGGATAATGCAAAATGTCGAGTCTGGCCATAAAAATGCTTGAGAAATTAAGGGGCTGGGCGCAAACTTTAATAAGAATTCTGCAGCCGTTTCGCTGGCGGGGCTAAATAAATTCCGCCTGATAGCCGTTAGCAGAACGCACAGTATATTTTCAACGGAAAATTAGACAAGGTCTAAATGGAGGGTTCCCCCGTGCGTCAACTCGTCGTTTCCCTGGCCATGCTTCTGGCCATGCCTGCACTTGCCGATACCCTGCAGTTGCAGGACAACGCGCCGGAAAAATATGTCGTGGTCAAGGGCGATACCCTCTGGGATATCTCCGCACGCTTTCTCAAGAGCCCCTGGCGCTGGCCGGAGATCTGGAACCTGAACCGTGAGGAGGTCAAGAACCCTCACTGGATTTATCCGGGTGATCTGATCGTGCTCGACCGCAGCGGTGCCGAGCCCCGCCTGACCTTGGTCAAGGGCGCCGCGAGTGGTCTGCCCACGGTCAAACTCTCGCCGGGTGTGCGTGCCAGCGAAATCGGCGGCGGCGCCATCCCGACCATCCCTATCCGCGTCATCCACCCCTTCCTCGCCCAGCCACGCGTTGTAGCGGCCGGTGAGTACGATACCGCGCCGTTCATCCTCGGCAGCAACACCGAACGGGTGATTCTCGGCTCCGGCGATGATGCTTTCGCCACGGGCGGCAAGCCGGGCGTCACGCGCTGGAGCGTGCTGCGTCCGGGCAAGGAGTTGAGCGACCCCGAAACCGGCGAAATTCTCGGCTACGAAGTCGAATACCTGGGCGATGCACGGACTCTGGTCGAAGGCGCACCGCAAAAGATTCGCATCACCCAGTCGGCACGCGAGATCATGCCCAGGGACATCCTAGTCGAGGCCGACGACAGCACCACTTTCGAATATATGCCGCGCGCTCCCGAACAGCCCATTCAGGGCCGCATCATTTCGGCTTACGGCGGCATGACCGACAGCGGACGCTACCAGACCGTGGTGATCAATCGCGGCGCGCAACATGGCCTGGAGCCCGGCCACGTGCTGGCGGTCTACCGCGAAGGCCAGGCCGTCACCCTTTCCAGGGATGAGCAGGAAAGAATGGCCTGGGTGGTAGACAAGACGAGTGCCGTTCCGGAAAGTGGCGCCTGGCTGTACAGTGATGTGCGCTGCCTGAAGCAGGACTCAAAGGTGACCTACAACCAGTCCGTCAACATGCAAAGCGCTTTCCGCAATACCTGCCTCGACAACCGCAACGAAAACGCCATCAAGCTTCCTGACGCCCACAGTGGTCTGGTGATGGTCTATCGGGTCTTCGACAAGGTCGCCTACGCCCTGATCATGCAGTCGGACGGTCCGGTCTACCTTCTCGACACAGTCCGCAACCCCTGACCTTGCAGCAGGACCTGATCCCCTGGCTTAGACTCGGACTCGTACCAGGGATCGGGAGCACCACCCTGATCCGGCTGCTGACGGCCTTCGGTTCACCGGAGGCCGTTTTAGCTTGTGGACGACACGCACTGGAGCCCCATCTCACAGCGAAGCAGCGCGATGCACTCTTGGCCGGGCCCGATGCTGCGCTGTTGGCCGAGACGCGGACTTGGCTCGATCAGCCCGGGAACAGCCTGCTGACTCTGGGCGATCCAGACTACCCCAAACCCCTGCTTGAAATCGCCGACCCGCCCGCCCTGCTGTATTGCAAGGGACGGCGTGATCTGCTCGGGCATCCGGGACTCGGCATCGTCGGCAGCCGCAACGCCACGCCGCAAGGCCTGCGCGATGCCGAGGCTTTCGCCTTGGCGCTCGCGGATGCCGGCCTCACGATCATCAGCGGTCTGGCGCTGGGAATCGATGCCGCCGCCCACCGTGGCGGCCTGGCCGGTTCCGGCAGCAGCATCGCCGTTGTCGGCACCGGTCTCGACCGTATCTATCCTGCGCGCAACAAGGCGCTCGCCCACAGGCTCGCCGAGCAGGGGTTGATCCTTTCCGAGTTTGCCCTCGGTACGCCGCCCCTGCCAGGGAACTTCCCGAGCCGCAATCGCCTAATCAGTGGCCTGGCTCGTGGCGTGCTGGTGGTAGAGGCGACGACCGATAGCGGCTCGCTGATCACGGCGCGCGTCGCCACCGAACAGGGAAGGGAGGTCTTTGCCATTCCCGGCTCGATTCACTCGCCGCTGGCGCGGGGCTGCCACGCCCTGCTGAAGCAGGGCGCGAAGCTAGTCGAGTCCGCCGCCGACGTCCTCGACGAACTTGCCTGGCAGCAGCGCATCACCCCGCCCGCCCATCTGTCCGCTGCACCCCCCGACCCGGTGCTGGATGTAATAGACGGTGCACCGGTGACACTCGATACCCTGGCACAAAGAAGCGGGTTGACGCTCGATGCGCTTTCGGCGAAGCTGTTGACGCTTGAACTGGAAGGGCGTATTGCCCCTTTGCCTGGCGGGCGTTATCAAAAAATTCTCTGAAATCTATGCTCGACATCCTGGTTTATCTGTACGAAAGCTTCCGCATGGCCGAACTGGCTCCCGATCGCGATGCGCTGGAAAAGCGCCTGTTCGCCGCCGGTTTCGAAGAAGCAGACATCAATCTTGCCCTCGACTGGTTCGCCCACATGGCGGGTAGCGCTACCCATGAACGGCTGGCCTTGGCGCATACACGACACTTTGCCCCGGAAGAGATCGAGCGTCTTGACGAGGCCTGCCGCGCCGAGCTCGCATGGCTGGAAAACGCCGAGATCCTCGATCCCGAGTCCCGAGAATGGGTCATTTCCGGCCTGATGAACCTCGGTGGCGAAGAGATCGAGACCGACCATGTGCGCTGGATGACGCTGATCGTTTTGTGGAGTCGCGGGCTGATCGAGCACTTCACTCATCTGGAAGACATGCTGCTCAATCACGAGCCGGGGCGCTTGCACTAATCAAAAATGTCCAAACTTGTCATCGTCGAGTCCCCCTCGAAATCCAAAACACTGAAGAAATATCTCGGGGCAGACTACGAGATCCTCGCCAGCTACGGCCATGTGCGCGACCTCGAGCCGAAGACCGGCGCAGTGGATACGGCCAACCATTTCGCCATGAAGTACCAGGTGATCGAGCGCAACGCCAAACACGTCGATGCGATCTGCAAGGCGGCCAAGAAAGCTGACGAAATCCTCCTCGCCACCGACCCGGACCGCGAAGGCGAAGCAATTTCCTGGCATATCAGCGAGATCCTCAAGGAACGCAAGATCACCAAGCCGATCAAGCGCGTGGCCTTCTACGAGATCACGGAGTCGGCGATCCAGGACGCCGTGCGCAATCCGCGCGAGATTGCAACCGACCTTGTGGACGCGCAGCAGGCGCGTCGCGCACTCGACTATCTGGTCGGCTTCAACCTGTCGCCGCTGCTGTGGAAGAAGATCAGTCCCGGCCTCTCGGCGGGTCGCGTTCAGTCTCCGGCACTGCGCATGATCGTCGAGCGCGAGGAGGAGATCGAAGCCTTCGTCGCCCGCGAATACTGGACGCTGCATCTCGACACCCAAAAGGACAGCCAGCCGTTTTCCGCCCGTCTGACTCATTTCAAGGGCGAGAAGCTCAGCCAGTTCTCGGTCGAGCATGAGGCACGCAGCAAGGAATGGCTGGCGATGCTCGAAGGACGCGAAGCGCGCGTCATGAGCGTGGAGAAAAAACGCCGCGCCCGACATGCCGCTCCGCCCTTCACCACCTCCACCCTGCAGCAGGCCGGGGTGCGCCAGCTCGGCATGACCACCGACCGGGTGATGCGGACCGCGCAGCAACTCTACGAGGGCGTCGATCTCGGCAGCGGGCCGGTTGGCCTCATCACCTATATGCGAACCGATTCGGTGAACCTGGCACAGGAAGCCATCACCGACATTCGCAAGTATGTGGGCGCTCACTTTGAAAAGGAGTACCTGCCGCCGACCGCACAACAGTACAAGGCCAAGACGAAGAACGCCCAGGAAGCCCACGAGGCAGTACGGCCCACCGCCATGGAGCGCACCCCCGAGTCGGTCAGGGAACGTCTGTCGCACGACCAGGCGCGGCTTTACGAACTGATCTGGAAACGCACCGTGGCCTCGCAGATGACCGCTGCCCAGTTCGATACCGTCGCCGCCGACATCACGGTCGGCGAGGGAACCTTTCGCGCCACCGGGCAGACCCTAGCTTTTGCCGGCTTTCTGGCGGTCTACCAGGACGATGAGGAATCCGAGGAGGATGCCAAGCTGCCGGCGCTGAAGGAAGACGAGACCCTGCCAGTCGACAGGCTTTACGGCGAACAGCATTTCACCCAGCCGCCGCCACGTTACACCGAGGCATCGCTGGTCAAGGCGCTGGAGGAATATGGCATCGGCCGCCCCTCCACCTATGCCAGCATCATCTCCACCCTGCAGGACCGCGAATACGTGGTCCTGGAAAAGAAACGTTTCCAGCCGACCGATATCGGTCGGCTGGTCAACTGCTTCCTGACCCGCCACTTCAGTCACTACGTCGATTACGATTTCACTGCCAAGCTAGAAGACAAGCTCGATGACGTTTCCAACGGCAAGCGGGTATGGTCACGCCTCCTGGACGAATTCTGGAACGAGTTCGACGGCGACCTGAAAGCCAAGCAGGATGTCGAGCGCGGTTGTCCGATTCTCGAAGCCTGCCCGAAATGCGGCAAGCCGCTATTCATGCAAGCTAGCAAACGCGGCCTTTTCATCGGCTGTTCGGGATATCCGGCGTGCGACTACACCCGTCCTCTGCATCCTGCGACGGCTGAAGGCGACAACATCCTCGGCAAGGATCCGGCCACAGGGCTGGACATCAAGCTGCTGTCGGGCCGCTATGGCCCCTATGTGCAGATCGGCGAGATGCCCGAGGACAAGAAAGCACCGAAGCCGCGCCGTGCCTCCTGGCCGAAGGAAATCCCTTTGGAAAACGCGACCCTCGAGCTGGCGCTGAAATTCCTCTCGCTGCCGCGCGAAGTGGGTCATCATCCGGTGACCGGGCTGCCGATCATTGCCAATAACGGACGCTTCGGTCCCTATCTACTGCACGACGGCAAGTTCAAGTCGATTCCCAAGACCGACAGCGTCTACGAAATCGACCTGCCACGGGCGCTGGAAGTTCTGGCGATGGAACGCGCTCCGCGCGGCGCAGACTCTGCCGCTTCGGTGCTGAAGGAACTTGGTCCGCATCCCGATGACGGCAAGCCCATCACTGTGCGCAGCGGCCGCTACGGGCCCTACGTCAAGCATGGCACCACCAACGCTACGCTGCCCAAGGACATCACGCCCGAGGAAATCACCCTGGATGAAGCGCTCGCCCTGATCGCGGCGAGGGTTGCCAAGGGGCCCGTCAAGAAGCCTGCACGAAAGGCCGCGGCCAAGCCTACAGCTGAGAAAAAGACCGGCGAGAAGGCAAGCAAGAAAGCGCCAACCAAGAAAGCCGCGGCCAAAAAACCGGCGGCATGAACAGCCGCCCGCTGCTCCTCATGGTCAACGCCTTTATTGGCACGGCCAGCTTCAAGTCAATTTATCAACAGCTCGGTTACGAGGTCGTCACCGAGTGGTCGGAACGCAAGGCCATCAGTCTGGTGCGCAAGACTCCCCCAGCGGTAGTCGTGGCAGATTTTTACCACCAGACCGACTTTCGCGACCGTCTGTCGAATCTCGAATCGCTCCTCGCCACCACCCAAAGCTCGCCGAAAACCCGCGTCCTCGTATTCTATGAGCCCGCACACCAAGCGACTCTCGACAAGGTGAGACAGCGCTTGCGAATTGATGTCGCGCTGGCTTTGCCCGTGGAGGAAGAAGCTCTGCGAACCGTGCTGAAACCCTGGCTCGAAAGTTGCTGATCATTGAAAAGAAGGCTCGCCAGTAAACTTTTTTCGCTTGCTGGCCGTAAATGATGACATGCAACCATTGGAGACAGACATGCTGCGTTTTTCCCTTATTCCCCTGATGCTGGTCACTGCCATGGCACACGCTGCGCCCCTCACCATGGGCGTCGTCTTGGGCCAGGATGAAACACTGGCCGACCAAGCTACCTTGCAGCGTTATCGCGCGTTTGCCAAAGAAATTGAAAGTTCGGTTGGACAACCCGTTCGGGTGCAGTACTACAAACGTGGTTTTGCGGCCATCAAGCATGCGAAAGACGGCACGCTGGACATGATATTCGGCCCGTCACAGGTCATAGCCAACGTTTCACGCTACAAGTTCGAGCCTATCCTCAAGTCGGAAACCACAACGGCTGCCGCGTTTGTCGCCGGTCCCAACTACAAGGGAACGCTCGCCGCCAAATCGGGCGCGAAGCTCGGGGTTCCCGATTATGAATCGCTGATGGGCGGAATCGCTCGCAGCGAAATCAACAGCCAGGGGCTCGCCAAGTCCGACTTTGCCGAAATCAAGTTTCACCGCATGCCCGAAGCACCGCTATATGGACTCAAGCTTGGACGCTATGACCTCGCGGTCGCATCAGCGGAAGAGGCCAAAACCTGGACCGCTGCCAATGGTGGACGGATCGTCCAGACCAGCGCATCGGTTCCGCTGCGCGCACTCACTGTTCATTCGGAAAACGTGCCTGTGAGCGTTCAGCAAAGCCTGGCCAGCAACCTGCGGAAGGGCAATAGCCTGAAACTCGCAATGAGCCCGGCCACCAAGGCCGACTTCAAGAGCGTCGCCTCGATGCTTAACACGACGCCGACCACACTGCCGGGCGCCAAGATCATTTCGGCCAGCGAGGCCAAGGCACTGATCGAGAAAGGGGTCCCGGTATACGATGTCCGGGTCAAGGACGAATACCACGACGCACGCGTACCGGGTGCCATTTCGATCCCGTATCAGGAAAGCAGCGCCAAGGAAGTGGATTTCGATCCGGTTGACGACAAGTTCGATCTCAACAAGCTGCCGAAGGACAAGAATGCCGCTCTGATGATGTATTGCGACGGCACAATCTGCTGGAAGAGCTACAAATCAGCGGTGTTGGCGGTCAAGGCCGGATGGAAAAATGTCTACTGGTTCCGTGGTGGTTTCCCGGAATGGAAGGAATCGAAGCTGCCGATCGAAACCAGCAAAAACTGATTCGAATATTTTTCCACAGGTAAAAAGAGCCCGGGTTTTCCGGGCTCTTTCATTTTCTATCGTTCGATTTGCTCATGCTTCAGGGGCGCATCCCGATCGCAACACAAGTCATACGTCAAGGTTGCGAACACCCAGTGCATTGGTTTCGATAAAGGCTCGGCGTGGCTCGACATCATCACCCATGAGCGTGGTGAACATCTGGTCTGACGAGATGGCATCCTCGATCTGCACCTTCATCAGGCGTCGTACCTTGGGATCCATGGTGGTTTCCCACAACTGCTCGGGATTCATTTCCCCCAGTCCCTTGTAGCGCTGAATGCTCATGCCTCGCTTGACCTCGTTGATCAGCCAGTCCATGGCTTCACGAAAGCTTTGCACCGGCGCTTCCTTTTCGCCGCGCTTGATCTTCGCACCCATTCCGACCAGGTCGCGCAGCAGATCGCCGACCTTGACCAGTTGCGCGTAGTCACCGGATTCCAGAAGATCGGCCTCGAGGAAGCTGATATGTACGTTGCCGTGCGAATGCCTGGTGATGCGCAGCCGGTGGCTATCGGTCTCTGCCTGATATTCGGCAGCCACTTCGTAGCGCTGCGAATCCAGTGCCGCGCCGAGGCTTGCCTCTGCCATCATGGCCGAACCGCTGTCATGCAGGCTAAGACGCGGGATTCGCATCAATGCCTGCAGCACTTCCTCGGGCAACAGACGCGAGAGCCTTTCGCTCACGGCTTCGGCGAGGAAATATTCACGAGACAGGGATTCCAGAGCTTCGCCGGCGATCGGCATGGCACCGTCCATGGGCGTCAGCTCGGCATCCTTCATCGCCTCGTTCATGAGGTGGTCCTTCAGTTCATGCTCGTCCTTGATGTAGCGCTCGCTGCGGCCATGCTTGACCTTGTAGAGCGGTGGCTGGGCGATGTAGATATGGCCGCGCTCGACCAGTTCAGGCATCTGGCGATAGAAGAAGGTCAGCAGCAGGGTGCGGATGTGCGCGCCGTCGACGTCGGCGTCGGTCATGATGATGATGCGGTGGTAACGCAACTTGTCCGGATTGTAGTCATCCTTGCCGATGCTGGTCCCAAGCGCGGTGATCAGGGTGGCGATTTCCTGGCTGCCGATGACTTTGTCGAAACGGGCGCGCTCGACGTTGAGAATCTTGCCCTTGAGCGGCAGGATCGCCTGGAATTTGCGGTCGCGCCCCTGCTTCGCCGAACCACCGGCGGAGTCGCCCTCGACCAGGTAGATCTCGGACAGGGCCGGATCCTTTTCCTGGCAGTCGGCGAGCTTGCCGGGAAGCCCGAGTCCATCCATCACCCCCTTGCGACGTGTGATTTCCCGCGCCTTGCGCGCAGCCTCGCGGGCACGCGCGGCCTCGATGATCTTGCCGCACAAGAGCTTGGCGTCGTTGGGATTCTCCAGCAGGAACTCGGCCAGCTTCTGCCCGACCACTTCCTGGACCACCGGCTGGACCTCGCTCGAAACCAGCTTGTCCTTGGTTTGCGAGGAAAACTTGGGCTCGGGAACCTTGACCGACAGCACGCAGGTCAGTCCCTCGCGCATGTCGTCGCCGGTCGTCTCGACCTTGGCCTTCTTGGCAAGCTCGTTTTCCTCGATGTACTTGTTGAGCACACGCGTCATCGCCATGCGCAGGCCGGTCAGGTGGGTACCGCCGTCACGCTGCGGGATGTTGTTGGTGAAGCATTGCACCGTCTCCGAATAGCTGTCGTTCCACTGCATCGCAACTTCGACCGTCATGCCTTCCTTTTCGCCGATTGCACTGAAAATCTTCGGATGCAGCGGATTCTTGAGGCGACTCATGTATTCGACGAAGCCCTTCACTCCGCCGGAATGCGCGAAGTTTTCGCTCTTGCCGTCGCGATGGTCGATCAGTTCGATCCTGACGCCATTGTTGAGGAAGGACAATTCGCGAATTCGCTTGGCAAGGATGTCGAAATGAAATTCGACCTTGCCGAAGATTTCCTCATCGGCCAGGAAATGCACCTCGGTACCGCGATGCTGGGTTTCACCGACAACCTGCATTGGCGACACTTCGACGCCGTTCTGGATTTCGATCGGACGGTTCTCGACCTTGCCGCGATGAAATTCCATGGCGTATTTCTTGCCATCCCTGCGTACGACGAGCTTCAGCCATTTCGACAGGCCATTGACGCACGACACACCAACGCCATGCAAACCACCTGATACCTTGTAGCTGTTCTGGTTGAACTTGCCACCGGCGTGCAACACGGTCATGACGATTTCAGCAGCCGAGCGCTTGGGTTCGTGCTTGTCGTCGAACTTGATTCCTACCGGAATGCCGCGGCCGTTGTCCGAAATGGATAACGAGTTGTCAGGATGGATGATGACCTTGATGTCGTCGCAATAGCCTGCCAGCGCTTCGTCGATGGCATTGTCGAGCACTTCGAACACCATGTGGTGCAGGCCCGTGCCATCGGAAGTGTCGCCGATGTACATGCCAGGGCGCTTGCGCACCGCTTCCAGACCTTCCAGCTGCTGGATGCTGTCTTCGTCGTAACCGCCGTTGGCGTTGTCAGGCTTGTCGCTCATGCTGTACCCAATGTTTGATTGCAGGAAAAAATGTGCTGTTGTCGATTGCTAGCTAGATGCGCATCGGCATGACGACATACTTGAAGCCCGGTTCGGCTTCACTGGTCAGCAGCATGCTGCTGTTGGCGTCGCCTAGCGAAAGGGTGACCTCCTCGGTATTAAGTGCTCCCAGGCCGTCGAGCAAATAAGTCACGTTGAAGCCGACATCCAGCGGATCGCCCTGATACTGAACCTCTATTTCGTCCGCTGCTTCTTCCTGCTCGTTGTTGTTGCAGACGATGCCGAGCGTGTTGTCGCTCATCACGAGGCGCACGCCACGGAATTTTTCGTTGGAAAGAATCGAGGCGCGCTGCAGCGCCTGCATCACCAGCTGGCGATTGGCCTTGAGATGGCGCGGCTGATTGACCGGAATGACACGCTGATAATCAGGAAACTTGCCGTCAACGACCTTGCTGACCAGTTCGGTCCCTGGCAAGCGCAAAGTGATCTGGTTGGCCCCGATGCGCATGCTGACGGGATCGTCGATATCCCCGAGCAGTTTGGAGAGTTCCATCACGGTCTTGCGAGGAATGATGACCTCACGGGCCGAGACTTCCTGCTCTAGCTGTGTCTCGGCATAGCTCAAACGGTGACCATCAGTGGCAACGACACGCAGGTTATTGCCTTCCAGCACCAGCAGCATGCCGTTGAGGTAGTAGCGAATATCCTGGCTGGCCATGGCGAATTGAACCAGCTGCAGCAGGCGTTTCAAGGTTTTTTGCGGCAGGCTGATCTCGTCCCCCAGGCCGGCTCCGGTTTCCATGCGCGGAAAATCCGCTGCCGGCAGGGTTTGCAGGGTGAAACGCGACTTGCCCGCGCTGACCACGACTTGGCTGTCCTTGCTGTCGATCTTGACCTTGGCAGTCTCAGGCAGGGCTCGAACGATATCAAAGAGCTTGCGCGCAGCGACCGTAACCGCAAAATCCTCTCCGCTCTTGGCGCTCTCGAGCTGTGTGCTGATCTGCAATTCGAGATCCGTCGCAAGCAGCGTCAGCGAATCGGCTTTTCTTTCGAGCAGCAGATTGGAAAGTATGGGTAGCGTATGACGTCGCTCGACTACCCCCACTGTTGCAGAAAGTGGTGCCAGCAATGCGTTGCGTTCGCTTTGTACTAATAGCATTTATATCTTCCTGATATTCGTAATTAATGCGGTCTTTTCCTGGGGGCAGTCTTATTATTATTTATAAAACAAGTACTTAAACCATTTAAACACTGTGTGTAAGTATTGCTCCAAGCGGTACGGTTGTGGACAATTTAGTCCCTTGCAGAATGGAACGATGGCTTGTCCACAATTCATCCTCAGCCTGTCAGGGTTTGTAGCAATACCAAATAATCACGGCCGATGTCCGCTTCTGTTTCGCGCAATTCCGCCACTTTGCGGCAAGCATGAATCACGGTGGTGTGGTCGCGGCCGCCGAAGGATTCACCGATTTCCGGCAGGCTCTGGTTGGTCAGTTCCTTGGACAGGGCCATGGCAATCTGGCGTGGCCGGGCGAGGTTGCGCGTACGCTTTTTCGAGTACATGTCGGCAACCTTGATCTTGTAGAAGTCGGCGACAGTCTTCTGGATGTTTTCGATCGAGACCATGCGCGAGGTCGAGGCAATGAGGTCGCGCAGGGCTTCCTTGACCAGTTCCAGGGTGATGGGCTTTTCGTGGAAGCGCGAGAAGGCAATCACCCGCTTCAGTGCGCCTTCCAACTCCCGCACATTGGAGCGCACCTGCTTGGCGATGAAAAAGGCTACGTTTTCGTCGAGTTTGGCGTTTTCGCTTTGTGCCTTGGCGAGCAGGATGGCAACCCGCATTTCCAGTTCCGGCGGTTCGACTGCAACGGTCAGGCCCCAGGCAAAGCGCGATTTCAAGCGATCGTCCAGACCGGTGATTTCCTTCGGGAAGGTATCGCAGGTAATGACGATCTGCTTCTTGTTTTCGATCAGCGAATTAAAAACGTAAAAAAACTCTTCCTGGGTCCGGTCCTTCTTCGCCAGGAACTGGATGTCGTCGACCAGTAGCAGATCGAGCGACATGTAGCGCCGTTTGAGGTCGTCGAACTGCTTGTTCAGATAGGCCTTGACGACATCGTCGACATAATCGTTGGCATGGATGTAGTTGATGCGGGCCCCTGGATTGGCGTTGCGCACGGTATTGCCAATTGCCTGCAGCAAGTGGGTCTTGCCCAATCCCACCCCGCCATAAATGAACAGGGGGTTATAGGCGAGACCCGGGTTTTCGGCAATTTGCAGTGCCGCAGCGCGAGCCAGCTGGTTGGCGCGGCCGGAGACAAAGTTGTCGAACGAGAATCCAGGATTGAGGCGCAGCCCGGTTTGCGCAGGCTGCGGCACAGCCACGACAGGTGCAGACGGAGCTGCAGGTGTTGCATCCCTTGGCATGCTGCGGGGGGCGGCAGCTTTCTTGCCCAGAGCGTAGGTAATGGAGATTGGTCGGGCATAGAACTCCTGTGCCCAGTTGTCGATCGATTCAGAGAATTTCTCGCGCACCCAGTCCATGACGAAATGGTTGGGAGCGAAAATGCGCACCTCCCCATTGGCGTCGTCAAACACCAGCGGTTTGATCCAGGTGCTGAATTGCTGCTGGGTCAGGCTGGCGCGAAAGCGCTCTTGGCAAAGGTCCCAGAAGGAATCCATGGTCGATGGGGAAGGCGGGGAAAGAAGCATAGTATTGTCTGCCGAATCTTACTCCGCTTCGGAAGGGTTATCCACAGGCAAGGAAGGCCAGCGTATTCGCAGGTGGCCGAGCGAACTTGACATGGTCGAGGGCCTACGGGTCTAATACGCGGTTTTTCAACATATTTTTTTCCGGTCGAGCAACGGCCGGCAATCTCTGGAAAGGAACCAGCATGAAACGCACTTATCAGCCCTCAACCGTTCGTCGCAAGCGTACCCATGGTTTTCGTGCCCGTATGAAAACCAAGGCAGGTCGCCAGATCATCAATGCCCGTCGTGCCAAGGGCCGTGCTCGCCTGGCTGTCTGACTGTTTCGTCGAGAACGAATATAGGTCAGGTGCGCATCCGTGATGCGCGGCTGGTCAAGCAGGCCGAGTTTGACCGGGTTTTTGCTGAAAACCAGCGGGCACGCACTGATAGTCTGATTGTCATGGCTCGGCCCAATCGGGTCGGCCATGCCCGCCTTGGCATGGTGGTTCCGAAGCGACTGTTGCGGCGTGCTGTTGACCGAAATCGGGTCAAGCGCTGTATTCGTGAGCGTTTTCGTTTGAACCTGGCCGAACTGCCTGCGTGTGATTTCGTTGTCCGTTTGACAGAGAAGCCAACACCGGGCGAAGAAGCTCGTGATTTGGGCCGCACCCTGAAGCGTGCCGGTCAACGTGCGATGGAAAAATGGCCGGCTGCTGAAAGTTTAGTCCCCACCACATGAACCCGGACTTACCCAATTGAAGCGTTCCCATGGATAACCAGCGGCTGATTCTCTTTATCGTTTTCTCCTTCTCCCTGCTTTTGCTGTGGGAGGCCTGGCAATCCAAGCATGAGCCCGCTTTGCCGACCAGCGTGGGATCGACGGAACAATCTGCAGTGCCCTCTCCGTCCCAGGAACTCACCACATCGGCAGCGGTTCCCTCCAGCCCATCGACTATCCAGAGCGGTTTCGCCAAGGGCGATCGCGCTATCGTAGAAACCGACGTGTTGCGTGCAGAAATCGATGCCAACGGCGGTGATCTGCGCAACCTGCAACTCCTGCCCTATCGTGAGACCGAGGACAAGAGCAAGGTTTTCACCCTGTTCGAGGACAGTACCAACCGGCCTTATCTGGCACAAAGCGGACTGATCGGGGAGGGCATGCCTTCGCATCGCACCCCTTTCCAGATCAATCCCGGCACCTATCGCTTGAGCGGTGGTGCTGCGCAACTGGAAGTGCCGCTGGTCTGGAGCGATCCTTCGACCGGATTACGGATCGAAAAGACCTATGTCTTCAAGCGCGGCAGCTATGAGATAGACCTCAAGACCCGCGTCATCAATGAGGGAAGCACCGCAATCGACCTGACGCCGTATTATCAGTTCACCCGTCATGGCGAAGCGCCGCGTGGCGAGTCGTTCTTTCTCTACACGTATACGGGTCCGGCTTTCTACACCGACGCGAAGAAGTTCCAGAAGGTCAATTTTGCCGATATCGAAAAAGGCAAGGCCGACCATGAAAAGACCGCGACCGATGGCTGGGCCGGGATGATCCAACATCACTTTGTTAGCGCCTGGCTGCCGCGCGACGGCGTCAAGCGTGAGTATTACACGCGTTCACTAGGCGAAGGTCTCTATTCAGCGGGCGTCATCCTGGCCGAAGGCCAACTCGCGCCGGGTGAGGAAAGGACCGTCAGCATTCCGCTTTACGCCGGCCCGCAAGTCCAGTCAGTGCTGGAGAAGACCGCTCCTGGACTCGATCTGTCGCGCGATTACGGCTGGCTGACACCGCTGGCTTATCCGATCTTCTGGTCGCTGGAGAAAATCGAACGCCTGGTCGGCAACTGGGGCTGGGCGATCATCATTCTGACCATTCTCATCAAGCTGGCCTTGTATCCCCTTTCGGCCGCGGGCTACAAGTCGATGGCGAAAATGAAGAAGCTCACGCCGCGTTTGCAGCAGCTGAAGGAAACCTTTGGTGATGATCGTGCCAAGCTGCATCAGGCCATGGCGGAGATGTACAAGAAGGAGAAGATCAATCCGCTCGGTGGCTGCCTACCCATCCTGATCCAGATCCCGGTATTCATCGCGCTCTACTGGGTTCTGCTCGCTGCCGTCGAGATGCGTGGCGCGCCCTGGATAGGCTGGATTACCGACCTGACGGCACCTGATCCCTGGTTCATCCTGCCGGTCGTGATGGGCATCACCTCGATCCTTCAGGTCAAGCTCAACCCGCAGCCGATGGACCCGATGCAGGCGAAGATCATGATGATCATGCCGGTGGCTTTCACCGTAATGTTCGTCTTCTTCCCCGCCGGCCTGGTGCTTTACTGGGTGGTCAACAACATCCTGTCGATCGCGCAGCAATGGGCGATCAACCGCCAGGTCATTCGAGCGGAAGCGCGCAAGGCCTGAGCCCGCCGGTTGGCCCTGCTGCTCTTTATCGAACTCTGCCGAGGCCGAGCGTCCCGTGCATTGGAAGGGCGGCCCACGCAGCGGGGCAACACCGTGTTTTCTCCTGGAACGTGCGCAAGCCTGTCAGCGGGTAAAGCTAGAATGCACGTTGTGGCACACTTCAAAAGCCAAGTCCTCGACGTTCGCGCATAGCCGCAATGGCTCCCTATTCATCCAATGCGAAAGACCCCATCGTCGCCATCGCCACGGCTCCAGGTCGCGGTGGGGTGGGTGTGGTGCGGGTGTCCGGAGCGGATGTGTCAGGCATTGCCGAGGCCCTGCTCGGACATCTGCCGGCGCCGCGACTCGCGACCTACCGACGCTTCCTGGACAGCGACGGGTCGACCCTCGATGAAGGCATAGCCTTGCTGTTCGCTGCTCCGCATTCCTTCACTGGCGAGAACGTGCTGGAGCTGCAGGGCCACGGCGGACCGCAGGTGCTTAACCTGATCCTGCAGCGCTGTATCGAACTGGGTGCGCGCCTGGCCGCGCCGGGCGAGTTCACTCGCCGAGCATTTCTCAATGGCAAGCTCGATCTGGCCCAGGCCGAGGCCGTGGCGGACCTGATCGATGCACAAAGCGCAGCGGCGGCCCGCTCTGCGGTGCGCTCGCTGTCAGGCGCTTTCTCCGAACGCATTGACGAGCTGGTGGAGCGCCTGGTCCGCCTTCGCATGCTGGTGGAGGCGACATTGGATTTTCCGGAGGAAGAGATCGATTTTTTGCAGCAGGCTGACGCGTTTGGTCGACTCGACGCCATCGATGCCACGCTGTGCGAGGTTCGTGCACAGGCGCGGCAGGGCGCGTTGCTGCGCGAGGGTCTGACGGTGGTGCTGATCGGTCAGCCCAACGTCGGCAAATCCAGCCTGCTCAACCGTCTGGCAGGCTTCGAAGCGGCGATCGTGACCGAAATTGCCGGAACTACACGCGATACGGTACGTGAAGCGATCCAGATTCAGGGCGTGCCGCTGCATGTCATCGATACTGCCGGCCTGCGCGAAACGGAAGATGCGGTGGAGAGGCTCGGCATTGCGCGCACCTGGGAAGCGCTGGAAAAAGCAGATGCAGCGCTGCTGCTGGTGGATGCCGCGCATGGCCTGACCGAGGAAGAACAGAAGATCCTGACCCGCCTGCCGGCGATCCCGCGCATTACCGTGCATAACAAAATCGACCTGTACGATGAGTCGCCGCGGGTGGCAGGCGAGGAAGTCTGGCTGTCGGCCAAGACCGGTGCGGGAATGGATTTGCTGCAGCAGAAACTGCTCGGACTGGCGGGCTGGCAGGCGAGCGGCGAGGGGGCGTTCATGGCGCGTTCGCGGCATCTCGATGCCTTGGGCCGAGCCACATCGCATCTGCAGCGGGCACGTGAGGCAAAGGCCCAGCTCGAACTGTTTGCCGAGGAATTGCGCTTGGCTCAGTCTGCCTTGTCCGAGATCACCGGCGAGTTCAGCGCAGACGATTTGCTGGGCGAGATTTTCAGCAGTTTCTGCATAGGCAAATAGCGGCTCGTCGCTTTTTCGATGCTCGGCCTGATGGGCGGAGCTTGCGGCAAAAACCGCTGCTGTCAGGGTTCGAGGCGGTCGACTTCGAAGCGGCTGATTTGGTATGAGCAGAATAGCCGGGTGCGACCAGTGCGTCAGCCGGTGGGGCAGAACAGGGGCATTTTCATGCTGACATGGCAGGGCATTTTCGACGAAATCAGAAGCCATCGCAAAGCCCTGCTGCAGGCCAATTTCGTCGCATTGCTGGCGGTGATGGCGTCGGTTCCGGTGCCGCTGCTGCTGCCTCTGATGGTCGACGAAGTGTTGCTCAATCACCCCGGTGCCTTCGTCGGGGCAATCGGCGCATGGTTTCCGCAAGACTGGCATGGCCCGGTGCTGTTCATCGGTGCGGCGTTGCTGATGACGGTCGGCTTGCGACTGACGGCGATACTGCTCAATGTCTGGCAGGGGCGGGCGTTTTCATTGCTGGCCAAGCAGGTGGTTTATCGTATCCGCACCCGGATGCTCGACCGCCTGTCGAAAATTGCGCTGTCCGAATTCGAGACCGTGGGGGCGGGGCGGGTGACCTCGCATTTCGTCACCGACGTCAATGCGATCGATACCTTCCTTGGCGCGTCGATATCCGGCTTCGTGGTGTCGGTGCTGACCCTCGTCGGCGTCGCCGCGGTGCTGTTCTGGATGCACTGGCAGCTGGCGCTGTTCATTTTTCTGCTGAATCCTTTGGTGATCCTTTTTTCCACTCGCCTCGGCAAGCGGGTAAAGGACCTGAAGAAGCATGAAAACCGCGCTTTCGAGGTTTTCCAGGAAGCGCTGTCGGAAACCCTCGACGCGCTGACGCAGATCCGCGCGATGAATCGGGAGAAGCATTATCTGGCGCGGGTGACCGAGAAAGCCGCCGATATCCGCCGGCATGCAGCTGCTTTCGCGTGGAAATCGGACGCGATGAGCCGCTTTTCCTTCTTTGTGTTTCTCGCCGGTTTCGATGCTTTCCGCGCCGGCGCGATGCTGATGGTGGTGTTTTCCGATCTCTCCATCGGCGAGATGCTGGCGGTGTTCGGTTACCTGTGGTTCATGATGACGCCAGTGCAGGAACTTGTGGGCATGCAGTACGCCTGGTATGCCGCCAAT
>Ga0209285_10000215_pt1 | contig 20845 bp, 21 predicted proteins | sample PPLLak3March2015_2_FD_187249 | JGI IMG/M metagenome (GOLD analysis project Ga0209285, IMG submission 187249) | Freshwater sediment microbial communities from Prairie Pothole Lake near Jamestown, North Dakota, USA - PPLs Lake P8 Core (3) Depth... | ecosystem: Environmental > Aquatic > Freshwater... | reverse complement strand
GATTTATGGAATCATCCGCCACCCACTATACAGTTCGCTGCTACTCCTGGCCTGGGGGATATTCTTCAAGATCCCTTCCTGGCTTGGGGCAATCCTGTTGTTCCTGGCAACTGCATCGCTATTCATAACAGCCAGAGCGGATGAAGAGGGGTGTATCCGTTTCTTTGGGGATGCTTACAGGGATTACATGCAAAATACCAAACGATTCATCCCCTGGTTGTTCTAAAGAAAGGGGAATATAAGTAAAAATGTGGATAGCGGGTTAATCCACATTTGCGTTATCTTATCCCCGCTCCATGATATTTTGCAATCTAGCCAATATCCATGCCTGTCAGGCGCGTCAGAAGCCGGTGCATCAGAAAAAAGGGTAAAACCAGGATGGCATGCACCAGTGCACTGAGTCCAAATATCATCGCCACGCCCTCCAGGAAAGTGCTGACCGACGGCGCAAGATTTTCCAGCATCCACGGCCCAATGCCAACCAGGATGGCCAGGATCAACAGAACCATCACCCCCAGGCCAATCGCCGGCCAGGCATGCCGGTCAGCGGCGGATGGCATCATCATACTACTGACCGTGAAAGTCAGATAAAACCACAGCCAGAAATCCCGGATGGCTGGAAGAATGGTGATCCCCCGCCAGAAGAGTTCGAATTGTCCATTCTGGAAGAGTTGCCAGAGGAATTGAAGTTCCAGTTTATATACTGCAATATACGCCACCAGGATACCACCCGTGATCAGTGGCGCGGCACCGATGATGGCATCTTTGATCGGCCCACCGCTTGCTGTCTCCACATAACCCAATTGCAATTTCCCACCCGGCATCGGACGCGGAATCAGCGAGAACCGCCCGGTTCGCACGCGCAACAGCTTCGCTGCCAGGAGATGGCTCAATTCGTGCAGGAACACGCCCGGCAGGAATATCAGGGCGAACAGCACCTGCGTCAACCCGGGGCTGCGAGTGGCGATCAGGAGCACAGCCTGGATCTCGCGATGCAACCAGCGCTGGAGCAGGATAAATGGCACCAACGCGATAAATAACCACAAAAGACCATCAAGGTTGTTCCACATCCAGGTGAAAAGAGACAAAAAACAACGGACGATGGAATCTCATCGTCCGTTGTACGCTTCGGGAAGATTATTGGGCAGCGGCGCGGGTGATGGCAATGAACTCACTGGCTTTCAAGCTGGCACCGCCAACCAGGGCGCCATCGATTTCAGGTTGTTGGAAAAATTCGGCCGCATTGGCAGCCGTGACAGAGCCGCCATAGAGCACCCGTATGGCTTGGGCTGTATCGCTGCCATATAATTCTGCCAGGGCTGGCCGGATGACCTCCGCAATCACGGCATTGGCAGCTCCGCCCGTGGAGGCCTTTCCCGTCCCGATCGCCCAGACCGGTTCGTAGGCCACTACCATCCGAGGTGCAAAGCCCGCATCCAGGCTTTTGAGTCCCTCCAGAACCTGCCGCCGTACCACCTCCGAAGTTAGTTGCGCCTCGTACTCATCCAGGGTTTCCCCAACACAGACAACAGGAGTAAGACCGATCTTTTGGGTGGCCAGCAATTTCCGGTTCACGGTTTCATCCGTTTCGCCAAAATAAGCCCGCCGTTCGGAGTGGCCGATGATGACATACTGACAAAATTCGGCCACCATGCTTGGCGCAACTTCGCCGGTATAAGCGCCTTTCTCCTCCCAGTGTAAATTTTGTGCTCCCAGGCCAATGCCAGTTCCCTGTAAAATAGCCGAGGTGGGCAACAATGCAGGAAAAGGTGGGCAAAGCACCTTATCCACACCCTCGATACCGTCCAGTTCACAGCTCATCTCCGCGACAAGGCTGCGCGCCTCCTCGACGGTTTTGTTCATTTTCCAATTTCCAGCTACCAGTGGTCTTCGCATTTCACTCCTAAGGAATTTGTTTCAGGATTTTATCGGCTTCCAACTTGATCCACTCCGGAACGGCAGGTTTTTCGATCAGAGCGGTCAATAGATGGCGCGCATCTTCTCCTAATCCTAGCTTGGCTGTAAACTCGGCCTGCATGAGGTCTGCCTCGTAACTGCCGTGGATGGCAGCTTTCATCTCATTCAGGATCTGCTGGGCAACCGATTTATCTCTAAAGTAAAACTCATAGCGCGCCCGGCCAAGGTAGAAGCAGGCGTTATCCAGGCTGGCTAGTTGGTCTGCGATCAAATATTGCTCTGCAGCCGGGTCGGAGGAGCCCTTGTAGACAGCCTCCCGCAGGCGGTTGCGCAGTTCCTCGCCCAACGGACCGCTCTTGACCTGGATCTCGCTGGCGCGTACATACAAGCGCGCTGTTCCCAGCCAGTTCTGATGGCTGGCCAGTTTTTCAGCCGCAATCCAGAGGTAGACCTCGTCATCCCCCCTCAACCCTAGCACCTGATCCAACTGCGCCTGGGCTTTCTCCGGCTGGTCGGCGGCGAACAACGAGAGGGCATACTGCAAATGTGCATCGGGATCATTCGGGTTCTCCTCCGCCAGGCGCTGGGCAGCGGCCAGATCAAGAACTGGCTCAGGCTGGAACGTACCCGGCTGCTCTAGGGCAGGTTTGGTCGCTGTGGGAGTACTGCTTCTGCGGGCCAGGAGGGCCGGGCGGATGACAAACACTCCCAACAAGCAGCCGACGCACAGCACCGCGCCAACCACCACCCACATCCAGGGGATCTTTTTCTTCGGTTTTACAACCGTGCTCTTCACTGGTTGCGAAATGGGAACAGAGGTTTTTACCTGCGGCGGTTCGGATCTGGTAACCTGGCCAGTGATGGCAGGGACGGTGCCGGCACGAGATGTTTCAGCGGCTTTTTTTGCAGCAGCCTCCATCTTGATCCGTAACGTATCTGAAGGGACAGGCTGGGGAGGCGGGCTGGCCTGCCAGGCGGCTTTGAAGGCCAAAACAAGCGCCGGGACATCCTTGAACCGATCGGCTCGTTCCTTGGCCAGCGCCTTCAAGAGTACGCGCTGAATGGCATCCGAAACCGTGGGGTTTACCTCGTGCGGCATCGGCAAAGGGGTATAGATGTGATCATGGATGACCGAGAAGGGGGTATCAGCGCTGAATGGCACCTGCCCAACTGTCAATTCGTAGAGCATCACGCCCAGTGAATAGATATCGGTGCCTTCATCGAGATCCTTCTTGCCTAGGGCCTGCTCCGGTGAGATATATTGGGGAGTACCCACAATCATATCGGAGGTCAGGCTGGATTCACCCGATTGTGCAATGCGCGCCAGGCCGAAATCGGCCAGGTAAATCTCCCCATCGCTGGCAAGCAGCACGTTGGATGGCTTGATATCGCGATGGAGGATGCCGCGTGAGTGGGCAAACGACAGCGCCAGGCCAACCATATCGACGATCTTTTCAGTATCAACGGGAGAGATGGTGCTGCGCCCGAGACGCGCCTTGAGCGTTTCCCCCTCGATAAATTTCATCACCAGGTATGGCCGCCCCTCATGCTCCGAATAATCGTAGATGGGTACAATGTTGGGATGTTCCAGTTTAGCGACCAAACGGGCCTCTCGCTGGAAACGGGCCAGGAAGTTGGGGTCTTCCATGAAGGCCGGGTGAAGGGCTTTGATGGCTACATAACGATCGAGTGCTGCGTGGTAGGCCTTGAACACGGTGGCCATTCCGCCCTGGCCTAATTGTTCCGTGATCCGGTAAGGACCGACATTCTCTCCGATTGCGAAAGGCATATGCGCATCTCCTTCGGCTCCATTGCTCCGCGGATATTTCCTAAAGCCGTGATTTTACCCATTATAGCGCACTTACAGGGATTCTCTCTACCAGGTGTTAGGTTCTCTGGGAATCGCCGGAAGAGGAAGGAAATTGGGGGTATGGGGCGGGCTTTGCCCGCCCCATACCCCCATATCTTTCCATTCATCACGGCAACTCCCAGAGAGCCAGGTGTTATCGAACTGTGGATTTAAAAAAACAGCCCCCTGGCTCTTATCCATCCAGGCGAACTGTCAACTTGGGGCGAGACGCGCTCCAAGCAAGATCAGGTTTGTTGCAGAAAGAACGGAACGGCGTTAGTGACCGGTTAAACTGTTGATCACTGACAGGATCACAAGCCACATTGGAATTGAAAATAACAGGCCAAATACGATGCCATTTGCTGGTCTCAGGCTGTCAGCTAATTTTGATTCGTCCGTTGGTATGACAAGATGGGGATGATTGATTTCGAGTTTGGTTGTCATAGGTTATGCTCGCAATGTTCCGGTGATTTCTGGAATTATATAGCCTGTTCAATTTATCACAATAGCTGGTAGCTTACAAACCCTTTACAGTATGGAAGACTGTGTGCGCGGTAGCGCTTGCAAGATTGCATCCCTTCACTTTATTGGGTATAGTTGGTCACCATGCCGGTCGATTACCCCAACACTACACCTGCTTCCCTGAAACGTGTTTTCAAAACCTGGTGGCCTCTGGCCGCCTCCTGGCTGCTGATGGGGCTCGAACTCCCAGCCCTCAGTGCAGTTATCGCTAGAATGGCTGAACCTGAAATCAACCTGGCAGCCTATGGAGGCGTGGTATTCCCCTTGGCCTTGATCATCGAATCGCCGATCATTATGCTGCTGGCAGCATCAACCGCCCTCAGTAAGGATCAGGCTTCTTATCGCAAGATCTGGGCTTTCATGATGACGGTTAGCGGAGTGTTGACCGCACTGCATTTGATCGTTGCCTTCACGCCTGCATATTACTTCGTGGTGGAAGGCATCCTGGGGGCCCCGCAGGAAATCATCGAACCAGCCCGGATCGGACTGATGATCATGACCCCCTGGACATGGTCGATTGCTTACCGGCGCTTCAACCAGGGAGTATTGATCCGCTTCGGCTATTCCGGGGCAGTTGGCATCGGAACCATCCTGCGTCTTTCAGCAGATATTCTTGTTCTGGGGATCGGCTTTTTCCTCAAATCCTATTCGGGCGTCATAGTCGCGACCAGCGCTGTCGCAGCCGGGGTTGTGACTGAGGCGGTCTATGCAGGTTTACGGGTTCGACCTATCTTGAATCGCGAATTGCGCCTGGCTTCCATCGTTGATCCACCATTGACCTTGCGCGCCTTCCTTGATTTCTATATTCCTCTGGTGCTGACCTCCTTCCTGACGATGGCCATTCAACCTATTGGCAGCGCTGCCTTGGGACGCATGCCCCGGGCACTTGAATCGCTGGCAGTTTGGCCAGTGGTAACCGGGTTGATCTTCATCCTTCGCAGTGTTGGCATGGCTTATAACGAGGTGGTGGTTGCCATTCTGGATGAACCGTTCTCCGCTACAAGCCTGCACCGATTTACCCGCATCCTAGCCATCTCGACCAGTGGATTGCTGCTCATTATCGCCGCAACGCCTTTGGCAACATTCTGGTTCACGAAAGTTTCAGCGCTATCGCCTGCCCTGACAGAACTGGCCCGCAACGGATTGTGGATCGCCATCCTGCTTCCGGGATTGAATGCCATCCAATCCTGGTACCAGGGCTCCATCCTTGTTTCGAAACGGACGCGAGGGATACCGGAAGCCGTGGTGATATTCCTGGTCACAACATCCACGATCCTGCTCGCGGGTGTGCTATGGGGTAAAATCACCGGCCTTTACATAGGATTGGCGGGCTTCCTGGGTGGAATGTTGACCCAAACCTTCTGGCTCTGGCGGCGCAGCCGGGCAGCGATCCGTTCAACCCGCGAACGGGATGATGAATGGATGAGAATCCATTCTTGGAACGCGGAATAACCATCCACAACGGAATCAAACGCTAGTCCATCACATATATTGCAAGAGCCCCAAACCTTGGCAAGGTTCGTTTATAATCCTACATATGCTCACCCAGGAAAAAATCGAAGAATGGCTCAAGGAAGTCGAGCAGCGGCCGGAATCGGCGGTACTGATCCTGAGATATATCACCGAGCGGCTGCGGGAACTTTCCACTCGCAACGAGCAACTTCTGACCGATAACATTGCCCTGCAATCTAGCCAGCGAGTGGAAGAATACAAGAAGCGTATTGCCCACCTGGAATACCAGTTGGAACTCCTGAGACGCCAACTGGGCGGTGCAGACATCTCCCAACTCGAAGCGCAGCCGCCACCAGAAGAAGCGGATGCATTCAATTTCCTGGCATACCAGGCCCGTGGCCGCATCCTGCGCATGGAGTTCCTGCGTGATTCGCTCCCGAAAGGGGTGGAAACGGGAGTATTTGCAAGCATACAGGACGATCTCGCCATCGAGGGCGAATCGGCCCGACTGCTGATTGTCCCGTCGCACGAGGAATTGCTGTTATTTTTCACTTCCGGGAGGGTCAGTTCGTTGCCGGTGATTGCCATTCCTGCTCGGGAAGCGACCATCGAACTCAACTGGAAACAGTCTGCCCTGCCCAATGAGGCCCGTTCCGGAGAGAAACTGGCCTGCCTGATGCCGCTGACCAGCCTGCCGTTGACCGATCAATTCATCCAGGTCAGCCGCCGGGGGTGCGTCAAGAAAACCATGACAAGCATGGCTGAAAACATCCTGTCGAACCGCTTCATCGGCAAAGGTGTCATCCATAATGCGGACCAACCCTTCGAGATGATGCTTGCCCGTAACGGAGATCGGATCGCTCTGGTCACCTGGGAGGGCCACGTGCTGGTGCTGGATGTGGATAGCCTTTCGTATGCCGCAGAAGAACGCATCCGGTTGGAAGTGACCGACCACGTGGTAGCCGCCTTCACAGTCCGACCCGGGAGCGCACTGCTAGCCCTGACCCAAAACGGTAAAATCCTGCAGCGGGAGTTGGATAGCCTGGAGCCGGCCAAGTCTCCCTTGGCGAAGGGAATTCCACTGATACCGCCAGCGCGTCTCGAAAAAGGTACACGCCTGATTGGCGCGGGGGCTGTTCAAGGATCTGACCGGTGCCTTGCCCTACACAGAAACGGTGACCTTAGCCTGCATGCCATCCCCGATCTGATTGCTGCCGGCGTGCTTCAAACGGCGGAGGGATTGTTGGCGCTTGCGATCGTTCCCGACCCCGGAACGGGAATCACATGAACCTGAAAGTTGGGATCGACTTCGGCACATCCAACTCTGGCGTGGCCGTTTTCGATGGTCAGCAGGTTCGCCTGCTGACCATCGAGCAGAAAGGGCTCATGCCGGAAGTGGTCAAAAGCATCCTCTATATCACTCGTGATGGCAGGCAGTACATCGGCCAGGATGCGGTCGAACTCTACTACCAGCACAATATCAACCGCCAACGCCGTTATATCAAACAATGGGCCGGGGAGATCACCTACACGGGCGCAGATATGCACTATGTGCGGGATGTGTATGTCTACGTGGATGAACTCAAGCCGGGTCGGCTGTTGCAATATCTTAAAACCGCCCTGCGAAAGGGTCCATCTAGCGGCTATGAAGGGACTCAGATCTTCGATACCTATTACCGGGTGGGTGACCTGGTGCGGGTCTATTTGGCCGAACTCAAACGCCGGGCGGAGGAGATACTGGGAGAACCCATCCGGGATGTAACCTTGGGACGGCCGGTCAAGTTTTCCGAATCGCCCGAACTCGACCATAAAGCCGAAGATACCCTTCGCCAGGCAGCACTCGCAGCCGGATTCCGTTCTGTTGAGTTCGAGTTCGAGCCCGTTGCAGCTGCCTACTATTATGAGCAATCCCTTTCGAAGCCAGAGAATGTTCTCATCTTCGATTTCGGCGGTGGTACATTGGACATTGCTATCATGCGCCTCGGTAACCCTCGGGACCGGCAGATATATGCCAGCGGTGGGATCGACATTGCCGGCAGCGATTTCGACCGGGCCATCATCCAAAAACGCCTGCTACACTTCTTTGGTTTGGGGAGTATTGGCGAATTCCCGGAAATCCAGGAGATGATCGAAGCCATCCCCGATTGGATGGTACTACCAGAACTCAGCACACCCCAGAACCGCAACGCGCTCCAAAAGGCCATCTGCGCGGGTATTGCACCCGTGCAGTTGAGCGCCCTGGAAGCTTTGATCTACGATGATATGGCTTTTTCGTTATATGGCCAGGTAGAAGCCGCAAAGATTGCCCTATCCGAGCAAGGTGTGACAACAATTATGTTACAGGGAAAAAACATCGATCTATGGGAACTCTACTCGCGCTTTCAGTTCGAGAACGATATCCGGGAAGAGCGGGAAAAGATTGAAGCTGTATTGGCGGAGACCATCCGGGTATCAGGGCTTGAACCGGGGCAGATCGATGCCGTTGTCAAGACTGGCGGCTCCTCCAGCATCCCCCTGTTCACAGCCATGCTCGGCCAAATATTCGGTGTGGGAAAAATCAAGGAATCCAGCAGGTTCAGTTCGGTTGTGGCTGGTTTAGCCATCCGAGCTGGGAAATCGTAGATTCGCTCGTTCCTCACATCATCTTTTCTCGCCAGAGATTGATTATTGACCGACTGTCTTTCGCGTCAGGGTTGAGCTACGCAGGGATGGCATTACAGCATTATGATGCTGTTTAGATCGATAAAGGGCTTCATCAGCGGCCTGCAAAACGCCATTGGCAGAATTGGCGTTAACCGGGAAGGTTGCAACACCCAACGACAATGTTGTGGAATATGAGTTATCCTGAAAAATAAATGTCTTGGCGGCGAATGCACCCCGCCATTCCTCAGCTCGCTTGATGGCATCTGCGTTGGAAGCGCCAGGCAATACCACTACAAACTCATCGCCACCCTGGCGGCAGGCTACATCGGAAGCGCGACTATTACTGGCGAGCAATACTCCTAACTCCTTCAGAACAATATCCCCGGCCTGGTGTCCGAAGGTGTCATTGATCTTCTTGAAGTTGTCTATATCCATGAAAACCACGCTGAGTTGCCGTAATTCTCTCCCGGCCCGTGAAATTTCCCTTTCCAATGTTGCTTCCAGATAACGTCGATTGAAGAGACCGGTAAGATAATCGCGGATGGCTTGTTCCCGCAACTCCTTTTGCAGAATATCTATTGCTTCCAGGTATTCTATAAGTAATGTATTGACTTCATTTAGGCTGTTTTCTGCCTGACGGCGTTCCGTTACATCGATGAAAGAGGCAAACAGGCAAATTGGCTTACCGCCCTCGCCAGTGACCCTGTTTGCGGCCAATTGCACTTCAAACTGCGAACCATCCTTCCGTTTGGCGGTTAATTCACCGATCCAATTTCCTGTGTTCTCCAGGGCCGACATTACCTGCAACGCATCTCCCTCGGAAGACCAGAAATCTGTCGCCGATCTTCCAAGAACATCTGCCAATTCATCGTACCCCCACATGGACATGAATGATTGGTTTACGTAGCTGAGGTTCCCCTTCAAATCAGCCAATGCAATCGCACTTAAGGATGAAGCGATTGCCTTGTCTTTGATCAGCAACGCCTCCTCATAATGCTTGCGCTCCAGGATCATGACCAATTGCTCTCCAACCAACTCCATCTGTAGGATATCGGTAGAATCGTAATCGCTCAACTTATTACCCACCCCTAAAATCAACCGGATCTTCCCATCATGAAAGATTGGGATGCTCGCATGGCGAATCAGGTGAGAATGCCCCGTGGGGTAACCTTTCTTACCAGGGAGGTTCTGGTAATCGTTATGGATGACGGGTTTTCCCAGGCGAACGCAGTCCGCCCAAACGCCGGCCCGATCCAATGGATAATGACTCTCGTGCACAGCTGTACAGAACTCAAGGGTCCTTTGAGACCAGGTTACAAGCTGGATGGTCCTTTGATCTGGATTAACAAAATGAAGATAACCAATTTCGCTCTTGGTCAGCTCCACGGCTGATTCGATCGCTTGGCGGACAATTTCCATCTCATTCAAGAGATGCGCCTGCTGGCTTAGGGCCAGCAAGGAACTAAGCCGGTTTTCATTCAACAACCATTCATGCTCTACCTGTTTCCATTCGGTAACATTTTCATGAGCCAAAACGATCCTCACGCCGGCTTCATCTTCGAAACGTGTGGCTCTCAAGATGAACCATCGCTCCTCGTTCGGGCTGTGACACGGATACTCGATCGAGAATTCGCGGATTTCCTTCTCGATCAACCTGCGGATCCCAACTGCAACCTCACCGGCATCTTTAGCTCCCTCCTTCGCGGCTTGTTCACACACCTTAAGGTAGTTTTTCCCCACACCATCGTTCTCCATACAGGAATCATTCTCACGCCCAAAATCACGCCAGCGCTTGTTGACACTCAAGATGATGCCTTCTTGATCAAGAATGGCAATGTGGCTTGACAATGCATCCAGAGTTGCCTGTAATAGTATCGGAAAATTTTCCATCGACCATGCCTATCCCGTTGATTTGGAGATATTTTATCTCAAAAATGCTTGCGCGTATAGAATCTTTGTTCTATAATATGGATATGGATGCTGTTGAACGCTTGAAATTCCTCAACCGCCAGATGGCACTGGAACCGGCCGAAGAAAAAAGCCTGGCTGCAACCCCTTACCTGGATAGAACTGCAGCCTGCCCGGACGCGGTCTTCGTGCACCCGGCTGTTTTGCCGAACGGCCAGCGGATCAAATTGCTGAAAACGCTCCTGACCTCAGCCTGCGAGCGCGATTGTTATTATTGTCCCTTCCGGGCCGGGCGCGATTTCCGCCGGGCCACCTTCCAGCCGGAAGAATACGCCAGCCTGTTCATGATGCTCCATCGCAAAGGAATTGCCGAGGGTTTCTTCCTCAGCTCCGGGATGGTTGGGGGTGGCATCCGTACCCAGGACAAACTAATCGCCACCGCTGAAATCCTGCGACAGAAGATGGGCTTCAAGGGTTACATCCACCTCAAAATCATGCCCGGGGCAGAGAAAGAACAGGTCGAGCGCACCATGCAATTGGCGGATCGCGTCTCGGTCAACCTGGAAGCACCCAACACCACCCGGTTGGGAAAACTCGCCCCGCATAAACAATTCATCGAGGAATTGATCCGTCCGTTGCGCTGGGTGGACGAGATCCGCCATACACAACCAGGCCACCTCGGCTGGAAAGGTCAATGGCCTTCCAGCGTGACACAGTTCGTAGCCGGCGGCTCAGGCGAATCTGACCTCGAATTGCTGACCACCACCGAATGGTTGCACAAGAATCTGCACCTGAAACGTGCCTATTTCTCTGCTTTCAACCCCATTCAGGATACCCCTCTCGAAAACCAGCCTGCCACCCCACCATTACGCGAGCACCGACTCTACCAGGCCTCCTTTCTGCTACGGGATTATGCCTTCGATGTGGAGGAGCTGCCTTTTGGCGGCGATGGCAACCTGCCCATGCAAACCGATCCAAAGCTGGCTTGGGCTCGGATACACCTAAGCCATGCCCCCGTGGAACTCAACCAAGCAGACCGGCACAACCTGCTGCGCATCCCCGGGATTGGACCCAAGGGTGCAGAAGCCATCCTGCGCTCCCGCAAGGAGCAGAGACTACGCGAACTGAGTGCATTGCGCTGTTTTGGCATCCATCCGGAGCGCGCGGCACCATTTATCCTCCTGGATGGGAAACGTGCGGAATTCCAGCTCGCACTGTTTTAATTTCTCCTTGGATGGATTATTCAATGCTGCCCAACGGGGCAGCATTTTTTTAGGAAACTCCATCCGATACAATCGCTTTTATAGTATCATATCCATATGACGATGATTACCGCCATTGCCCTTTTGATCGCCTTTGCAATCCCCAGTTTGACGCTATTCTTTATCCATCGGCTTGACTTCTTCAAAACTGGAACCTTCCGACTCGTTGTTGTATGTTTTGTATATGGCGGGATAGCGTATTTTCTGGCCGCGTTGATCAATCCTCAGACCATCAAGATGGGATGGGTCGACTATTATGGAATGGTGCGCTTCGTAGCCCCTGTTGTTGAAGAGATCCTGAAATCCCTGATCTTGATCATCCTGGTACGCCGGAAGAGTTTTACATATTTCATCGATGGGGCCATTTACGGTTTCGGGGTGGGGATCGGTTTTGCCGTATTCGAAAACTTCGAATATATCCTGGGTAACCCCCAGGCAGCCCTGGTGAATGCCATCTCGCGGGTCATCTCCACCAACTTGATGCATGCCGCCTCAACTGCGATGATCGGGATCATACTGGGTGTAACACGCGGTTATCGCTTGCCCGCCCGTGCCGGTTCGTGGATCCTGGGCATCCTGCTCCCCATCGCCATCCACACCGGTTACAACAACCTGGTTACACGCGTCAATACCGGCTGGCTGTTGCTCTATGCTGTCATTGCAGGTGGCGGCGCAGCAGGTTTTATTACAATATTCATCAAACTTGGCCTCAAGCAGGAGAAAAAGAATATTGCCGAGCAATTGGGCGTCAGCAGTGAACGAGTGGAAAAGGGAGAGGTGGCCGCAATCCAGAAACTTGACGATCTCGATGCAATGATGGTGCCATTAGAAAACAGGTTCGGGAAAGAAAAGGCCAACCGGATCAAAGAATTACTGCGCCTACAGGCACGCATCGGCATTCTCAAGAAGGATATCGAAAAATTCACGGATATCAAAATGCGCACGGCTGTCCAGTCACAGATAGATGGATTCCGACATCAAATGGAAACCCAGCGGAAAGAAATCGGCAGTTATGCCATGCTCTTCTTGCGGGGCACCTATCTTGAACCAGATAGCTCGATCTATAAGAGTCTCGAAACAGCGCTGGCTGAAAAAGCCAGATCCCAGGAGAGTAGCGGTATCGACATCTTCCAATCCCTGGGGCAGAAAATTGGCTCAACGAAAGAAACCACCGGAGGTTAGATTATGGGAAAAATCGTTTCCATCCATTCATTCAGAGGCGGGACTGGCAAATCCAACACCACCTCGAACCTGGCTGCCCAGGCTGCCATGCAAGGCAAGCGGGTTGGCATCGTGGATACCGATATCCTATCCCCTGGCATCCATGTTCTGTTTGGCTTGGATGAAACCCATATGGGGAACACATTGAACGATTACCTGCACGGTCAATGTGAAATCAAGGATGTGGCCCATTCGCTTGGCAAGGATCTCAAAGCCGGCCCTGGCTGCCAACAACTGACCGGTAAACCGATCTGGCTGATCCCTTCCAGCATGAACAGCCTGGAAATCAGCCGGGTGGTTCGTGAGGGCTATGATGTCAACCTTCTCAACAAGGGCTTGAACACTTTGTTGAAGGAACTGCAATTGGATTATCTCTTCATCGATACCCACCCCGGCTTGAATGAAGAGACTTTGCTGTCCATCGCCATTTCGGATGTTCTCATCATCATTATGCGCCCCGATCAGCAAGACTTCCAGGGCACGGCTGTGACAGTCGACATCGCCCGCAGCTTGGATGTTCCCAATTTGCTGTTGGTTATCAACAAAGTCTTGTCTCGTTACAACCCGGACCAGATCCGCGAGACGGTTGAGAATACATACAATGCGAGAGTGGCGGGTGTCATGCCGTTGAACGAAGAAATGGTTGACATGGGCTCAGCTGATATTTTCTCCCTGCGTTTCCCCGATCATCCCTGGTCACAAGCCCTGCGCGATGTAGCCCAGGCAATCCTGGCATTCTAAGGTAGGTAACCATGTTATGCTGGCTCTGCGATAAACCTGCGCATGCCGTATGCCATTTCTGCGGACGAGCCGTCTGCAAGGATCATGCCGCCAAGTTGCCCACCTTCCTGTGCATGTATCTGGGCAACAACAACACGCCTAAAGGACTGGTGGTAGCCGATGCGATCTGGTGCAGTGTTTGCCAGCCGCAACCAGAGCCCATCGGTATGCCGGAAATGTTCTGAAAGCGAGGATCTATGAGTGAAAGTATATTCGACCGCTTGCAAAAAAACCTCGAGATCCAGAAAAGTGAAGAAGGTATCAGCGCATTGGATCTGGCCCAACTCCCGCAGAACCTGCGCCGGGTTATGCGCCTGATGTTGCGGGAAATCGAAATGACGCGCACCGCGATCGTGGAAGCGATCGACAACATGCCTGAAGATCAGCATCTCAGCAACACAGAATTGGATGAAGCATTGAAGACTCTTAGTCAGCAGGGATGGCTTATTTGCCGCGGTGAAGGCGAGCGCCTCAACTATGCAGTCAACCTGCGGCGCAAACGAGGCAGCACACTCGAGGCTGGGATATTCCAAGCGCTCGAAAACAAGATTACCCAGGATAAGAAGGCGGAATAACAATCGGAGGCACAATGGATGAACTTAAGTGGGAGATGTTGACCGAAGTGTTCGGTCGCCTGGACGCGGAGGCCATCAAGAGCCTTCTGGAGGCAGAGGGTATCCCGGTCGAATTGTTCCAGGAAGCAGTTGGGCACCATGTCTTTCCCGTGATGGTTGATGGTCTGGGAAAGGTGCAAATCTTTGTTCCCAAAGAAAAGATCGCCGAAGCACGCGAATGGCTGGCTGAATATCAAGACGACAAACCAGAACAACAAGGAGAAGATGAATGAATAACAAGGACACCGTTTTGTTGATCACCAACAACGGGATGGGGAAAGCCGCCGATCCGCTGCCACAGAAATTGATCAATAAATACTTCGAACTTATCAGCCAGAGCGATTTGTTGCCCAACGCAATCTGCTTCTATACCGACGGTGTGAAACTGGTCTGTGAAGGCTCGCCCGTGCTGGAGTCATTACAAGCACTCGAAAGGCATGGCGTGCGGTTGATCGTCTGCTCGACCTGCCTGAACTTCTTCGGCCTGGAAGTGAAGGTCAAGGCCGGCATTGTGGGCGGAATGGGGGATATCATCGAAGCCCAGGTGCAGGCGGAGAAAGTCATTACCTTATAACAACACCCATCACCAGTTGGCGATGGGCGTTTCCTTCACTAAAACTTTCGCCAGATTTGGAGGAGATACCATGAACTATGAATTAACTGAAGAACAACGCATGTGGAAGAAGACCGTTCACGATTTCGTGGCAGCCGAGGTTCAACCCAAAGCCCGCGAAACCGATGAGACGGGCGAGTTCAACTGGCCGGCTGTCCGCAAGATGGGACCGCTTGGCCTGCTGGGGTTGAACATCCCCGAACAGTATGGCGGCGCCGGGGTGGATTCCATCAGCGCGGCCATTGCTATCGAGGAACTCGGCTGGGGATGCGGGTCAACGGCATTGGCCATCGCCGCCCACAACGGTCTTGGAACATCACCAATCGTGCTCTACGGATCGGATGAGTTGAAGCAAAAATGGTTGCCCCTGGTTTCCAGCGGGAAGAACAAACTTGGTTCACTGGCCCTAACCGAGCCCGGCGCCGGTTCGGACCTGCAAGGCGGTGTGCGCACCAAAGCTGAAAAGGTTGGCAACGAATGGGTTATCAACGGCTCCAAGATGTGGTGCACCAACGCCAGCATTGCCGAATACACCATCACCCTGGCGCGGACAGAATCCAAGGGCGGCTCACACTCCTTGAGCATGATCCTGGTGCCTACGGATACCCCCGGCCTGCACATTGATCCCCCGGAGAAAAAGATGGGCGTAAAAGGCTCCCCCACCCACGCCATGACCTACGAGGATGTCCGCGTGCCATTGGACCATCTGATCGGGGAGGAGGGGCGCGGCCTCCATCATACCCTGACCACACTGGATGGCGGACGGATCAGCATTGGCGCAATTTCACTCGGATTGGCACAGGCTGCATTCGAGCAATCGGTTTCATACGCTAAGGAGCGGGAGGCCTTTGGAGCTCCCATCGCAAACCTTCAAGCCATCCAGTGGATGCTGGCGGATGCCGCAACCGAGATCGAGGCTGCCCGGTACCTGCTCTACCGTGCCGCCTGGCTGAAAGAACAAGGCCGGCCTTACACAAAGGAGGCGGCCATGGGAAAGATGTTCGCGACCGAAATGGCTGAACGGGTATGCCGGAATGCCATCCAGATCCATGGGGGATATGGATACAGCCGCGAATACCCGGTCGAAAGGATGTACCGGGATGCCAGACTGATGACCATCGGCGAAGGCACCAGTGAGATCCACCGCATGGTCATTGCCAGGAAGATTTTATCCGATTGATCCCCCTCATCACCAAGTAACCAAACGGAGTGCGTTGACGCACTCCGTTTTCAGGGTATCGACAGGTTATTTCTTGCGGTCCAAAATCCACTTGTAGATGAAATAGATCAGTACACAGACGACTGCCAGGATCAGCCAAATCAACCAGGCACTTGTGATGGCCAATACCAGGTCCCCCTTTGTTGGCACATACAGGAAGGCTGTCAGGGCAGCAAATACAATCACGAAAACGCCAAACAGCCAGAACCGCATCAACTTGAGTTTCTTGTTTTTCTCTTCCATACTGCCTCCTCGTTCTTGAAAGTTGGGTTTATAGGGATATTATCCGCTATTTCTTATCCAAAATCAACCAGATATTACAATTTTGTAGTGTTACCTTTGTACTGGAATCAGGAAAAGAAAAAGCCGACTGCATTTGTTTCTTTGCAAGGAAATGGCTGCGCATCAGGGATAGCTTCTCGAATAATGCGATCAATTTGACCGCAAAACACTCGATATCCGGTTCGACTACCACCAACCTGCCGCCCGGTTCGAGCACCCGCCAGAGTTCACGGGCGGTGGCCTGCTGGTCCGCTACATGATGCAGGGCATCCACCATGATCACGCGTTCGAAACTGGCATCCGGGTATGGCAGGATTTCCGTCTCTGCGCAGGAGGTTGTCAAATCTTTTGCCGCAGCCTGTTGCAGCATCGGGTAGGAAAGATCGGTAACGATGACTTGACTGGCATAACCCTTCAAACTCGCCGCCACGCGCCCGGTCCCGCCGCCAGCATCCAGCAAGCGGCCAGGTACCGGCAAGCCCGCCAGCGCAATCATGGACTCGGAATCTGCATAGTGGATCACCCGGTCGTAGATGGGCGCCAGGAAATCGAAATGGCCGTTATGCGTCATGGGCCAACCGTGATGTAATCCTTGATCTCTTCGAAGGTCGATGGGCCAATCCCGGTCACACTCTGGATCTCCTCGATGCTCTGGAATGCGCCGAAAGCAAGCCGGTAATCCAGGATATTCTGGGCCGTGGTAAGACCAATACCCGGAAGGCTATCCAACTCCTCCAACGTGGCCGTGTTGATGTTGATCTTGCCGCCGATGGCATGGCTCTCCCCACCGCGCGCCGGAACGATGATTTGCTCGCCATCAAACAGGCGGGCTGCAAGGTTCAAGGCTTCATCTTCCGCGCTGGGCAGGAACCCGCCCGCCGCCTGGATGGCTGCCTCGATGCGGCTGTTCTCAGGCAACGCGTAGGTTCCGGGGGAAGCCACTGCGCCTGACACGTACACGGTTATCATTTGCGGCGTGGGCGTAGGCAAGAGCGCAACCGGCGCGCCGCGCGGCGGGGCCAGGGTAAGCCACAACACGCCTGCCACCAGCAGGCCGACCAGGATACCATAGATGATCAAGAGAACATTTTTCATGCAGAACTCCCTGCCCCATTGTACACCATGACGAGGATCTCCACGGGCAAAAAAGCTTTCGCCAAACCCATCATGCGCCGGAAGTATGGTGATAATTCTTTAATTGGAACCAATTGAAAGCTAAACTTCTCATAGAATACTCCCAACTCCGAACGGCACATCAGGTACAAAGGCGGTGGATTCTCTGACATGAGATTTGCTATAATCGCCCTGGCCACCCCTTGACGACGATATTCGGGCCAAACGGCTAACGAGGCCAGTTCGCGGGTGCCGTCATGATGGGGTTTCACCTGCCCGCAGCCGATCATCTTTTCATCCAACGTCACAGCCAGGATGAAACGCTTCCAATTCAAGCCCGAAGGATTGATGTGCACCACCCGCACCAGGGAGCGGATGGCCGGGAAATCAGCTTCCGTCGCGGGTCGTAATGTGAACTCAACCAATCGCACCTGCCGCGACCAGGATGACGAAAGATGAAACGAACCAATGGATCAAGAACGGATACAGGAACGACTTTGTCCGCCAGGCGACCCAGCCAAAGGCAAAACCTCCGAAGATGGTGGAAAAGGTTTCCACTGCCGGCTTGGTCACATGGGCGATTGCAAAGGGGACCGCCTGCAGCCAGATGGCCTCCGGGCCGAACTTGCGAGCGTAACCAAACAACAACCAGCCGCGGAAGATATATTCCCAGCCGAATAAATCGATGAACGTGTTCCAGGGCAGCCCGGACAGTTCATCCTGGTAATAGGATTGCATGGTGCCATCCCCTCGGCTGACCAGCCACAGGATGGGCGCGATCAGCAGGATGCCCAGCAAGGTCAGCACGATCCCGGCTTTCCAATCGCCGAGGGTGAAACCATTTTTGCGGGGGTCATCGCGGAAGATGAGCAGGCTGATCAACATTGGAACGATGAAGTAGATGAAAATCCGCTCAAGTCCTTTATTCGGGAACCACCAAAGGGATTCGCGGATATATTGGAAACCGATGTTATACCAATCGAACATGATCAGCAGGGTGCTGACGATGGTTAGTACGGCGATCTTCCAGTCAATGTTGAGTTTGGGGCCAAGGAGTTTACGGATCATGTTGACCTCAATATGACAGGTGTAGTTGGTTGCCTTCAGGACCGATCAGCTTCAAGAGCAATTCTGCATTCCCTGAAAGTTCAAAGCCCCAGTTGGCTACCAGCAGGATGACGGCCAGAACGGCAAGCAGGATGGCCAGGCGTCCCCGGGGAGTGCAACAGCGCTCGCGCAGGGCTGGCAGGCCGGAGATCCAGGCCAGCCCGGCCAGGATGGCCAGGAAGGGTACCAGGGTGTAGTGAAAGCGTTCCTCGGCAATGATGAACACATGCGGTGTCAGGTATCCCAGGATGAATAACCCCATCAGGGTGGTTTCCGCACGCCAGCGGGTGAGCGCCAGCCCAAACATGGATGAAGTACTCACGACAACAAAGGGCAGCAGCAGGATGGCGGCGATGGTCAACAACAAGGGCTGTGGAATGTAGCCGAAGAAATTATTGGAGTAGAAGTATGTGACCGCCCGGCGTTCCAGCCCGAAGAAGTACCCCAGGCGGCGGACGGCCAGGTAGGGGACGCGGCCCGGGTCATCCTTGATGAAGCCCCAGGCCAGTTCCTGCCCGATCTCGTCGCGCTTGCCGTCATCCAGCATTGGGATCAGGTCAATCGAAATGCCGTACTGGAAGGTGCCCGTACCTTCGGGGTGATAGCCAACGTAAAGGTCATAACCAAGAGCAGACTCAACGCCGGTCAGGCGCTGGTGCAGGAGGCTGTTGCGCACCACCCAAGGCAGGACGACAACGGTGACAGCCAGGAAGATGGCAACCGCTTTCTTGCGCTCCTTAAGGATGAACCAGGCCCACAGGCAGGCCAGCCCGGCGAAAGCCAGCGAGACCGAGCGCGTCAGTGCCATGAGGCCGAGCAGGATGCCCGCGCTGACGAAGGTGATCACCTTGCGGTTTTCAGCGGCCTTGAGCAGCACCAGGAAGGCGGAGAGCACCAGCACGAAGAACAGGTTCTCGGTGGCCAGCGCCAGCGGATAGATGACCAGGATCGGATAAAGGGCCACGATCCAGGCTGCGGCTCGGGCGACCTTCTCGCGCCCGGGGAAGAGCCGCCGGGCAATGAAGCAGGTGAGCGGGACGAGGGCGGCGTTGAGGAAAACCTGCACCAGCCGGGCGGTGAAGAAGCGGTCAGCATCCACGCCAGTGAGGAAGTAAACCAGTGCAAGGAAGGCCGGGTAAAGCGGAGGGCGGAAGGAAGTCAGCACGCCGCGGGGATCGTAGCCTTCCATTTCGAAATCCACCGGCAGGTAAGCCTGCACCAGGTCCAGGTCGGGTTCGGCGTACCAACGGTAGCCATCCCCGGAAACGATGCTGCGCGCCAGCATATCGTACTGGAACATATCATCCAGGCCGATGCCCATGTCGCGCATCAGGATGACCGGGACGAGGCGCAGGATCAATGCAAACAGGAACATCCACAACGGAAAGAGAGACTTCTTATCAGTCTTCATACCACCTTTCAGGTTCTGGAAAAGAATGGGGCAATTATGCCATAAAGTATCATCGGCGCAAGTTCGGGCAATTCAACAATGTACATTTCGATCCGAGTACAAGAAGCCTTCACCACAAAAATCTCAAAGGGGACAAAGGAAAGAAAAAAGGTGTTTCCTTCGTGAGCCTTCGAGAGCCTTCGTATCCATTTGGTTGAAGAGCCAGAATCCAGCACGATCGAAGTAGTTATGCAGAATGGAGTAAAATACTCCCCATGACAGGCAATCATCCATTTACAAGGAAGTATGGCCCGTGGGCGCTGGTGACCGGCGCGGCAATGGGCATCGGGGAGGAATTCACCCGGCAGTTGGCGGCACTCGGCCTGAATCTTGTGCTGGTGGATATCCAGCAGGAACCGCTCGAAACTTTGAGCCGGGGATTGATGGAAAAGCATGCCATCCACGTTCGGCCCGTCACCCTGGACTTGAGCCAGCCCGATTCCATGGGGGCGCTCATCCAGGCGGTCGATGGGCTGGAGATCGGCCTGCTGGTCTGCAACGCGGGTTTCTCACGGGTGGATTGGTTCCTCGATACCCCCATCGAGGATCACCTGCGGACGCTGAACGTCAACGCCCGCTCGCCGCTCCTGCTGTCCCACCACTTCGGGCGGGAGATGGCGCAGCGCAAGCGCGGCGGGATCATCCTGCTCTCATCGCTCTCATCCCTGCAAGGTACGGCGCTGGTTGCCACGTATGCCGCCACCAAAGCCTACAACTGGGTGCTGGCCGAATCCCTGTGGGCTGAACTGGGCGAGCGGGGCGTGGACGTGCTGGCTTTCCCGCCCGGCTCCACCGACACCCCCGGCTGGCGCTCCGGGAGCCCCCGGCACGGGAAAGGGTTCTACGTGATGAACACCCGGAACGCCGTCCGGGAAGCGCTCGAAAACCTGGGC
>Ga0209285_10000214_pt1 | contig 20880 bp, 21 predicted proteins | sample PPLLak3March2015_2_FD_187249 | JGI IMG/M metagenome (GOLD analysis project Ga0209285, IMG submission 187249) | Freshwater sediment microbial communities from Prairie Pothole Lake near Jamestown, North Dakota, USA - PPLs Lake P8 Core (3) Depth... | ecosystem: Environmental > Aquatic > Freshwater... | reverse complement strand
GACAATTGAAAAAAAGTATCGGGGAGTTAATGCAAATTAAAAGATACTTGGTAACCTACATAATAATACTATTCCTTTTATCATCAGCGTTAAGTATATCTGTTGATTCCCAAGAAGAAACTCTGCTATGGTGGAATAAAAACTGGTCTTTTAATCAAGAGATAACTATCCCAATAGAAACAAATAATCCTTATGCAAAAAACCAACCCATTGATATGTTCATTAATCTGGAGCATCCTTGCTGGGCGAAAGATATATCAGAAAATTCCATAAGGGTGGTCTGTTGGGATGGAGGACAATGGCATGAGTTAGAATCTCAGATATATGATATGAATTACACAGAAACCAACTGTATATGCAGATGCGGGTTGGTTTTCTTAATACCTGATATGGCCAATGGGGACGAAAGGTATTTCGTTTACTACGATGATGAAGAAAAACCTTCTCCAAACTATGTCGATCATGTTAGTATAAAGGATGCGTACTATTATTATGAACCCATATCTGGCGTATCAGTTGAAGGAGATTATTATAACATCATGGAAGACGGTTATTGCGCGTTTGGCGTAGGACAAAAAGGGGACATAATAGGAAGAAAACTATCTCAGGTTATTGTTAAATTAAAACCAAAAACCATGGAGTTCGACACAGTGAACTCCGAGGTTGTCGCATCATTTGCTTTTTCTTTCAACGAAGGACCAGATGATAAGGATGAGGTGTCGTCTGACCAAGTACTGATCTCAAAAGAGGTTCGTATTGACGGAAATTTAATGATCGAGTTTGGATTAAACAGTAGATCCTCAGATGGCAGGATTTTAACTTCGAATGTTTACAAGTATTATTATTCACCAAATAATAATAAACGATTTTGTGTGCATGTTAAACACGAAATAACCAAAGAATGCAAGGTGAAAGGAGACATTAACGTTGACGGACGTTTTGGTGCTATGGCATCTTATAAGTCTACAAGCGCCAGAATACAGAGGATGAGATTTGGAAATATTCTCCCATACCTAAATGTCTACGCGAAAGATAACAACATCAGAGAATATAGAATGAATCCCGATCCAGATGGAAAAGAAAAGCAATGGATCGTATCATATAGTGACGATTGCGATTTAGGCGAAGAAGCCTGGATATCCTATGGTGAAGGGAAAAGAGGCGAAGTACATGGTATACTTTTTTCTTCAAATAAAGGTATTATAAAATCAGGTGAAGGTGAAAGAGATGGGATTTCAATAAAAGTTAGTCAGAAAGAATATTTTAGTTTTGCTAGTTCAGAAGTTGACTATGCGGCAATAAACTTTGGTAGAAACTCCTATGAAAAAAGTACCGGCCATGATTTAACGATACCTAAAGAGCTTGTTGTCGAGTTTGATGCGGAATTTTTTTCTTCCGAAAATGGGGATTACAAAGATATAGCTGAAGAAGCAAAGATATATCGTACACTCTTACAAAATCGCCGCAGCGATGGTGGTTTCGAAGGTAACGAAAACATATATGTTTTAACGGTGATACCAAGGTTAACAGGCAGACTTTTTTCCTGGCCTTTTTTATCAAATAAACTCAAATTCTTACCATCAGTAGATGTAGAACTTTATAGGGACAACACATTTATTTCATCTGGTATTTCATCAAAACCATTAATTGGTGCACCCAAGTTTAAATTCCCAAAACTGTCACTAGGCATCTATACTATAAAGGTTTTTTTAAATGGCAGCAGAGGGGAGCGTCGGTTCATTGGTTTCGAGTCTGTTGAACTAAAGGGCGACCAAGACGTCGATGTTCTTTGTACTTGGGAGAAAAATTTTAAGGTTACATATCACGATCAAAATGGCAATAGTATAAGAGACATAGACCTCAGAGTTGTCACTGGAAACAACACGATTGTTGTTGATAATATCACTGGGAGTAGCGGAGTTGCAGATTTAGGTGTGCCCTACAGTTTGAAAAAGTTGTACTACCTTAAGGCATATTACAAGGGATTTCTGATATGTGATAAAAAATTGTTAATGAAACAGAAAAACGCAGATATAAACATAGAAGTTTATGATCTAAAAGCACAAATAAAAGATTCTCTTGCCATGCCGCCAGGTGTTGACGTTCGACCTGTTCTGACAAGCAAGGAGATGATAAGCCCTGTTGAAATAACACCAATTGACTTATCACCAGGGGAATATGTTTTCGAAAAACTACCATGCGCAACATATGAACTACAGATATCATATGGAGGTTTTTTAGATAAAAAAGCAATCAAGATACCGGAAACTTCAGGTTCTGTAAATATGCAGTTTACTGCAACTTTTAGTTTAAACCTTCAACTGTTTAATTCTAGAGGAGAACAAATAGGAGATATCGACAAAAAAATTGATATAATTAGAGGAGGAAAGACTGTTCTTGTTTCTGATTCGCCAAATAAAATCTTTGATCTACCGCCCGGGGAGTACAAGATAAATGTTTATTCAGATGGTAAATTAGTTGCAACAAAAACCTTAGATTTGATTGGTGACAAGAAAGAAAAAATCGTAACAATAATTGAATCATTGACACCAACTGTTATTACAATATTGGCAATCGTGTTCGCTGTTGAAATTGTTATACTTTTATTGATCAGAAAAATTTCATTGAACACTTTTTTGAAGCTAACAGCTATGGCTCTTATTTTAATTTCACTTATGCAACCATGGTGGAGCCTATATGGCACAAGCGATAATAATATCGCTAGCAAATCTAGTGAAATGTTTTTAGTACCACAGACTATGATAGACAAAGTTGTTTACAAAAACACCCCATTTTTAGATGTGTCTACAATACCTGATTTGTTCACCAATTTCTTACTAGTTTTATTGATCATTGTATGTTCGGGTTTAGCACTACTAGGCATAAGTTTTATTCCAAATATTGTTTTAAAAAGAAGATTCTCCATGGTTCTAATAATAGCTAGCACCATATTCTTAGTTCTAGTGGTTATAGCCTTCTATTTTGGTATGCATATAATCACAGAGGTGACCCTTGGTAGTTTAACAGGTGAAGGAATAATTGATGTAACAATCCCAAGCGGTGACAAAATTTATGTTAATTCAAACTGGGGTTTCGGTAATGGTTTCTACTTGTGTATTGCTGCAGCATTAACAGCTATGTTTGCAGGCATTCTTGATTATTTCAGAAAAGATGGATGGCCTAAAAGAACTAAAAAATAAAAAAAACTAATGCTCTAAAAAATTTGTCACTTTGATAATTTTTTCAACCTATTAACACCGTCAATCTTTTTTATAACTTCAACAACAGGTTCTGGAACCAAGTATAGCCATGTTTCATCTTCCGTTATTCTACGCCTGATCTCTTTACCAGAGTATTTCGTTCTATCTAAAATAGGTGTTTTCTCAACTTTGTAACCTTTTTCTTGAAACAGCTGTTTTGTTAAAGGGCTGTTTGTTATAACTACATCAAAATCTGGCACTCTTGAGGCAACGTAGGATGCCCATCTATCCAGGTCGTGAATATCTGGTATTAATTCGATTCTATAATTCTTGACGCCGATCTTGCTTAGTGACTTTTCTATCATCTCTTTTCTTTCATCTGATGAAAAAGGGTTCTGTAATGAATTATCATATTGTGAACTACCTAAACCTATGATGATCTCATCATATTTTTTGGAGGCGTTTTGTATTATTTGTAAATGCCCCTTATGAAATGGTTGGAAACGACCTATGAATAATGCTTTCATATGTTTTTCAGAGATTGAGAACAAATTAATGATATATAACCTTAATTTTCTGAAATTCTGGAAAAACTTAGTAAAGTTTTAAATAAATAGAACACTACATCTAAATTAAAAAAAGAAAGGAAACATAAGATGGCTGCAAGCAACAAAATAATTGATTACTTCCGTCTGATGAGGTTTCATACTGCTGCTGCGACAGCTACACCATTACTAATAGCTGCTAGTCTAATGGACCAAAAAGATTTGTTTCTACTTTTAATAATTTTCATAATAGGAATTTTAAGTCATATCTATGGTTTTGTGTTAAATGAATACGGAGATTTAGAGGTTGACAAAAAAGCAGGGTATCTAAAAGAAAAACCACTTGTTAGCGGGTCAATAACCAGTAGAAAAGCGCTGATTCTAGCAATTACAGCACTCGTCATAGCCTTTTGTCTCACAATCGTATTTTTCCCAAAACCACTCACAATTTTGTTTCTTTTGATTTCGTTTTTACTCAGTGGAATATATGATATTTATGGTAAAAGAATAACTGGTTCGGATTTCATCCTAGCGGGCTCATTTATTTTTTATTGCTTATTTGGTGCAAGCACTGTTTCAACTAATTTCACAAACATAGTATACCTGCTGTGTGGTTTGTCGTTTTTAAACATAGCCTTCTCAAATGCTGTAAGCGGTGGTTTGAAAGATGTAGACCACGACTATTTAGGGGGCGCAAGGACACTTGCAACAATTATGGACGTTAAAGTAGAAGATGATAAATTACATATAACAAAAAAATTTGCAGCTTTTGCATGTATAATACTTGTGTTATATGCGATACTTCTTGTTTTAACTAGTCTACAACCAGATGTGAACATATGGTTTTCAGACCAGATTATAGTACAAATATCGATTTTGTTTCTGATTTTTTTGTTATTTTTTATCTTTTACAAAATTTTTACTATGAAAAATTTTGATAGATCAAAATTAAAGAGACTAATATTTCTGCATGGCTATGCTACTTACGTAGTTGTACCGATAATACTAATTAAAATTCTTGGTTTATATGTTGTAATCGTTTTGATTTTCTTACCTGCCATATGGTTTTTGGTTACCAATCTTATTCTATGGAAAAATCTAATTGAACCAAGAATATAAAAAAAAAAGTTTATCGTAGTTTTTTACTGGTTTGTGCCTTCGGTTTTTGCGGTTATTTTTTTCTCAGAATCCAACTCTATTTTTGCTGTAACCCTTAATGGTTTCATTTCTCTGAGTTTTTTAAGCAACTCCTCTTTTCCAGGACCTACCAGAGCGTTTTCTATAACCTCTGTCAATGTCTCAACTGGTACAATCTCTATTTTATCCTTATATTTATCCTCGATGAGTACATCGTTAAGGTTAGCCTTTGGTACAATAACTTTTTTGATACCTGCTTCTGCTGCTGCCTCTACCTTTGCTGTAACACCACCGATTGGTAACACAGTACCGCGTATGCTAAGTGAACCGGTCATAGCAACATCCTGACGGACTGGTACTCCTTCCATTGCCGATATAACAGCTGTTATAACAGATAGGCTTGCTGAATCTCCTTCTACACCTTCATATGTGCCTATGAACTGTATGTGTATATCATTTCTTGATATGTCCTTGCCCATATATTTTTTTATTATAGCAGATATGTTAAGAACCGATTCTTTTGCTATATCTCCTAGTTTTCCTGTTGCTATAACCTTGCCCTCAGATTGCGAACCAGCTGGCGTAACCTCAGCAACAATTGGTAGAACAAGCCCTGAGAACTCACTCATGCTTGGATCAGCAGAATGAACAGCCAACCCATTTACACAACCTATCTCTTCACCTGTTGTTTTAAACGAACGGTATTCTTTACGCTGTTCTATAGCCCTGTCAACAACCTGCTGCTCAAGTGATTTTGCTATTATTTTTGCATTTAGAACATGTTCTTGTGTAACTATCTTGTCACCTTTATCAAATGCTAAATCACCAGCTGCTCTAATAAGACCACCAAGTTCTCTTAGTCTAAGTGAAAGCTTACCTTTTGAACCAGCGCGTCTCTGATCCTCACGTATGATTTCAGCAACAGCCTCCTTGTTGAAATGCGGTATCTTTGCATCTTTTTTTACTTCCTGAGCAACAAAACGAACAAGTTTAGTCCTGTTCTCATCAGTATCATCCATACTGCTGTTAAGATAAATCTCATAACCATAACCACGTATCCTAGAACGCAGAGCAGGATGCATACCTCTGAGAGCATCAAGGTTACCAGCAGAAACCAAGATGAAATCACATGACACGGGCTCTGTTTTAACCATTGCACCAAAACTCCGCTCAGACTGACCGGTTATCTGAAACTTTTTCTCCTGTATGGCAGTAAGTAGGTGTTGCTGAGATGGAAGACTTAGAGTGTTAATCTCATCAATATAAAGTACGCCCTTATGTGCCCTATGTATAGCACCAGCTTCAACTAGCTGATGAGGAGGTGTCTCAAGACCAGCCGACTGGAAAGGATCATGCCTAACATCACCAAGTAAAGCACCTGAATGTGCTGCTGTAGCATCAATAAAAGGTGGCGTCTCCTGTTTCTCATGAGCGACAAGTATCTTTGGAACCTGCTGAAGCTCCCGCCTCTGGTTAAAACCACCTCGAGCCATGAAAAGAAAAATCATGACACCAGCGAGGAAACCAAAAATAACAATTTCCCATCGGTTTGTGTAAACGGCAACAATAACTGATATAATACCAATCAAAACAGCAAAAGATAAGATCATACTACTTTGCTGCTCAGCCTTCTTTTTTGCCTCTGTTCTCTGAGCCCTGATGATCTCAGTAGCCTTACCAGATGGTACAACACGTATATGCGGAGTGTTCGAGTCGTCATTATTTGGGTAAGCAATGATATCTTCCAATTCCTCTTTTGGGAGAAACTCAGTCATAGCTCTTGCAACCATGGATTTACCAGTACCCGGATCACCAATAAGCATAACATGTCGTTTTTGTTCTGCGGCTTTCCTAACGATATCGACAGCTTTGTCCTGACCTATAACCTGGTCTAACAAACCTTCAGGCACCTTTATCTCTTCTGTAGTCTTAAAATCCTGAGTCTTAATCCAGTCATCGATAGGTTGGATTTCCTCTTTTTTTGAGTCTTGTATCTGCATTTCTTCTTGTTTGTTTTTTCCTGCCACTTTCATCCACCATTACAAGTTTACAAAATTAAGTTTTCTATCTATATAATTGATATGGTTTTTTATACTTTCTAGTCCGAATGTTTGTATATGGGAGCCGTTTATCTATTTTTTCTTTATTTAGGACATATCTAATACACAACATCCTATCCCGCAGATACGGTAAGGAAGAACCAGAAATATTTATAAACCTGCATTTAGTTTGCTACCCCAACTAAAATAAAGAGGAGGAGAAAAATTTATGGCAAAAAATATGATCGGAAAAATAGCAGTATGGGCATTTCTGATCGGAGCCTTAGTAGCAGTAGTTATTGGACTTTGGCAAGCATATAACTTGCAAAACAATGAGACCCCTTTTCTTTACACCGATAACGGTGTTTGGGTTGGGTGGATACTAGCTCTACTAGGTTTCGTCGTCGGATTGCTTGCATTCCTTGGAAAAGGAACAATTACAAAGAACGAAATACCCGGCTTCCTTACAGCAGGAATTGCCTTACTAGTTATGTATGCAGTCTTTAATCCGACCAGCTGGGCTTTAAGTGGCACCGATTTTTTAAAACCATGGCTAGGACCATTGCTCGTTGGAATTTCACTTCCACTTGCTATTTTCATTGCCCCTGCAGTCGGTCTATTATCAATTAAAGCCGTATGGGACATTGGAAGAGACGTCTAAATCGTCTATCCAAAAATTTTTTCTTTTTTTTTATTTTTTTATTTTAGTAAGAACCATGCCACTAAAAATGATATACCAATTATAACAAAAATTATCCAAATAATATATGCTATTTTCATTCGAACTATCCATTTTGCTTTTTTTTCAGGTGTATCAAAAAACCTTCCAAGCACAGGATCTTCTTCTATGGTCATGCAATCTCTTCTTTTTTTTCCATCAGAGCCTTTATTCTTTTTCTTCTAAAGAAATCTTCTCGTTCTCGCTCGTCAAGTTTCATCTCTATATATTTTATTGTAGCTAGCAGTTTTGGTATGAGATTATTTTCTAACACGTTTACTCTTCTCTTAGTTTTTTCTATCTCAACTGATAACGATTTTATGCTACCCTCCACCTCAGCTAGTTCTAATAGTTTTAGTATAAGTCTGTTGAATTTACTGTAAGCGTCATCTAGAGATGCGCATGTTTCAAAAAAACCATAGGGTGGCATAGATGATTGTTTGATATCTATGTTGATTTTTGGTACTTTTACACCCATTATGTTGTCTTTATCCAAAGAGATTTCACCTATATTTTGTGTTAAAAACGATGCGTCTTCTACTTTTTTTTCACCAAGTATCATCTGAGCCTGAATCAATGATGTAAAAGCATCATGGAAGTCTTCATCTAGGTTTTTTTTCAAAACGTTTCTTTTTTCTATGACGCCGAAGAATTTTTCTACGAGCGCATCTCGTTTTTCTTCTAGTAGTTTATGTCCTTTCTCAGCTAAGATGAGTTTTTTCTTTATTTCAAGTAGTTCCATTCTTGTTGGGTTAACACCCTCTAGTATCTGCTCAGCCATATTCACTCTTTTTCTTCAGCTTTTGGGAAGTATTTTTTTATGTATTGTTCACGTATCTTTTTAAGTTCAGACGCTGTTAGTTTTGATAGTAGTTTCCAAGCTATGTCTAGTGTTTGTTGGATGCTTCTATCCTCATGGTTTTCTTGCGAAACAAAACTGGTTTCAAATTCGTCAGCGAAATGTAAAAACTTTCTATCTCGTTCAGAGAGAGCATCTTCTCCAACTATCGATACGAGGTCCCGTAGGTCACAGCCTTCCGCATAAGCCGCGTATAGTTGGTTAGCAACATCAGCATGGTCTTCTCTAGTTCTGTCTTTACCAATTCCTCTGTCCATTAGACGTGAAAGACAGGGTAACACAGCAATCGGTGGGTAGACGTTTTTCTTATGAAGCCCTCGTTCTAAAACAATCTGGCCCTCTGTTATGTAACCTGTTAGATCAGGTATCGGGTGGGTTATATCATCATCAGGCATTGTAAGCATGGGGATCTGTGTAATCGAGCCTTTCTTACCTTTTATACGCCCTGCTCTCTCATATATCATCGCAAGATCGGTGTACATATAACCAGGGTATCCTCTCCGGCCAGGTACCTCTTCTCGTGCTGCTGCGATTTCTCTGAGAGCCTCAGCATAGTTTGTCATATCTGTTAGAATAACCAGTACCTGCATGTTAAGATCAAAAGCAAGGTATTCTGCACAGGTGAGAGCCATACGAGGTAGAATGATTCTCTCAATTGTTGGGTCATCGGCTAGATTTAGAAACATAACTGTCCGCTCTAGTGCTCCTGTGTCCTCAAAATCCTTTTTGAACAGGTTTGCCTCCTCAGAAGTTATACCCATTGCGCAGAAAACAACAGCAAACTTCTCTTCCTTACCAAGCACCTTTGCTTGTCTGGCTATCTGCGCAACAAGCTCGTTATGCGGTAAACCAGCGCCAGAAAAAATAGGCAGCTTCTGGCCACGAACCAATGTGTTCAAACCATCAATCGTTGAGATGCCGGTCTGAATGAATTCCCTAGGGTATTCCCTTGAATAGGGGTTAATTGGTTTACCATTTATGTCTCTTCTATCATCGGAAATTATTGGTGGTGCATTATCTAGTGGGTTACCTTTGCCATTAAATATTCGCCCGATGATGTCTTTTGATACACCAAGTTTCATTGTTTCACCGATGAAACGAACAGATGTATTTTTTGTATCAAGTCCTCTTGTACCTTCGAATACTTGGACGATAGCTTTGTTTTCAAAAACTTCAAGCACCTGGCCTGTTCTTTCTTCACCAGACGATGTTCTAATTTTTACTATTTCGTTGTAAGCAACATCTTTAACACTATCAACAACCATCAAAGGCCCAGCAACTTCTGAGACCGTTGTGTACTCGATATCTTTGTTACTCATTTCGCTCGCCCCCTCACAAGAGAATCAATCTCTTTGTCTAAATCCTGCTCAATTTTTTTGAATCTCTTCTCAAATTCCTCATTTGGAACCTTACCTATACGAGCAAGCAATTCAACAGATGGAAGAGCAATAATGTCATCGATGTGAACATTTTTGTCTGCTGCTTCTAGTATTTTATCTGAGAATCTCAGCATGAGTCGTAGCATCTCGTATTGTTTTTTCACAGGACAGTAGGTATCAACCTCATGGAAGGCGCTCTGCTGGAGATAATTCTCGCGAATCATCTTAGCACTCTCCAATAGGACGCGCTCTCTTGCGGGTAGCGCATCTGGTCCAACCAGTTTAACAATCTCCTGTAGCTCTGATTCTTTTTGTAATAGAGCCATAGCCCTGTTAATTAGTGAAAGCCAGTCTTCACCGACATCCTTAGCCCACCAACTACCAACCTTCTCAAGATAAAGAGAGTAAGATTTCAGCCAGTTGATAGACGGGAAATGTCTTTTATCAGCTAGATCTGCGTCTAGTGCCCAGAAGACTTTTACAATACGTAATGTGTTCTGTGCAACAGGCTCTGAGAAGTCACCACCTGGTGGTGAAACAGCACCCATGACAGAAACAGAACCTTCTCTTTTATCTGAACCAAGTAGCCTAACACGGCCGCCTCGCTCATAAAACTCAGCGAGACGTGATGCAAGATATGCTGGGTATCCTTCTTCACCAGGCATCTCCTCAAGTCGCCCTGATATTTCTCTCATAGCTTCAGCCCAACGAGAGGTACTATCTGCCATAAGAGCAACATCGTATCCCATGTCACGATAATATTCGGCGATAGTTATACCAGTATAAACACTGGCATCTCTAGCAGCAACAGGCATGTTTGATGTGTTAGCAATAAGAACAGTCCTATGGATAAGAGGCTCGCCAGTTGTTGGATCCTTAAGCTCAGGGAATTCTCTGAGTACATCTGTCATCTCATTACCACGTTCACCGCAACCAACATATACAATGATTTTTGCGTCACTCCATTTAGCAAGCTGGTGAAGCATAACTGTTTTACCTGTACCAAAACCACCTGGTATAGCAGCAGTACCACCCTTTGCTATCGGGAAAAACGTATCAATAACACGCTGACCTGTAACAAGAGGCAGAGTAGGATCGTATTTTTCAATAAACGGCCTTGCTTTACGAACAGGCCATCTCTGAACCATAGTTAATTTAACATTACCATCTTTTGTTTTCAGTGTAGCAATCTCTTCATCAACAGTATAATTTCCTTTGTTTGCAATTTTATCAACCACACCATTTAGGCCTGGTGGAACCATGATTTTATGAAGGATATACTTAGTCTCAGGTACCTCACCTAGTACGTCTCCTTCTTTTACTTTAGTACCGGTTTTTACTTTTGGTGTGAACTGCCATTTCTTTTTTCTATCAAGAGCATGTGCCTCTACACCACGTGAAATAAAATCACCGGTCTGATTACGAATGGTTGGGAGTGGACGTTGAATACCATCGTAGATACTAGCGATGAGACCAGGGCCAAGTTCCAAAGACAATGGCTCCTGCGTGGAAACAACCTTTTCACCTGGTTTCAGACCAGTTGTATCCTCATAAACCTGTATAGTTGCAGTATCCTCATTCAAACGAATTATTTCGCCAATCAGGTTTTCTTCACCAACGCGGACAACATCGTACATTTTTGATCCACGCATGTTGTTCGCTTCGATAACAGGTCCCGATATTCTCGTTATTTTACCAACAATCTGAGACATATATCTTCCTCCAAATATCACCTATTTTTTTTGCTTACGTCAATACCAACTGCTCTTTTTATCAAATGAGAAATGAAATCAACATGACCTTCAGGATGCCCTTTTTTATCAGGGATCTCCACAATAACTGGAAGATCATTTCTAAGTCTGAACTCTTTCAGCTGTTTACCAATTTGTTCAGCTATTCTTTCAGTAATAAATAATATACCAATATCATTACGCTGTGTTAATTCATCAAAAAGCGGCAAAGAATTATCTCTAGAAACAAAACAATCCTGTATACCAGCAAGTCTGAGACCCATCGCTGTGTCATTGTCGCAAATAGCTGCAATTTTCATCAAACAGCCTCCGTGATCAACAAACTTCTTATGAAATCAGATGGAAGATTTTCATCAACGCCTTTTGCAATTATCTTGAGGTTTCGAATTTCAAACTCTTTTGAGACAAGGAATCTCAGTGTCGGTCCAATTGTTATATAATTCTGCATAGCAATCTGTTTTATGATTTTCAGAAAAGCACTATCCAAAGCATTCTCTAGGGTCTGAATGGATTTCTTTTTGTTGTACTGTTCCATGGATTCTTTAAGAGCATTATAATATGATGTTCCCTCTATTGACGAAATGATTTGTGAAACATTTTCAAACTCAAGGAGTTGATCATATTTCCACGGTGCTATCTCTTTTCCTTCGCCGATAAAAAGTTGTTTACAAGATGTTTTATCGTAATCTAGATGTCTGGCTCTTAAAACATTTTTAATGTTTATTATATCAATCATTGTTTTTACGAATAGCTGCTTTGCCGCCTCACATTTATGTGGTACTTTTACTTTCTTGAAATTGTTTATAACATGTTTATCTAATTCATTATCAAGTTTAAGATAATCGATTTTTTCTTCAGAGACTAGGGAGGTTATTTCTTTTTCGAAGCCGTAGTTTTTTAGTATAGTTGGTATATCCTTTTTTTCAGCGTATTCCAGTTTGATCAATAGTTCTTTAGTTTTTTGGAGTATCGCCCTATCTGAATCTGGTTTCCCAGTTGTCTTACCATCAGATAGTTTTCTTTTAACCTCGTTTTTAATAAGATAAATATCCATCTTCTCAAGATATTTGTTGTAAAAATTTTTCATTTTCTTTGAACTATCTTTTTTCATCATTTGTATTACTTGTAGTAGATTGTTATCCAGCGATCTTTGAATATCGCCTACGTCTTCTCCTTTTATATCGTAGTCTTTTATCGTGTTGAGAGCATCTTTGAAACTTGATATTTCTTTGCTATCTAACAACCGGTTTAGTTCTTTCTCGTCTATGAATGGGTTTCCTATAGCCTGGAATTTTGCGTTTGGATAAGCGAATTTGAAATAGGTTGATATCGAACGAGCGATAAAGAACATTATAACAATTAACATGGAGGAAACTATTACCCAGAACGGGTAGTTATTTGGGTTCATTATCCACTCGTACAACTCTATCTACTCCTCTTTTTATGAGAAAAACATTTTACCTATTTTTACTCGTATCTTGTCTTTTTTTCGTTTTAGCATGCCTTCAAAAGTGTTATCCAACGTTATTCTTCCATCTTCAGATTGCAAGATAACGCCACCAGATGCAGTTATATTACCTATGATTTTAACTTTCATCTCTCTAGCTATTTCTCTGTCCATATCTCTTGATAAAAGAACTCTTGTTTGTTCACCGAATTTCTTTTTTCCCTCTTTAATAAGCCTTGATACTATGCTTTTGTATTCGTCTTCTTTTAGTTTTGATAGTTTCTCTATTGCTCTTGCGAAGCAATCTTCTATGATTTTTTCTCTTGCTTTCATGACTTCTCTTTTTGAATCTTGTGTTGCTTTCGCTAGCATTATTCTCTTTAGATTTTCACTCTGTTTTTTACCATTTGTCAGTATTGTTTCTGTGTCTTTTTCTGCTTGTTTTTTAGCTTCGTTGATTATCTGTTTTGTTTGTTTTTCTGTTTCTGATTTTATCTGTTTTATCTCTTTTTCTGCATCTTTTTTTATTTGCTGTATTATTTTTTCTGCTGACATAGTCTTCTTCTGTCGTTTACAATAGTCCTAAACCAACCATCATAAATATTGCAGTCAACAAACCGAATATGGCCATCGTCTCAGTGGTAACCGTGTAGATTATTCCTTTTGTGAAAACATCCGGGTTTCTTCCAACCGCACCAATTGATGAAGAAGCTAGTATGCCCTGGTTTATAGCAGATGTACTGGTTAAAGCTACAACAAGTCCGATTAATATAGCGGCTGGTCCGATCACAGGGTTTCCCATAACTGTCAAGTTAATAGAACCACCTAACAATCCTGATCCCATAAGCATCAATATAGCTGTTAACAAACCATATACTGACTGTGTCATTGGTAAAACTTGCAGAACCAAAAGTTTGGAACCAAGAGTTGGTTTCTCAGCAGCTACAGCAACTGCAGAAGACCCTGAGAAAGTAAGTCCTGTGGCAGCAGATATACCTGATACGCCAACAGCTATTGCACAACCCAGGATCAAAAGCGTTGTATTGTCACTTATTTGTTTATCTGTTTCTGCATCTTGAGCACTTACTACCCCTGTGAAAAGTAGCAGCACCGCGAACAGCATCAGCATCATTATCCAAGTTTTTTTCTTTATCATATTTTTCCTCCATATTTTTTTATTCTATAGTTTTAGTCGCTGTTTTTGTATATTTTCTATTTATTTTAAACGGTGTAAATTTTCTTCCACCGCCTTCATAAAATCTGTTGAAAAATTCAATGTATTGAAGTCTTAACGAATGAATTGCTGCACCTAAAGACTGCATTAAAAGATTGGCTGTATGAGCCAATATCATTATCACGACAAACAGTACAACCCCAATTATAGGAACCATATCTATTATGAGTTCTCCAACAACGTTAATTGCAAGAGCCATACCTGATGTTGAGAGCCCTAGTGCTATCAAACGGGCATATGATAACCAGTCACCAACATAACCAGTTATTGAAAAGAAACCTACTGGTCCACGGGTGTAAATAAACAGTAATATCACTCCCAATAGTGTTAGTATTACTGCGGAATACAACATGATTGCGTTCAGTTTCCAGTCGAGTATGAAATATCCTATTAGCATACCGCCACCGAGTTGCATAGGAATCCATGAGCCGTTTTGCATAACCATTGATTTGTAGTCTTTTCGTCTGTAGGATTGGCACAAACCTAGTATAATACCAACATTCAGTTGAATAAGAGCAAGAATCAATGCAATGGTGAGAAGAACAACTGGATTACGTAAACCATCAATTGGTAGACTAACACCCATTATTGTCAGATTATATAATGTAGGACTATCTGGATTGATGAATCTTTGAACAAAGTCGCCAAAGAAACTATTTGTTAAAAATCCGACTATTGTAGTTGTTAAACCAAGCCATATACCAAAGAAAGACCAGCTTTTCATAAAAGGGCTGGATTTTCTTAATTTTAAAAAACCAAACAAAGAAATGAAAAGAATTACTAGGCCGTAGCCTGCGTCACCTAGCATGAAACCAAAGAATAGTATGAAGAATATGCCTACGAATATAGTGGGGTTAATCTCATCATATTTTGGCGTAGCAAACATGTCCACTATTGTCGCAAAAGAGGTTGCCCATTTCGGCGTTTCCAAGTAGGTAGGCGGGTTATCAGGGTTGTTAGAAGGCTTCTCAGAACTATATATTATATTATCTTTTGAAACACTAGTTACCAGGTTTTTAAACTCGTCATCCTTTTTTTCAAGAACCCAACCTTTTATTATATAGGTAGATTGTGTTTTTCCAAAATTCTTTGAAATCTCTTTTTTAACTCGTTGAAGCTGTATTTCTTCCCTCAGAACTAAAAGATCATCTAACTGTTTCTCGGATAAATCATTTAGATTTGATGTAATCTCTATTTTTTCTTTTTCAGCAGATATAATCTCTTTTTTTAGTGATTTCAGAGCATCTGCTGGCGATCCGGTTAGATGTTTTAAATCAAATTCAACAAGTTTTTCTCTACATATTTTTTCTATTTTCTCTTTTTCAGATATGTGCACAGCTAAAACCAGTATCCACTCGGGTTTCTTCTTTGTACCAACTTGTTTTGAGTATAAAAACAAATTTTCTATATTTGCTGTTTCAGTTTGTATAGATAGTAAATCTGTTGTTTTACCAGCTTTTATTATAGTATAAGTTGATTCGCCTATATCTGATAAATCAAAACTAAAATTTGTTAGATGTTTGACTATCTGGAAATCCTGGTTAATCCTCTGTTTTTGTTCGTCTAATTCTTTCAATCTTTGTTCATTTTCAAGCGTGTTTTTTTCAATTTTATTAAGCAAAGATTCAGCTTGCGAGAACAATTCTTCCAAAGATTTTTCTTTAACAGTTTTTATCTTTGGTAGCTGAGGATTTAATATAGCTTTCAATCCGCGTGGTTGTTTTTTAGATTTTTTAAATATGTCTATAAGTCTGGATAATCTAAGCTCGTATGTATTGCAGATATTTGTATCAGGGTGCATGGAGGCTTGTTCTAAATCTTCTTGTTTCTCTTTTGATATGTCAATGATCTCCATTAACCCTGTTTCATGTAATGTTTTTATGGTGTTTTCTACATAGTTTTGATGTACGATCAACGATACTTTTTTCATTGGAGCAGGAAATAAAATATTTTATTCCTCCTCATTCATCTCTTTTATTATAAGTTCAACAGCTTTTGAGGTTTTTAATGCTGCTTTTTCTTTAATAAGACCGATATCCTTTTCAGTTTGTTTCTTTATCGTTTCTATATCTTTCTTAGTTTTTTGGGTTGTTTTAGATTTAAGTTCATCTACTTTTTTCTGAGTTTTCTGTGTTGTTTTCTGTTTTAATGTTTCTGCTTGTTTTCTAGCTTTTTCAACTATTTTTTCAGCATCTTTTTTAGATTTATCTATCATCTGAATAGCTTGTTTCTCGGCTTCTTTAATCTCTCGTATAGAATCTAGCACCATCGTTCACCAGGTAACTAAAAAGTATTTATTAGGGTTTTTATCAAAAAAAACAGGGTTACATACCCCAAAACTTGTTAGTTTTACGTTTAATATCCAATATCTTGGCTAAAACATCTTTTTCATCAGGGTTTAGGATATCCATCTGATGTAGTTTCTTAGCATCACTCTCGGGGATATCCGTATAAAAGATTTCGCCCCCCTTAATTTGTCTACCAACAGTTACGTCTTCTATGGATATAGCGACTTCTTGGCCTTGCAAGGCTTCTTCTATTGACTGATTATCTGATTGTATGCCCTTTATCTTACCTATTGTGCGCCCATCATTATTCATTAGTCGCATATCTGTTTTTATCCTGCCTGCTAAAACCCTTACACCTATAATCGCTGGGTGGCTAACCCTGAAAACATATTCTGGCATAAATTTTACCATACCTGGATGTGTGTATTCTTCTCTTCTTTCTTTCTCGATCTGTGCTTTCTTCTTTTGAACCCATTCATCATAATTCTCAAGTATAGTATAAATGACATCCTCGTTGAAAATCGTAATATCTGAGTTTGCAAGTTCATCTTTTGCTTCAGGCAATATTTTTATGTTAAAAGCAAAAATGACTTTATTCAATGGATCTGATGCTGCATTAGCCTCTATAATATCTCTCTTGGACACGTTTCCTATCTCTGCTTTCCTGATATGTATGCCATTTTCTCTGGATTCTTTTATGAGGGCCTCTAGTGATCCTATTGTGTCCGCCATTATCATTATGCCCTGTTCATCCAACTCGAAATCTATTTTCGTCTGACTTTTTATTTCATCTATTATTTCTTGCAGATTGCCTTTTGCTACTCTTATTGGTGCGCCTGGGATTACATTCTCCAGGTTAGGTGAAGAAATCTTGATACCGCAAGCAGCATGAACTTCTTTAACACTATCAAAACGCTCCCGAGGGTCACGTATTTCATCAAGTGGTTTTGGTTTGAGAAGAGCTTTTATGCTTGTTACAAGAGGTTCACCTTTGGTACCAACCACGATTTTGTCATCGTTTCTTATTATCCCATTATAGATGATGGCATCAATTGTTGTGCCAAGCCCAACTTCTTCTTTTACTTCTAAAACACTACCTTTCCCAGGACCACTTTCTATTTGAAGCTTGTCTTCTAAAAATCTTTGTGCTAAACCGACTAGAACCATTAGAAGCTCAGGTATGCCCTCACCAATCTTTGAAGATAAGGGTATGATAGCTATGGTTTTTCTAAAATCACCTATGTTAAAATACAAATCAGAGCTGAGACCATTTTCAGAGAGTGTCCCGATGATCTCATAAAGTTTTTCTTCAAAGATGGCTCTGGTATGAGCACGCTGTTTTTCTATTCTTATTTTGCTTATATCTTTGCTTGTTTGCCAACCTGAAATGGCATCGATTTTATTAGCAGCTATAACAAAAGGTGTTTTGTATTGTTTCAAGATATTTACTGACTCATAGGTCTGTGGTTTAAAACCTTCGTTTATATCAACAACAAGTACAGCCAGATCAGCTAGTGATCCTCCTCTTGTACGGAGGGTTGTAAAAGCATGATGGCCGGGGGTATCGATGAACAATAGGCCTGGCAAAGTAAATTTTTTACCTTTCAATAAATCTCCACAAATTTTATGGATTGCATCTATAGGCACCTCTGTTGCGCCTATATGCTGTGTTATAGCGCCTGCTTCGCGTGCCGCTACAGTGGTTCCTCTGATATAATCTAGGAGCGATGTTTTACCGTGATCAACATGACCAAGAACACTGACAATGGGTTGTCTAACATATTTAGAAGCAGTCATTTTGTTCACCGTCGGGTTCGTTAATATAATCTATTATTTAATATTTGTTGAACCTGAATAAATAAAATGCTAGTTTTTTTTGACATAAAATTATAAATCATTAACTAGCATTACGACTAAATTGTATGAATAAGAAAGAGCTCATAGAACTGCTGAAAGAATGTCAAGCTATTCAGTTTGGACGATTTGTTTTAACATCTGGTGCAGTAAGTGATTATTACATTGATATAAAGAAAGCTAGCACTAACCCGCGGATTCTTAAAAAAATCGCTGAGGCAATGGCCGAATACAAAGGTAAATATGATCTTCTTGCTGGCATGGAACTCGGTGCTGTGCCACTTGTTGTAGCCTTATCGCTTGAGACGAACATACCATATGTGATTATAAGAAAAGAAAAAAGAGAACATGGAACTGGCAAGCAAATTGAAGGCGGAGATGTTAATAATAAGCGGGTATTGATAGTTGAGGATGTTGCTACTAGCGGTAGTTCTATAATAAAAACAATTGATATTCTGCGTAATAGTAAGGCTAAATTAGACAAGGTTTTAGTTGTGGTTGACAGGGAAAGCGGTGCTAGGCAGAAAATTGAAGAGATGGGTCTAGATTTTATTCCATTGTTAACAGTTAGTGACATTTTGAAAAATTAGTGCAGGGGAAAGGGATTTGAACACCTGGACGTTAACATCTGCTACCTCAGTATTTAAAGGTATGTAATTTTATTTAAAAATAAATAAATACATGTAATAACATTACATAGTTGTGTAAAAGTATGGTAAATAAAGTAGTAAGAATGACTATATCTTTAACAAAAGAAGAAATATCACAACTGAAAAAAATCGCAAAAGAAGAAAAACGACCATACAGTAGACAAGTAGTCTATATGATGGATTTTTACATGAAAAATAAAGATTAAAATGGAGATGAAAAAAATGGAAAACACAACTGCTTTCGAAAAACGTTTCGAAAATCATAAAGAAAAAACAATAGATGAAATGCATGAGAGAATTCGTATTTATAGAATGGCAAAAAGAAAAAGATTATAAAATTGTAGTTTGAGGGAGTAAAAATGGAAAAATGTAAAATCTGCAAAAAAGAAATGACTTTTGTGCAACCTTATAGTGATGGACCAAAAATAAAATACTGGCAATGCCCGAAGTGTATGTGGAAAAAGTATTGACAAAAGTCGGGAAATTTACCCAATATGTTCATTAGTAGTTATTGAAATTGCAATTTGAGGACAAAAAAATGAAAGAGAAAATGAGCGATATAGAAGAAAAAGTACAACAAGAAATTAAGAGATATTTAAACGAATTACCAAAAGAAAGTTTGGACAAAGGTTCCCCTCAGTATAATGCTGTCGAAGAAATTATTAAAAAAAGACATTGGAATACAAAAAAATTAGACTTTTACGTTTCCAATGCAATAAAAATATACAAAAAAGAAATGAAACAAGAGAAACAAAAACAATTATGTAAATTGTAGGTTTGAGTGATGCTTTAAAAACTTCTTGCTTATTTTTTTTTATTTCTATTGGTTAACATCTGCCATCTAAGGATTTATAAAAAGAACAGTTATTATTTAGGAAAAGTTTAACTGAATACCACTTTTGTACAGGAAAACATTAATACCAACATGATTTATGTGGGTCAGATGTCGTGATCACTGTGTATGATGAGAACAGAACAAATGGAAGAGACGAGCAAGAGGAATACATAAGACTGCCTTTGCCAGATAGAAACAAAAAAGAGATGTTTGCTATAGCTGATCGGCTGATGGGCGGATCTAGGATTAATGTTATATGTGCAGATGGCAAAGCAAGAATGGCTCGTATACCTGGTAGGCTTAAACGTAAACAGCGTGTCAGAGCAGGTGATCTTGTTATTATAAAACCCTGGGATATACAGAATGAGAAAGCAGATATAGTTTTTAGATACAGACGAACCCAGGCTGTTTCTCTTAGCAGACGAGGACTTTTACCAGAGGAAATAAATGTCTTCTGAGCGTTTTTTAGACGATAAATGGTTAAAAAAACTCGATAGGGAAATGCAAGTTCTTTTTGCTAATGAAGGTGCCGATAGAAAAACACTTGATGAGGTTTTTGATAAATCCACTCTAGATACTTTAGGTAAATTGATCTCCGACAGAGTTATTGATATCCTGGATTTTCCGATTTCCACAGGCAAAGAAGGCAATGTTTTTCGTGGTGTTACACCTGACAAAAAGTTTGTTGCGTTAAAGATATATCGAACCTCAAATGCTACTTTCAGACATATGTCTAATTATATAATGGGCGACCCTCGTTTTAAGGCTGTTAGCAAAAATCGGAGGGATATTGTCTTTGAATGGACTAAAAAGGAATACAAAAACCTTGAGGTTCTACATGAGCTCGGTATAAAGGCGCCAAAACCTATCAAAAGGATAAAAAATGTTTTAGTAATGGATTATATAGGTGATTCTAATATGCCTGCCCCTATGTTAAAAGACGT
>Ga0209285_10000209_pt1 | contig 21084 bp, 18 predicted proteins | sample PPLLak3March2015_2_FD_187249 | JGI IMG/M metagenome (GOLD analysis project Ga0209285, IMG submission 187249) | Freshwater sediment microbial communities from Prairie Pothole Lake near Jamestown, North Dakota, USA - PPLs Lake P8 Core (3) Depth... | ecosystem: Environmental > Aquatic > Freshwater... | reverse complement strand
GATCTTCGCGCTGAATCCGCCGCCGATTCCGGAACTGGCGGCAGTCGGCGGCTTCGATTTCCGCTTGCAGGATCGCGGCGGACTGGGCCGGGAAAAGTTGATGGAAGCGCGCAACATGGTGCTCGGCATGGCCTCGCAAGACCCGCGTCTGGCCGGCGTGCGGCCGGAGGGCAAGGAACCGGCGACGCAGTTGCTGCTCGATATCGACCGTGTGAAAGCCAGCAGCCTCGGCATCGACCTCGGCGAACTGAATCAGACATTGGCCGTGGCGCTGGGCTCGGCCTACGTCAACGACTTCATCCGCGAGGGCCGCGTCTTGCGCGTGGTGATGCAGAACGATGCTGGTTCGCGCGCGACGCCGGAGGGTTTGCTCAGCTTGCGCGTGCGCACGGCGAAGGGCGGCATGGTGCCGCTGTCGGAAATCGCGACGCCGCGCTGGGTGGTCGGTTCTCCGAAACTGGATCGTTACAACGGAGTGCCGGCGATGAAGATCGCCGGATCGCCGGCGCCCGGCAGCAGCACCGGCGAGGCCATGCAGGCGATGCAGGAAATCGCCGCCAAACTGCCGCCCGGCATCGGTTACGAATGGTCCGGCACTTCGTATGAGGAACGTCTGTCCGGTTCGCAAGCGCCGATCCTGTTCGCGCTGTCGATCATCGTCGTGTTCATGTGTCTGGCCGCGCTGTACGAATCCTGGACGGTGCCGCTGGCGGTATTGCTGGTGGTGCCGATGGGGGTGTTCGGCGCGGTGCTGGCGGTGACGCTGCGCGATCTGCCTAATGACGTGTACTTCAAGGTCGGCCTGATCGCGATCATCGGTCTGTCGGCGAAGAACGCGATTCTGATCGTCGAATTCGCGCGCCAACTGGAAGCTCAGGGCAAGGGCACGCTGGAAGCCGTCACGGAAGCCTGCAAGCTGCGTTTCCGGCCGATCATCATGACCTCCATCGCGTTCATCTTCGGCGTGCTGCCGCTGGCCATTTCCAGCGGCGCCGGCGCTGCCAGCCGGCAAGCCATCGGCACCGGCGTCATGGGTGGCATGATCGCCGCGACGGTGCTGGCGGTGTTCATCGTGCCGGTTCTCTATCTCGTCGTGCGCCGGATATTCCCTGGCCCGATTCGCTATCACGGCGCCGCCGTGCATGGAGACGACCATGCGTAAGACTCTGCTGCTTCTCACTCTGTTGGCGCTGGCGGGCTGCGTGACCTTGCCGCCGATGAAACAGTTGCAATCCGATTTGCCGGCGAGTTGGCAAAAAGGCGGGCAGGAAGGCAATCCTCAGGCAACGGTCGCCGCCGACTGGTGGAAGGCCTACAACGATCCGGCCCTGGACAAACTGATGGCCGAGGCGCTGGCGCATAACCGCGATCTGAAGTTGGCCGCCGCGCGTATCGAGGAAGCGCGCGCCAGCCTTGGATTGGCCGAGGCCGATCGCTATCCTGAAGTGCAGATCGGCGCGGATGCGGGACGTTCCCGCGTCACCAGTAAAGGCACCATGCCGATAACCACGCCTACCAGCAACAACTTCAAACTCAATCTGCAAGCCGCCTGGGAAGTCGATCTCTGGGGCCGTTACCGCGCAGCCAGTGCAGCGGCGCGCGCCGATCTGCTGGCGACGGAATACGCGCGCCAGGCAATTCATTCCAGCCTGACGGGCACCCTTGCGCAAAGCTACTTCGCCCTCGCCGCACTGGATGCCCAGAGCCAGCTCGCGCAAGACACGCTGGCTAACCGGCGTGAAGCCGTTGCCTTGCAACGTTTGCGTTTCGAAGGCGGCGTCACCTCCGAACTGACCTTGCGCCAGGCCGAGGCGGAACTGGCCAGCGTCGAGATCAGCCTGGCCCAGCTCGGCCAGCAAGTGCGACAGCAGGAACTGGCATTGGCCGTGCTGCTGGGCCGAGATCCGCGCCAGATTGTCGAAATGGACATTTCACGCGGCTTGCGTCTGAGCGACCTCGCCATGCCGCCAGCCGTGCCGGCTGGATTGCCTTCCGACTTGCTGCTGCGCAGGCCCGATCTGCGGCAGGCCGAACAAAAACTGCTGAGCGCGCAAGCCCGCATTCGCGAAGCGGGCGCGGCGATTTATCCGAATCTGTCGTTGACCGCTAATTTGGGCACCGAGAGCAAAGCGCTGGCCGACCTTTTTTCCGGCCCGGCCGGCATCTGGGGCCTGGCGGCGGGATTGAGCCAGACCCTGTTCAACGCAGGCCGCACGGAAGCCGCCATCAAAGCCGCCGACGCACGCCAGGATCAAGCCCTGATTGCGTATGAGCAGACGTTGCAGGTTGCCTTCAAGGAAGTGTTGGATGCCCTGGTGACGCATCGCCAAGCACGCGAATCCGGCGCCGCCGAGGAACGCGGGATAAGCGCGCTGAAACGGGCGGCCGAATTGGCTGATCTGCGTTATCAGAACGGGGTTTCGAATTACCTGGAAGTGCTCGATGCACGTCGCAATCTGTTCCAGGCGGAACAAGGCGGCATCGAAACACGGCGCGCGCAACTCGCGGCAACAGCAAATCTGTTCAAAGCGTTGGGCGGCAGTTGGGAATTGGAATCCCAATTGCAACCACAAAACTGACCTCAGCCCAGAGGCGGGGCATGCTTAGCCGCTGACCAGAGAGGCGAGGCCCTGCGCAAAACGCTCGGCCAAGCGGGCGCGCGTCAAGGTCATCGCATCCAGACCCTGCTCGTTGCCGAACAGATACATGCCGCCAGCCGGGCTGATCCAGTTCAGATGCAGGATCTTCGTTTGATCATGCTGACGAAAGCGCACCCGGTCGCCAATTTTCAGCTTCGGCAATGACATGCCAGCGTCAGGAGCTGTGTCGATTTCGATGGGTATGTTTTTCGGCGGCGTCAAACCAGCGAGGTCAGCCTCGCTTTCCAACCCGGGGACTGCCGCGAGATGCGTGACAGCGGTTTCCGGCTCGTCATGACAGCGCAAGCCAGCGCGTGCGACGGCCGCATGCATCATGGCCAGGCGTGCAAACAACAGATCGCGCTCGGGAAAAGGGATCGACAACGCCAAGCAGCCTTCATGCATGCGCGCCAGCAGCGTCGGCAACATGTGCAACATTATCTCGGTCTCGCTCCGGCTCGACTTGGGCGCCAAACTCCACAACAACGCATTGACGGTATCCCAGCCTGCCAGCCAATCCGCGTGTTGATTGCCTTTTGCAATGAAAATACCGGTCAACAAACGAGACCAATGCTGGAGCAGGAATCCGATGATTTCCTCCGGTGCGTCATGCTCCAGCAAATGACGATTCATCTCGGTCTGAATCCGATTCAACACGGTTTGTTCGTTGGCTTTTCTCTCAGGCATCACTTTGAACTCTGGTTTCAGCGCCGATATCGGCGCACGACTAATTAATTTTATGCTCAAGTCCCTGGCACTTTGTGCCGATAAGCAATCCTGTTACCCTCACGCGGCTTTTCAGGGAGTCCCCAAACAATGAATTTCTCGCAAACCCATCTCAAGAAGCGCCTTTTTCTGGCCCTGGCGACCCTGCCCTTCCTTGGCGTTGTCGCCGCTTTCGGCATCGCCCCGGATACAGCCACCGATAACATCGCGCGTGAAACCGTGGTTGAAACGCTGGCACTGCCGGAAGCCCAGCCTACTGATAGCGGCGCATTCGATTTCTGGCGCGAGGAGCGCATCGGGCGAGGCGAAACGCTGCCCAGCCTGCTGCAAAGACTGGGGATCAACGCCGAGGATCGGCAAGAGTTCAGCGCCGCAGTGCGCAGGTCCAATTCCATCGGCCAACTGATTCCTGGTCGCAGCGTGCTGGCTCGGGTCAGTTCAAGCGGCCGTCTGATGTTGCTGCGTTATCTGGCTTCAGATACCACACTGGTCAGCGTCAACCGAGTCAATCAAAGCTTCGCGGTAACACAGCAGACAATTCAACCGGAAATGCGCCCGGTCATGCGCTCTGGCGCCGTTCAGGGTTCTCTGTTCGGGGCCACCGATGCGGCCGATGTACCTGACAGAATTGCCTCCGAGATGGCGGAGGCTTTCTCTGGGGATATCGACTTTCACAGAGACTTGCGTCGTGGCGACCGTTTCTCGGTGATATACGAGGCGTTCTATTTCGATGGGCAACTGGTGAAGACCGGACGCTTGCTGGCAGCAGAATTCATTAACCAGAACGAGGCGTACCGCGCGGTTTACTTCAAGGATCCGCAAGGACGTGATGGCTATTACAGCGCAGAAGGACAAAGTCTGAAGCGGGCGTTCCTCAAGTCACCGATGCCGTTCGACCGGATTTCCTCAGGCTTCACCGCGGCTCGCTTGCATCCTGTCCTGAAAATTTGGCGTTCCCACAAAGGGGTCGACTATGCGGCGCCCACAGGCACGCCAGTCCGCGCCGTGTCTGATTCGATCGTGAATTTTGTCGGCAAGCAAGGGGGGTACGGCAATTTGGTCGTGCTAAACCACCAAGCCCCTTACAGCACCGCTTATGGCCACCTTTCCCGCTTTGCCAAAGGCATCAAACGCGGCGGCAGGGTTAGCCAGGGACAGGTCATCGGGTATGTCGGCGCAACCGGCCTCGCGAGTGGCCCACACCTGCACTATGAGTTCCGTATCAATGGCGCACAACGGAATCCTCTGGCCATGAAATTGCCGACCGCCTATCCGCTTGATCGTCGCTACCGGGCTCAGTTTGCAGCGCATGCACAACCACTGTCAGCGCGCTTGAACCTGTTGCGCAACACCAATCTGTCCAAGCTGGATTAATCAGGCCAGGGCGATTGCCCTGGCTGTTTTGAGTCCACGCTGAATTTCAGGCAGCCTGCTCGTCGCGAGCCGGCTCAGAGACTGCAGAAGGTCAGTTCAAACACCACGTCGCGGTCACAAGGACGTGGTTTCTGCGCAGTATCCGGGGTCAAAAATCGAATATTGAGCGCGTACTTGTTGGCGCTCACTTCCGGCGCACAGGGTGCATCCAGTGCAACGCGCAACAGATGGGCGGTTCGCCCGCCCAACATGAGCTGGAACATGCCCTGAACAGCGGTGTGCTGACTGACATGACCGCTTTCCCGCAGGATGCCTAACACCACACCGACCGCACTCTTGAGCGGCAGTAATGGACCCAACCATTCCATCAGATCAGCATTGCGCCGCGTGGCCGACTGGCTGAGCCAGTAGTGATACACCGGCAAATCAAAACTGCAGGCGCCACCAGGAATCCCGGCCCGGCCTTTGATCCCGGCAAGCCATTCATTTTCCCTGACATGCTGACCAATCTTGCCGGTCATGCCATGGACTTCCGCCAAGGCCGACGTAATACGGGCAAGAATGTCATTCAACCGTGTCGAATCGACTGCGGGGTTGGCGCGCAACGCCTCCAGGCTGGATTTTTGCCGATCCAGTTCCTGAATCAGCTCGCTCTTCATTTCGGATCGCGTCGTCACATCAACGATTTCGAAGATACCTAGCAAGGCCGCGTGATGTGAACGCGCGTCTTCAGCCCGTGCAAAAAACATGGCCTTGTCAAACAGGTCTTCCAAACGCAGCCAGGTGCGGATGCGCTCGCTCAGAGGGAATTCGTAGACAGTCACCGGGTCAATCCGACGAGTTAGGTGAGAAATTCAGCGCAAGATATTGAATGGGCGGCGATTTTGCAGGATTGCCCATGTTTAGTGCAATGAATTGTTTTGCTTAGTGATGGATACCCCTTCTGCAAGCTGCATATACATGGCGTGCAGGCGCTCGATTTGTTGCTCCAGACTGTCCAAGTCCCCTCGGTTATCGATCAGATCATCGGCAATCTGGAGACGCAATGCAGGGCTGGCTTGTGCTGCCAGGATCGCTTTGGCCTGTTTGATATCGAGACCAGGGCGTGCAGCAGTGCGCGCAAGTTGCTGCGCTTCGTCGCAGTCGACGACTGCAACGCGATTTAGCAAGGGCCGATAGGCCGCCAGGTTTTCCACCAGCAGCGGCACCACCAGCAAGGCATAGGGCGCTGAGTTTGACGTAGCCACTGCCCGTACCCTGCGCATCGACTCTGCCCGGATCAGCGGGTGAAGTATGGATTCAAGTTTCTTTCGGGCATCAGGATCAGCGAAAACGCGGGCCCGCATCGCAACCCGGTCAAGTGCACCCGCCTGGGTTGCCATCTCAACACCAAACTCAGCAACGATAGCGGCCATCGCTGCACCATTGGGCCCGGTAAGTTCATGTGCGATGACATCGGTATCAATGACCTCGGCGCCCAAGCTTGCAAATCGCTCAGCCACCGTGCTTTTGCCGCATCCAATACCGCCGGTCAGTCCTACACAGAAAGGTTGAACCACGCTCGGGCCGGCTGCCTTCATCCCAACCAAAGATGCAGCATGTCTTCGCCCCAGAACAGCGCGATCAACCCACCCAAAGCCAGCCAGGGTCCGAATGGCATCGGCTTGGCGTGATCACGGCCAGCAAACACGATGAAACCAATTCCGACTAATGCACCGGCAAAGCTGGCGGCAAGCACGATGGGCAACAGCATTTTCCAGCCCAACCAAGCCCCCAGCGCAGCAAGCAATTTGAAATCGCCAAATCCCATACCTTCCTTGCCGGTAAGCAATTTGAACAGGTGATAGATCGACCAGAGCACGAGATAACCCGCTACCGCACCGATCACTGCTTGATCGAGCGGGCAGAACACCCCATTCAAATTGACCAGCAGACCAACCCAGGCCAGTGGCAACGTGATGCTGTCTGGCAGCAACTGGGTGTCAAGATCGATGAAGCTCAGCGCGACCAGACTGGCCAGCAATCCCCATGCAAGCAGGGTTTGGGGGCCGATCCCCCAACGCCAAGCGGCATAGCCAAACAACACGCCAGTCAGCATTTCCACCAAGGGGTAGCGCTTGGAGATGGGAGCGCCACACTCCGAACAACGTCCTCTGAGTACCAGCCAACTCAGAACTGGGATGTTTTCGTACCAGGCAATCAGGTGTTGGCAAGCTGGGCAAGCCGAGCGCGGCACAACAAGGTTGTAAATGGGGGCCGCCTCAAGCGATTTGCCTTCGACCCAGGCGCATTGCTCACGCCAGTCGCGTTGCATCATGTGCGGCAGGCGGTGGATAACCACATTGAGAAAGCTGCCCACCAACAATCCAAGAAGTGATGCAACCAGCATGAACAACACCGGCTGGGTAGAGAACAATTCAATCATGCTGGAAACAGCCAGGTCGAGAATCGGCAATATCGAAAATCAGACGACCGATCCCATTTTGAAGATTGGCAAGTACATGGCAATCACGATACCGCCAATGAGGGTGCCAAGAATCACCATGATGAACGGCTCCATCAAGCTGGAAATGCCGGCGACAGCATCGTCGACTTCGCGTTCGTAGTAGTCGGCCACTTTCGATAGCATGGAATCAAGCGCACCGGATTCTTCGCCGATGGAGACCATCTGAATCAACATATTGGGAAAGACACCAGACTCCTGAAGGCAAACCGCCAGACTGGAACCTGTGGATACTTGGTTCTTGATTTTCAGCGTAGCTTCCATGAATACATTGTTGCCCGCCGCGCCCGCAACGGAATCCAGCGCTTCGACCATCGGCACCCCTGCCGAGAACATGGATGAGAAGGTTCGCGCCCAGCGAGAAACAGTCGCTTTCTCGATCAGCGGGCCGAATACCGGGACCTTCAGAATCAAGTAATCCATCTTATTGCGCAACGCGGGAGATTGTTTCCAGGCCCGCAAGATGGCAAAGACCGATAGGCCAATGCCGCCAAAAATGAGATACCAATAATTCACAAACGCATCTGAAATCGTCATCACCAACAAAGTCAAAGCAGGCAGATCGGCGCCAGATTTGCCATACAAATCCTTGAATGCCGGGATCACGAACAACATGATGCCAGCGGTGATGATGAAAGCCACGGTCAGAACGATGGCGGGATAAAACAAGGCTGACTTGATCTTGCCTTGAATGGCCAGCATTTTTTCCTGGTAGGAAGCGATGCGGTCAAGCACGGTATCCAGAATGCCGGCCTGTTCGCCGGCATAAACCAGATTGCAGTACAGACCGTCGAAATATTTCGGGTACTTGCGGAACGCCACGCTCATGCTGGAACCGGTTTCCACATCCGCCTTGATTTCGCCCAAAAGTCGTTGCAATGCCGGGTTGGAATGACTGCGCGCGGAAATATCGAAGGCCTGCAGCAACGGCACGCCAGCCTTGAGCATGGTTGAAAGCTGCCTGGTAAACAGCGCGATATCCTTGGCAGTGATCTTGCCACCACGCTTGAACATACTCTGCTTACTGACCTTGACGACATTGATGCCTTGCCGCCGTAATGATTGGCGAACGAATGCCTCGCCCGGGGCCAGCATTTCGCCTTTGACCTTTTTGCCAACCTTGTCAGTCCCCTCCCACGAGAAAGGAACCTGTTTGGTTGCGGTAACAGAGGCTGAGGCCAAGGCCATGAATTGTTATCCTTTCGACGAACCGAGTTATTCGTTGGTCACCGCCAGCACCTCTTCGAGTGAGGTGTGACCTTGCTTAACCTTGAGCAAACCGGCCTCGCGCAAGTTGAGCACACCATCGCGTTTGGCCTGTTCAGTGATATCCACTGCAGTTCCATTCTTCAAAATGATGCGATTGATTTCTTCACTGACCGGCATGACCTGATAGATACCCACGCGTCCCTTGTAGCCGGTCTGCTTGCACTTGTCGCACCCTACCGCACCATATGCTTGCCAGGAACCGTCCAGATCGGCCTCCAGGAAACCGGCGTTGAGGAGCGCTTCGGGCGGAATATCGATCGGCGCTTTGCAGTTAGGGCACAGCCTACGCCCAAGACGCTGCGCGGTGATCAACTGCACCGAGGCCGCGACGTTGTAACTGGGAATACCCATATTAATCAGACGCGTCAGCGTCGCCGGGGCATCGTTGGTATGCAATGTGGAGAGCACCATGTGACCGGTCTGGGCGGCCTTGATGGCGATATCGCCAGTTTCATGGTCACGAATCTCGCCCACCATGATGATGTCCGGATCCTGGCGCAGAAAAGCCTTCATGGCCGCAGCGAAAGAAAGACCCGCCTTATCGTTGACATTGACCTGATTGATACCGGCCAACTGGATTTCGACAGGGTCTTCTACGGTAGCAATATTGACGTCGGGTTTGTTCAGAATATTCAGACAGGCATACAGCGACACCGTCTTGCCGGAACCTGTCGGGCCGGTCACCAGCACCATGCCATAAGGCCGCTGCACAGCTTCCACCAACAATTTGAGCTGGTCGGGCTCATAGCCTAGTTTCTCGATCCCCATCGTCGCGGAAGTGGAATCGAGAATACGCATGACGATCTTTTCGCCATAAATAGTCGGCAGGGTGGAAACCCGAAAATCGACCGCCTTGCTGCGCGAGAGAACCAGCTTCATGCGCCCATCTTGGGGCACACGCTTTTCCGAAATATCCAGCTTCGAAATCACCTTGATGCGTGAGGCGATCTTGTCTTTGATCGCTAACGGTGGCTGCGCAACCTCATACAGCATGCCGTCCATACGATAGCGGATGCGATAAGTCTTTTCATACGGCTCGAAGTGGATATCCGAAGCGCCGCTGTTGATTGCATCGAGCAACATTTTTTGCAGGTATTTGACGACCGGTGCATCGTCGATATCGACGGCGGCGGCGGTATCGGCCGCGTTCTGGGCCTCGTCATCACTGAACTCGAGATTCAGATCCTCCGTCTCGATGGTCTTGAGAATGCTGTCCTCGGTAACCTCGCCGTACTCATCCAGCCAGCGGCCAAGTTTATCGTCTTCGACAACGACTGGCTCGGCAGCCAGACTGGTCTGAAACTTGATGTCATCCAGCGCTTTCAGATTGCTGGGATCGGAAATCGCGACGAACAGCCGATTGCCACGCAATGTGATGGGCAAAACCCGATGCTTGGTCAGCAGCTTTGGATCTATCGCCCCCTTGGGAATGACGCTGACATCCAACGCATCAAGATTGAACAGCGGCAAACCGAATGTGACGGAAGCAAAAGCCGCGATTTGATCGGCGCGGAAGCGGCGCGTGCGCAGCAGGCTGGCGATGAATGTTTCGCCGGAACCGCGCGACTGGTTTTGCAGGCTTTCGCCTTCCTCAGGAGAAAGCAGACCCTGGGTCACCATGGCCCGGCAAAGACCTGTCAGATTAGCGCCTACAGAAACCGCGACCATTACGCCCTTGCACTCCTTTTAATAACTTGCTTGATTGGTTGCCGACTTGGGCCGGGATATTGCCCCCCGCCCCTGCAAATGTAAAGAAACCCGGGGATAACGTAAACCCGCGGCAAACTCAGCTCTGGGCGCGACGCGGACCAATTTTTGCCGTCTTCACCATGCGATCCTGAACCTGCACGATTTCGACTGGATAACCTGCAACCATGACGCTCACCCCTGCCTCCGGCATCGCCTCCAGATGTTCCAGAAGCAAACCGTTGAGCGTGCGCGGCCCTTCCAACGGAAACTTCAGTTTCAGTTTGCGATTCAGGTCGCGTAGCGCCGCCGCGCCATCCACCAGATAACTGCCATCCGGCTGCATGCTGCTGGCAACCTGGCCGCCAGGCAGCACTGCGGTGAATTCGCCGACGATTTCCTCGAGAATATCCTCGACCGTCACCAACCCCAGCAATTCGCCATATTCATCCACGACCAGACCGAGTGACTGGCGCGTGGCCTGAAACTGGGTCAATTGCATATAAAGCGAGGTACCAGACGGGATGTAATACGGCTCACGCAACCAGGTGCGAAACGTTTCCGGATCGAAATCTTCTTCCTGCAACCGCGCCAATGCGCGACGAACATGCAGCATACCGATGACATTATTCGGCTCGCCTTCATAGACCGGCAGACGGGCGTGGTGACTGGTACCGAGTTGGCGCACGATTTCTTCCGGCTCGGCAGCCAAATCGATCGCCTCAATCTGGCTGCGCGGCAACATTGCGTCGTCGACCGTCACATCCTCCAGATCGAACAGATTGCTGAGGATGCTGCGATGCTGGCTGGGCAGGAAGGAACCCGATTCCGCCAACAGGGTGCGCAACTCTTCCACACCCATGCTGTGCTCTGATGCCGCGCTTGGATTCAACCTGAACAACTTCAATTGCGCCTGCACAAACAGATTCACGAACCAGATAGCCGGACGAAACAGTTTGACCAGAAACGTCAACGGGAAACTGATCACCGGCACCAGGCGTTCCGGCCAGGATGCACCAATCACTTTTGGCGTGACCTCAGAGAATACGAGGATCAGGAAAGTGACCAACAATGTCGCCATGGTCAGTGCCAGTTCACTCTCACCGAAAAGACGGAACACGATCACCGTGACCAGCGCAGCCGCAGCGGAGTTGAGCAGGTTGTTGCCGATCAGTACCGCCGACAACAGCTTGTCGGTCTCGGCAAGCAGCTTTTCGGCCAGTTGCGCCCCGCGATGACCCGATTTCGAGAGGGTTTTCAGGCGGTAACGGTTCACCGCCATCATGCTGGTTTCCGATCCGGAGAAGAATGCGGACATGACCAGCAGCAGGATCAAGGCGCCGATCAGCGCCTCTAGTGGGATGGCATCCAAACGAGCATTGCGGTAGTTGCGGTAGCGGCAGTGTAGCAGCGGCGCAATGCTTAACGTTCGAACAGCGCGATGCTCTCCACGTGCGCAGTGTGCGGGAACATGTTGGCCACGCCGGCCGTTTTCAGCCGATAACCTTTCTGATGCACCAGCACCGCGGCATCGCGTGCCAACGTGGCGGGGCTGCAGGAGACATAAACGATCCGCGCGGGTAAAACACCCGGCGCACCGGCATCCGGCAACGACTTCACCAACTCAATCGCCCCGTCGCGTGGCGGATCGATCAGCAGTTTGTCGAAACCGCCCAGTTCCACATAACTCTCCGGCGTCATCTCGAACAGATTGGCGACGCGGAATTCGCTATGCCCGGACAAGCCATTGCGCGCGGCATTCTCAACCGCACGCGCGACCAGCCCGGCGCTGCCTTCGATGCCCACGACATGCGCGCCGCGCCGCGCAATCGGCAAGCTGAAGTTGCCCAGACCACAGAAGAAGTCGGCAATACGTTCACCCGCCTGCACCTCCAGCAAACCCATGGCGCGACGGATCAACATGCGGTTGATGCCATGATTGACCTGGGTGAATTCGGTCGGCCGAAACGGCATCACCAGATCGAATTCTGGCAAGGAATACGCCAGTTCTGGCGCATCCAGCGGATGAAATGGATAAGCGGTATCCGGCCCCTTCGGCTGCAACCAGAACTGGATGCCGTGCAGATCCGCAAAGTCGCGTAACTTCGTCTCGTCTTCGCCCGTCAGCGGGTCCATGATGCGCAGCACCAGCACCTCGATAGCCTCGCCCGCCGCCAACTCGATCTGCGGCAAACGGTCGCGTATCGACAGGCTTGCCACCAACGCGCGCAGCTTCGGCAGCAGCGCCGAAATGTGCGGCAGCAACACCTCGCAACTGGTCATGTCGGCGACATAGCTGCTGCGCCGCTCATGAAACCCGACCAGCACGCCACCCTTCTTGGCCACATTGCGCACCGACAGCCGCGCGCGGGTACGGTAACCCCAGGTCGGCCCGTGGATGGGCGACAACATCGTCTCGGGCGTCACCTTGCCGATATGTTTGAAGCAATCTTCCAATACACGCTGCTTGACCGCGACTTGCGCGGCCTCGTCCAGATGCTGGTGGGTACAACCGCCGCACACACCGAACCAGGTGCACTTGGGCGACACCCTGAACGGACTCGCCTTGAGGATTTGCGTCGCCTGCGCCTGCTCGAAGTCAGGTTTTTTGCGGTAACTGGATGCGATAACGACTTCACCCGGAAGCGCGCCGTCGACGAAGATCGTCTTGCCATCACGGCGGCCGATGCCCTTGCCTTCATGGTCAAGCGATTCGATAAACAGTTCCGATTCGGTCGCCGGCTTGGCCTGCCTATCGCCTCTCATTCCGACCACGCCTCGAGAAACTCGAACCAGTGATCGGCGCCGATCTCCTCCAGAGACGCACGCACCACGCCGATTTCCTCATCGTACTGGGCTGCAGTCAGCACGCCGCGCATCTTCTGAAAGCGCAGGAAAACCAGGTAGGTGTTGACCACATCGGTCTCGCAATAATCGCGGATGGCGGCGTGTTCGCCGCGCTGGAAAGCATCCCAGACCGCGCTGCCATCCATGCCCAGCTTGCCCGGAAAGCCGAGCAGTTTGGCCAGCGCATCCAGCGGCGCGTTGGCGCGCGCCTGGAAACTGGCCAGCACGTCCATCAAATCGAGATGGCGGGTGTGGTAACGATTGAGATAGTTGTTGTATTTGAAATCGCGGTCGTCATCGCCCCAATCCCAATAGCGCGGCGCAGTGACGCCATGCAGCAACGAACGGTAATGCAACACCGGCAGATCAAAGCCGCCGCCATTCCAGGACACGATTTGCGGTGTGTACTTTTCGATGCCGTCGAAGAAACGTTGCAGCATCTCCGCTTCGCTCGCATCGGGATGCGACAGCGACCAGACCTTGAAGGTCTTTTCAGTGCGCAGCACGCAGGAAATCGTCACCACGCGTTGCAGGTAATGCGGCAGAAAATCGGAACCGCCGGTTTGCTGGCGGCGCATCAGCAGCCCCATCTCGCCCACCTCGTGATCGCTGGCCTCCGGGCCGACGTTGTGAAGACGGCGCAGGCCGTCGATGTCCGGGATGGTTTCGATATCGAAGATGAGTACAGGGGTCATGGGAGGCGAGGGAAAGCGGATAAAATCTTGACGATTTTATCCGCTTTCCCCCGCCAAACCGATGCGCCCCGCTGTCCCTCCCGCAACTTCACCCGACTCAGGCCGGATGCGCCGGCACGTCGTCGCGAAAGCGGATTGGCTTGCCACGGCTTTGGCCTGGGTGAATCAGGCTGCGGCCTCCGCCATAGCGGCACGCGGCGAATTTCACCTCGTGCTGGCTGGCGGCAGTACGCCGAAAAAGCTGTATCAAGCGCTGGCCAGCCAGGCGCAGGATTGGGCGCGCTGGCAGATCTGGTTTGGCGACGAACGCTGTCTGCCTGTGGCAGATGCGCAACGCAACAGCCGGATGGCCGCCTCGGCCTGGCTGGATCGGATCGACATTCCGCCTGACAACATTCATATCATCCCGGCAGAACTGGGCGCTGTAGCAGCGGCAAAAGCCTATGCGCAGGAACTGGGTGACTGCGGGGAATTCGATCTGGTGCTGCTCGGATTGGGTCAGGATGGACATACCGCCAGCCTGTTTCCAGCGCACGATTGGGGCATCAATAGCAACGCGCAGGATGCGATGGCAGTGCTGGACGCCCCGAAACCGCCGCCAGAACGAGTGACCCTTTCTGCCCGGCGGTTATCGCGGACACGCGGCGTATTGTTCCTGATCAGCGGCGCCGACAAACGCGATGCGCTGACCCATTGGCAACACGGTGAAATCATCCCCGCCGCGTCAATCCAACCGGATGCCGGCATAGATTTACTTATCGATACGGACGCTTGTCCGTCTGGAGAATCAAAATGAACAAGACTTTGCTTTTTGTTGCGCTGATTGCCGCCAATCACTGCTACGCGCTGGATGAACGTCAAAGTACCGCGGCGGAGCAAACCGCCCTCGCGGTGACCATCTACAACGGCGATCTGGCGCTGGTGAAGGATGCGCGCAAGGTGCGCGTCATCAATGGCGACAACCTGCTCGCCTGGCGCGATGTTTCCGCCCACATGCAGCCGGAAACCGCGCTGCTGCGTTCAGTCGAAGGCAAGAAGCTCACCCTGCTGGAACAGAACTTCGATTTCGATTTGCTGACACCACAAAAATTGCTGGAAAAATCCGTCGGAGAATCGGTGCGGGTGATCCGCAGCCAACCGATCACCGGTGTCGAATTCACCGAATACGCCACCGTGCTCGCGGCCAACGAGGGCACCGTCCTGCAATTCAAGGATCGGGTGGAAACCGGCATTCCCGGTCGCCTGGGTTTCAGCGCGGTGCCCAGCACGCTGCGCGACCGCCCTACCCTGTCGATGCTGTTCAACACGGAAGTGCCGGCCAGCGGTTATCTCAATGCCAACACTGCGGCCGATACCGGCCTTGAATTGAGCTATCTCACCGGCGGACTGACCTGGAAGGCTGATTACGTCGCGGAACTCTCGACCAAGGAAGACAGCATCGACCTGAACGGCTGGGTCACCCTGACCAATACCAGCGGCACGGCCTATCCCAACGCGCGCCTGCAACTGGTTGCCGGCGAAGTGAACCGCGTGCAGCCCGAACGCAGCCGCATGCCGGTCATGATGAAAGCCATGGCGATGGCTGACGCCGCGCCGCAGATGCAGGAAGAAAGCCTTTTCGAATACCACCTCTACACGCTGGATCGCCTTACCACCCTGCTCGACAAGCAAACCAAACAAGTGGCGCTGCTGTCCGCGCAGAAAGTCAAAACCGACAAGGAGTTTCGCTTCATGGGCGCCGACTGGTACTACAGCAGCCAACAAGGTGACCTGGGCCGCAAGCTGAAACCCAGCGTGTACATGGAGTTCAGCAACAAGGGCGGCAATCTTGGCATTCCGCTGCCCAAAGGCATCGTCCGTGTCTACAAGAAAGACAGCGCCGGGCGGGCTCAATTCATCGGCGAGGACCGCATCGAGCACACCGCCAAGGGCGAAATGATCAAGCTGAAACTGGGCGAAGCTTTCGACATCACCGCCGACAAGAAGCAGAGCGATTTCCAGAAAATAGCGGCCGGGTTCAATGTCCGCGGCGGCGTCATCGAAACGGCTTACGTCATGGAAATCCGTAACGCCAAGACCGAGAAAATTACTGCCACGGTCATCGAACCCATGCCCGGCGACTGGCAAATTCTGCAGGAAAGCCATCCCCACAAGAAAGAAGCGGCCCACACCGCAGTCTGGGATGTCCCGGTTCCGGCCGAAGGTAAAACGACATTGACCTGGCGCGTGCGGACGAAATACTGACCCCTAATGTCACCCGAAGCGATTGTCAGCGCACTGGCCGAACCAGGCTGGTGCGTGGTTCCCGACTTTCTGAACGCGGCGGAAACCGCCGCACTACGCAGCGAATGTCTGGATGCGAACGCAAACAGTGCTTTTCATCGCGCCGGCGTTGGACGCGGGCCGTCGGAAGTCCGCTCGGAAATACGCGGCGACCATGTGCTGTGGATCGACGAGGCCCACGCCGACCCTGTACTGCAAAACGTGCTGGCAAAACTGGAAACCTTGCGACTTGCCGTCAACCAGGCATTGTTTCTCGGTCTGTTCGACGTCGAACTGCACTTCGCCATCTACCCGCCTGGCGCCGGCTATCGCCGCCATCTCGATCGTTTCCGGGACGACGACCGACGCACGTTGACCGTTATTCTTTATCTCAACGAAAACTGGACTGCCGCCGATGGCGGTTTGTTGCGCTTCTGGCCCGATGAGCGCACAGCCGCGTTGGAAATCGAGCCCGCAGGCGGCACCCTGGTCACGTTTCTGTCCGATCGCTTCTGGCACGAAGTGTTACCCGCGCAACGCCAACGCTTGAGCCTGACGGGCTGGTTCCGGCATCGCTGAAAAGCAAGCACTTATTCCAGTAGACTCCATAGTCGCCTGTACTAGATTTGCATCAATGGGACTTCATTGAATGTGAGAGGGTTCACAGTTCAAACAAGAATAATGATGTACGTTGTTAATATTGTGAATTAGACAAATTCGGACACTTCATAACACTTTGTCTATTCTGTGTTTTGTTGATGCATACCGTTGGCCCAACCTTCTATTAGCGCGGCTGAAAGCCGATATATTCCAAGTCGAACACATACCCAAAATTCTTTCGTCATTTTTATCTAGGAGCCTCAAATGAAAATTTCCCTTAAAGCCCTGAACATCGCCTTACTCGCCGTTGGCTGCGGTGTCCTTGCCAACGCAGCCCTCGCGGACTCCCGCTACTACGATCCCACGAATGCTGCCGCTTCCGGCGGCAATACCACCGGCTTCGAGCTCTACAGGACTATCGGCTGTCCCGGCCAGGGCCTACTGGAAAAGTCCTGCGTGGAAGAAAAGCAACCCGCACCCGTTGCCAAGAAGGCCCCCGCTCCCAGCCCATGCCCACTGCCGTCCTACGCCATCATGGGCGACAAGTCTCCGTCCGGCGCCAAGCCTGGCGAGTGTTTCGCCAAGGTGGTCCGTCCCGCCCAATTCCGCACCGAGACCGTACGCAAGCTGGTCAAAGAAGCCAGCGAACGCATCGAAACCGTTCCCGCCAAGTATGAGACGGTGAAGGAACGCGTGCTGGTCAAGGAAGCCAGCGAGCGCATCGAGATCGTGCCGCCCGTCTACAAGGCTGTGAAGGTACATGTCCAGAACGAAGAGCTTCAGGAAGTCGTTCCCGCCGTCTATGAGACCGTGAAGGAACGCGTGCTGGTCAAGGAAGCCAGCACCCGCCTGGAAGAAGTCCCCGCCGTGTACGAAGACGTGGAAGAAAAAGTTCAGGTGAAGGCTGCCAGCCGCAAGGCCATTGAGGTGCCACCCGTCTATGAGACCGTCACCGAGAAGAAACTGGTGCGCGAAGCTTACACCACCTGGAAACCCGGCACCCAGACCGCCATCCAGAAGCTCGATCCGAACACGGGCGAGATCATGTGTCTGGTGCAAGTGCCTGCCGAGTATCAGAACGTCACCCGCCAGGTGCTCAAGACTCCGGCCTCCGTGCGCTACGAGGAAATCCCGGCGGAATACCAGGCCGTCAAGAAGACCGTGCTGAAGAGTCCGGCCGCCACCCGCACCGTGCAGATCCCGGCCGAATACGGCGAACGCGAGGTCACGAAACTGGTGAAGCCGGCCACAACGGCAACCAAGATCGTGCCCGTCAACTATGAACGCGAGATCATGACCATGGTCCAGCCCGCCACCGAGAAGCGCATCCCCATCCCGGCCGAATACGCCGAGCGCGAGGTGACCAAGCTAGTGGCTCCCGCCAAAGAAGTGCGCGTGCCGATCCCTGCCGAGTATGCCGACGTGCCCCAAGAAGTTCTGGTGTGCCCGGTGCAGGAATACTGGACTCAGTTGCTGTGCGACGAGAACACCACGCCCGCCAAGGTCACCGAAATCCAGAAAGCCTTGACGGCTGCCGGTTTCAACCCGGGTCCCGCGAATGGCGAATTGAATGAAGCGACCATGAAGGCCGTCACCGACTTCCAGAAGGCCAAGGGTCTGCCGCTGGATGGTTTCCTGAACATCGAGACCGTGAAGGCATTAGGCGTTTCGCCGAAGTAATCGCCGCCTCTCCGCTACAGCAAGCCCTTCCGTTCTGGAAGGGCTTTTTTTATTTAATGTTCAGAATTGAGTGATTCCCGAAACAAGACATCAGAGTTTTTCAGAATCAGTGTTCCGTGCGTGTAATCCAGCACGCCAGCTTCCACCCACAAGCGAATCTGCCGGTTGACGCTTTCTCGCGAAACGCCGACCAGATTGCCGAGTTCTTCTTGCGAAAGTTTCAGGCCGATGACGATACCTTCGCTGGTGAGTTTGCCGTATTGCTGGCCCAGGTTGATCAGAATGCGCGCCAGGCGCGCCGGCAGGTTGAGAAAACTCAGGTTGCCGACCAGATCGTTGGTTGCCCGCAAGCGCCGCGATAACCCGGCCAGCAAATTCAGCGCGACATGTGGGTTACGCTCCAGGAAAGGCAGAAAATCTCGCCGCCACAACACCAGAAAACTGCACGCATCCATCGTAGTCAGCGTGGCGCTGCGGGTCTCGCCATCGAGCAAGGCCATTTCTCCCATGACATCGCCCGGCTCAAGAATGCTCAGAATCGCCTCCTTGCCTTCCGCGGAAGTCAAACTGACCTTGACGCGTCCCTCCAGCAGAATCAACAGGTGGTCGCCCAACTCGCCGACCTGAAAAACAATATGTTTGGCCGGGTGCTGGACGACTCGCCCAAGGTGAATGATCGCCTCGGCGTCTGCGTCGCTGAGAACGGAAAAAATCACACTGCGCTGACGCAACAACTCGATATCCACGCCATCACTCTTTAACCATGCGGACATGGCAAACCCCGGTTCGACGCAATGCGACTCTGACTCATATCGGATAGGCCCAGTTGATTATGCAAACACTAACGGAATCGATTTTATCGTCGCGCCCCACCGCGATCGGCAAGTTAATTCACCGGCAATTGAGCAAGCGCGCGCTCGAAGCGGGGCCAATCCACCGTTATCGTCCGATTTGGATAAGGTGCAAGCAGGGCGGTTTGCTTGCGTAAGGCAGCGATGCGTTCCTGGCTGGAAGGGTGCGTGGCCCAAATTCCCGGATCAGCGGTTTGGTGTTCAGCCATCCGCTCGAAAAAAGAGAGCAGGCCATTCGGCGAAACCCCCGCCCGCCGCAGCATGATCAACGCCTCGCCGTCCGCCTCGCGTTCCAGATCGCGGCTATAACGCATGCTGCCCAATTGTGCCGCCATACCCCCCCAGATTCCGTTGGAGAAATCGCCCAAAGCTGCGGCGAGGACTGCACGCCAGCCCAGGGTATGAATGAGATTGCGCAAGGTATGGCGCTTCTCCACGTGGCTGGCCTCATGGGCAAGCACTGCGGCGAGTTCGTTGGCACTCTGTGTCGCCCGCAACAACCCGGTGTAAACCACGACATGGCCGCCCGGCAGAGCAAAAGCGTTGACCTCGGGTGCGTCGGCGACATGGAAAACATAGCGATTGCGCGACCCCGTCGTGACGCGAACGCCAATGAACTCAACCGTCTCGCGCACCTCGCCCCGCTCTACCAGGTTGAGTGAGGGGCGCATCTGTTCGAAAGCCAGTTCACCCAGGCGATCCTTCTGCTCTTGGGAAACCCGATCGGCCGCCCAATGGCTCACCTCATCACCAAAAATCCAGAACAGCCCCAAGGCCAAAACAGGCACAAGAATAAACAGCGCAAGCAGCGCCATGCCCCAACGAAACCTGCGCCCTCGCTTGCCATGCGCCCTGCGCACCCGCCTGAGCTCCTCAGAAACTGCTGACGGGGCAAGTTTGATAAATGCATCAACGGCATCTTCGCCTTGCAGCATCGCGGTGGCCAGCCCGGACGGGGTATACCAGGAAAGCAGCCACTGGCGACCATCGAAACCACCGGTCTTGAGACTCAGACGATCACCCTGAATGGTGAACCAATGGCCTTTGCCCTGAACAACCAGCACCGATTCCTCGAAATGCGCACGTGCCTTCATCCCGGCTGGCGGCAAACCAGGACCGTAAAGCAGAACCTTGAATTCAGGAATGGGAAGCCGCATGTGGACGATCAATACAAGGACGAAAAAACCGTTTGCAGTCTAGCGCGTAAAAGACGTCCAACCGCCTGAGCTAGAATGCCGAACTTAACCTAGGTACCCCAGCATGAAATCACAACTACTTGATATTTTCCGCCGTCGCCACGCCTGTCACTTGTTCCAGGCGGATCGTCCGCTCGCTGCGGAAGACCTCGATTTCATTCTGGAAGCGGGCCGGCTGTCACCCTCCTCTTTCGGCCTGGAACAATGGAAATTTGTGGTGTTGACCAGCCCAGATCAAAAACAGGCGCTGCAAGCCGCCTGCTTCCAACAACCGCAGGTCGGCACCGCCAGCGCCGTCATCGTAGTGCTCGCCAAACTGGCTGAAATGAATCCCGATTCCGAGTATCTGCGTCGTCTGATGGCGCGCGAATATCCGGGCGAGGCGTTGGAAGGCGCGCTGAAAAACTATCGCAGTTTCCATGCCGCCACCGACATCAAGGCCTGGAGCGAAAACCAGTGTCATATCGCCGCCGCCAACATGATGACCGCCGCCGCCGGCATCGACATTGACTCTTGCGCGATCGGCGGCTTCGACCCGGCTGAAGTGCGCCGCTTGCTGGAAATCGACCCCGTCCGCCACCATCCCTCACTGATTCTGGCGTTTGGTTACTGCGCGCAGGCGCCCGGCGAGAAGCTGCGCCTGCCGCTGGCAGAGCTGGTCGAATACCGCTGAAACCGGGGGTATTGATGATCAACCGTCGAGCCTGGATCATCCTGGGCTGGCTGCTGGTTGTGACGATCATTTACCTCTCACTG
>Ga0209285_10000208_pt1 | contig 21098 bp, 18 predicted proteins | sample PPLLak3March2015_2_FD_187249 | JGI IMG/M metagenome (GOLD analysis project Ga0209285, IMG submission 187249) | Freshwater sediment microbial communities from Prairie Pothole Lake near Jamestown, North Dakota, USA - PPLs Lake P8 Core (3) Depth... | ecosystem: Environmental > Aquatic > Freshwater... | reverse complement strand
TCACCAGGTCGCTGCTTTTCACCCGTGCCTGGCACGACAGCCGCGACTGCGGTTCCAGACCCCAGGCCTTGTCCAGCAGGTCATCCTCTTCCTCGGTCGACGGATCGAGGGTCTCGAAGCCTTCGCGCACGATCACGTGGCAGGTGGTGCAGGCACAGGACTTTTCACAGGCGTGCTCGATCTCCACACCGTTGGACAGCAGAGTGTCGCAGATGGTCTCGCCGACCTTGGCTTCGATGACGGCGCCTTCGGGGCAGAGCTCGACGTGGGGCAATACGATGAGTTGGGGCATAGGATTCCGTGAAATTGGTCAGGCAGCCTGGGCATGTTGGCTGGGCAGCGCTTGCAGCACGCCGTCCCAGAAAAGAATGCGGGCGTCGACCGCGGCTTCGGCCGCGGCTTCGGCTTCGCGCCACTTGCCGGCGTCGTCGCCGCACAGTGCGGCGAGCAGGCGCAGCGACAGCGGCGCATGGAAATCCTCGTCGAGGTGGACGTGGCGGTTTAGGTAGTAATGGAAGCTTGGCGCCTCGGTCTCGCTCACGCCCATCCGTGACAGGAAAGCCCTGAACATGGAGGGAATGACGTGCTCACGGCCGAGCGCCAATGCAGCGGCAACGGTGTGCGGCTTGCCGCTGGCGAGAAAATCGAAGGTGCTGCGGGTGAAGGCTGCCGAAGGTGCAGGCGCCAGGCCCGAACCGAGCGCGGCGTCGATCCCCTGCTCCGCCACTTTGTCGACGAATCGGGCGGGAATGTCGGCATCGGCACCGATTTCGCGCATCGCGGCGAGATAGAGCATGAAGTGGCTGGTATGGCCCTCCCGCCCCGGCAAGGCAACGTCGGTTTCCTCTTCCAGCACCAGCTCGTTGATGAAGCGCTGAACCGAGGCGTCGCCACGAGGTGTCCAGGGCCAGCGCGCAGGGGCAACTTCGTTCTGCAGGTACTTGATCAGCGACATGAAGTCCCACACCGAATAGACGTGGTGCTGCATGAACACGCGCAGGTCATCGAGGGTCCGGACCGATGCATAGATCAGATGCGCCTCGAGTTTAACTCGCAGGGATTCGATGAAATCGTCGTTCAGCATGGCAGTCTCCGTCTGCTCAACCAAAGGTTTCAAGTTTTTGCCCGGCCATCGCGCGGCGCACGTTCTGGTCCATGCGGCGCTGGGCGAAGTCGGTGGTCGCGGCATTGAGCGCCTCGATACCGCGCTTGATGGCGTGATGATCGGGGCCCGCCATCAGCTTTTCAAGGGCGGCGATGCTGGCTTCGATCGCTGCAGTTTCGTCTTCGCTCAGCAAGGCCGCGTCTTCCGCCATGGCCGCCCGGCTAGCGGCGATCAGCCCCTGTGCATCGACGATCTGCTCGTTCAAGGCGCGCGCGTACATGTCGTCCTTGGCGTGGGTAAAGGCGTCCTTGAGCATGCGTGTGATGTCCTCGTCACCGAGGCCATAGGAAGGCTTGACCTGGACGCTGGCCTCTACGCCGCTGCTCTGCTCGCGCGCCGACACCGACAACAGGCCATCGGCGTCTACCTGGAAAGTCACACGGATGCGAGCCGCTCCGGCCACCATCGGCGGAATGCCGCGCAGCTCGAAGCGTGCCAGCGAGCGGCAGTCCGAGGCCAGCTCGCGCTCGCCCTGCAGGACATGGACGCTCATCGCGGTCTGGCCATCCTTGAAGGTGGTGAATTCCTGCGCCCGGGCGGTGGGGATGGTGGTGTTGCGCGGGATGACCTTTTCCGTGAGCCCACCCATGGTTTCGAGGCCGAGCGACAGCGGAATGACGTCGAGCAGCAGCCAGTCGTCGCCGGCGCGATTGCCGGCCAGCACGTCCGCCTGGGTCGCCGCGCCGAGTGCGACGACTTTGTCGGGATCGAGGTTGGTGAGCGGTGTTTGTCCGAAGAATCCGGCCACGGCGTGACGCACGCAGGGCATGCGGGTCGATCCGCCGACCATCACCACGCCCTTCACTTCGTCGACCAACAGGCCGGCATCGCGCAGGGCCTTGCGAGTGGGCGCCAGGGTCTTGCTGACCAGGCTCGCGGTGAGAGCGTTGAATTCGGCCTGGGTCAGGGTCGCATCCATCATTTCGCCGGTCGACAACACGGCGGTCACGCGTACCTCGGTATGCTCGGTCAGGGCTTCCTTGGCGTAGCGCGCCTTGGTCAGCAGCAGGCGCATGTCGCCCGCAGACAGCGGCTGGAAGCGCCCCTGCTCGAGCATCCAGCAAAAGACGCGCTGATCGAAATCGTCGCCGCCCAGGGCGGAATCGCCGTTCGTGGCCAGCACCTCGAACACGCCCTTGGACAGCTTGAGGATGGAAATATCGAAAGTGCCGCCGCCTAGATCGTAGACCGCGTAGACACCTTCCGATGCGTTGTCGAGACCGTATGCGATCGCCGCCGCAGTCGGCTCGTTGAGCAGGCGCAGCACGTTGAGCCCCGCCAGTTGCGCGGCATCCTTGGTAGCCTGGCGCTGGGCGTCGTCGAAGTAGGCTGGCACGGTGATCACCGCACCGACCAGCTCCCCGCCCATTGCAGCCTCGGCGCGCCGGCGCAGGACCCTGAGGATTTCGGCCGAAACCTCGACCGGACTCTTGATACCGGACGCCGTTTTCAGCTGCACCATGCCGGGCGCGTCGACAAAGCGATAAGGCAGGCTGGCGACGTCCTCGATATCGTCCAGGCCTCGCCCCATGAAGCGCTTGACCGACGCGATGGTGTTGTGGGGATCACTGTTTTGCGCGGATTGGGCGGCGTACCCTACCTCCACTTCGCCATTGGCGTGGTAGCGCACGATCGAAGGCAGCAGCGAACGCCCGGCCTCGTCGTCGAGAACCACTGCCATGCCGGAGCGCACCGTGGCGACCAGTGAATTGGTCGTGCCGAGGTCGATGCCGACCGCCAGCCTGTGCTGGTGCGGTGCGGTGGACATGCCGGGTTCGGCGATCTGCAACAGGGCCATGTTCAGGTTTCCAGTTCTTCGTAGACGTCACCGACTTCGGCGATGAGCTTGTCCATGAATCTAAGTTGGCGCACCGCTTCGCGTGCCGCCTCGAAATCGTGCGCGCTGTCGATCAGTTCGACCAGTTCGGCCTCGATGCGGCGATGCGCAGCACGCAGGTCTTCGGACAAGCTGTCCAGCGCCGCCACCCTGCGGCCACTCCGCGCCTCCTCGATTGCCTCGCGCCATTCCATCTGCTGCATCAGGAAGGACGGTGCCATTTTGGTGTTGCTGGCGTCGAGCGCATCGATTCCCTGCAGCTGCAGCAGATACACCCCGCGGCTGACCGGGTGCTTGAGGGTCTGATAGGCCTCGTTCACCCGGGTCGCCCACTGCATCGCCAGTCTCTGCTCGGCCTCGGGCTGCGCGGCAAAGCGGTCCGGGTGAACCGCATTCTGCAATTCGCGATAGGCCGTATCGAGACGCTCCCGGTCGAGCGCGTAGGTTTGCGGCAGACCGAAGAGCTCGAAGTGGGTTTGGCTGAAATCCATTTTTTGGGGCCAGGGGTCAGGATTCAGGGAGCTTTGTGCTGCGCGTTGTTCTTTCCAAAACGCGGCCAAAGGCCACACAAAAACTCTGACCCCTGAATCCCGAACCCTGACCGCTTAAACGTTAAACGACTCGCCGCAGCCGCACTCGTTCTTCACGTTCGGGTTGTTGAACTTGAAGCCCTCGTTGAGGCCTTCGCGGGCATAGTCGAGCTCGGTGCCGTCGATATAAGCCAGGCTTTTCGGATCGACGAATACGGTCACGCCGTGGCTGGTAAAGACCTCATCGCCTTCCGGCACCTCGTCGGCGAACTCCAGCTTGTAGGCCATGCCGGAACAGCCGGTGGTGCGCACGCCGAGACGAATGCCAACGCCCTTGCCGCGTTTGGCAAGGTAGTTGGTGACGTGTTGCGCTGCGCGCTCGGACAGGGTCACCGCCATGGCTTACTCCAGACCCTTTTTCTGCTTGTAGTCGGCGACCGCAGCCTTGATCGCATCTTCGGCCAGGATCGAGCAATGGATCTTTACTGGCGGCAGCGCGAGTTCTTCGGCAATCGCCGTGTTCTTGATTTCCATCGCCTGGTCGAGCGTCTTGCCCTTGACCCATTCGGTCACCAGCGAGGACGAAGCGATCGCCGAGCCACAACCATAAGTCTTGAACTTGGCGTCCTCGATGCGGCCGTCGGCACCGACCTTGATCTGCAGCTTCATCACGTCGCCGCAAGCGGGCGCGCCCACCATGCCGGTGCCGACGCCCTCGTCTTCCTTGGCGAAGGAACCTACGTTGCGGGGATTTTCGTAGTGGTCGAGTACTTTTTCGCTATAGGACATGTGTGTTCTCCTTCAGGTCAATGTGCAGCCCACTGCACGGTATTCAGGTCGATGCCTTCCTTGAACATTTCCCACAGCGGGGAAAGCTCGCGCAGCTTGCCGATCTTTTCGTGCAAGAGCTTGATGGCGTAATCCACCTCTTCCTCGGTGGTGAAGCGGCCGATCGAAAAACGGATCGAGCTGTGCGCCAGTTCGTCGCTGCGGCCCAGTGCGCGCAACACGTAGGACGGCTCCAGGCTAGCCGAGGTACAGGCGGAACCTGAAGACACCGCCAGATCCTTGATCGCCATGATCAGCGATTCGCCCTCGACGAAATTGAAACTGACGTTGAGGTTGTGCGGAACACGCTGGTCCATGTCGCCGTTCAAGTGCACTTCCTCAATGTCCTTGAGGCCGGCATAAAGACGGTCACGCAGCATGCGGATGCGCTCGTTCTCGGTCGCCATTTCTTCCCTGGCGATGCGAAAGGCCTCGCCCATGCCGACGATCTGGTGCGGCGCCAGCGTGCCCGAACGCATGCCGCGCTCATGGCCACCACCGTGCATCTGCGCTTCCAGGCGGATGCGCGGCTTGCGGCGCACGTACAGCGCGCCGATACCCTTGGGACCATAGGTCTTGTGCGCCGAGAAAGACATCAGGTCGACCGGCAAGGTCTTCAGGTCGATCGGCATCTTGCCGGTGGCCTGCGCCGCATCGACGTGAAAGATCACGCCCTTCTCACGGCAGATCCTGCCGATGGACTCGATGTCCTGAATCACGCCGATCTCGTTGTTGACCGCCATCACGGACGCCAGCACGGTGTCGGGGCGGATGGCGGCACGGAATTCGTCGAGATCGAGCAGGCCGTTTTCCTTGACGTTCAGATAAGTGGCCTCGAAGCCCTGCCGCTCCATTTCGCGCACGGTGTCGAGTACAGCCTTGTGTTCGGTACGCACGGTGATGATGTGCTTGCCCTTGGTGCCGGAATAGAAATGGCCTGCACCCTTGATGGCGAGGTTGTTCGACTCGGTGGCGCCGGAAGTGAAGACGATTTCCTTGGGATCTGCACCGACCAGTTCAGCGATCTGGCCGCGCGCCTCTTCCACCGCCTTTTCCGCTTCCCAGCCGAAGGGATGCGAGCGCGAGGCCGGGTTGCCAAAGTGCTCGGTCAGATAGGGAATCATCTTGGCTGCCACGCGCGGGTCGACCGGCGTAGTGGCTGAATAATCGAAGTACAGTGTTTTCATGCGTCCGCTATCCTTTCAGTTCTGACTTGTTTGTCTCAGGCTGCCAGCGTCATTTTTGACACCCGGCGATCCTGCATCACTTTCTGCTTCTGCTCGCATTCATCCTTGCGCGCCGCCAGGGAGGCCAGGGTGATCGAGTCGAGGTAGTCGTAGATGTGGGCGTTCAATCCCGTCCACAGGTCATGGGTCAGGCAGCGGTGGTCGTCGTGGCAGTTCTCCTTGCCGCCGCACTGGGTGGCATCGATCGGCTCGTCCACTGCACGGATGATGTCGGCGACGCTCACCGCGTCGGGCGACTTGGCCAGGAAGTAGCCGCCGCCCGGACCGCGTACGCTCTCGACCAGCTCATGCCGGCGCAGGCGGCTGAACAACTGCTCGAGATAGGACAGGGAAATATCCTGGCGCTCGCTGATGCCGGCCAGCGTGACCGGATTCTTGCCGCCGCGCAAAGCCAGATCGAGCATGGCAGTCACTGCGAAGCGACCTTTGGTAGTCAACCTCATGATGTTCTCTCCTGAATGTTGCCGGGATCTTAAAATACCCGAGCATTTCGGTCAACTATTACTTACCTTACCAATTTAGTCAACTATTTTATTCAAATAGTTCGGATCGAAATCATCCTGTTCCACTGCGGATTCCGGTAACGCGATGCCGGCCCTGCGCAACTGCTCGCGCAACTGCTCGATACGCTCGTCGACATGCGCCGAATGATCGATCAGGCCGTGTATCGCCTTGACCACCGGGTCGTTCATGTCCGCCGAAATCGCATAGGCCGAAAACCCAAGCTTCTCGGCTTGCTGATTGCGCTGTTTCTCGGCGGCACTGTCGAGTATTCGGGCCGGAATGCCGACCGCCGTGGCGCTGTCGGGAACATCCTTTACCACCACCGCATTGGAACCGACGCGCGCCCCGGCGCCGATGGTGATTGGGCCAAGGATCTTCGCCCCGGCGCCGACCACCACCCCGGGTTTCAGCGTGGGATGACGCTTGCCCTTGTTCCATGAGGTGCCGCCGAGGGTGACGCCATGGTAGAGCGTGCAGTCGTCGCCGATTTCAGCGGTCTCGCCGATCACCACCCCCATGCCGTGGTCGATGAAGACGCGGCGGCCGATGGTGGCGCCCGGGTGGATCTCGATCCCCGTCAGCCAGCGGCCGATGAAAGAAGTGAAGCGTGCCAGCCACTTCCACTCCCAGCGCCAAAGACGATGGGCAAAGCGGTGGATGGTCATGGCGTGGAAGCCGGGATAGGTGGTGACGACCTCGAAAGTCGAGCGCGCGGCCGGGTCGCGATCGAAAACGACGGCGATGTCTTCCTTGAGTTCTCTGAGTAGGCTCATGCGCTGAGAATGCCTTTTTCCTAGTAATTTAGTCAACTATTTGGAGCTGGGGTTCCTGGGTGATCTCGCTTCCAGCGCCGCGGTCAGAATACCGCGCAGGATATTCACCTCTTCTCGCGCCAGGCGGGTACGGGAAAACAGGCGTCGGAGCTTGAGCATTAGTTTTCCCGGGGAACCGGGATTGATGAACTGCAGTTCAGCCAGCGTGCTTTCCAGGTGAGCGTAAAAACGCTCGACATCTTCCAGCGGCGCGGCGTCGATCTCGGGCTGAGGCCATTGCGCCCGACCCAGCCAGGCCTGGCGGATTTCATAGGCCAGCACCTGCACTGCTGCAGCCAGATTGAGGGAGCTGTAATCAGGGTTGGCAGGAATCGATACCAGCCCCTGGCACAGGCTCAGTTCCTCGTTCGACAGTCCGCTGGTCTCGTTACCGAATACCAGCGCCACGTTCGCCTGTTGCGCAGCGGCAAGCAGACGGTCGGCGCTTTGCGGCGGGGTCAGCACCTCCGACATGATGTCGCGACGGCGCGCCGACACGCCCAGCGCCAGGGTCGCACCCTCGAGTGCTTCGGCCAGACTGCTGCAGACCCGCGCCTGGGCCAGCACGTCGGTCGCACCGGAAGCCATCGCCTCGGCCTGGCTGTTGGGAAAAATCGCCGGTTCGACCAGAACGAATTGCGACAATCCCATCGTCTTCATCGCCCGCGCCGCGGCGCCGATGTTGCCAGGGTGACTGGTGCGCGCAAGGACGATGCGGATACTGTCGAGAAGTTTCGGGTCGGGGTTCTGGTCTGCCAGCGTCATCAAGTAAAATGCGGGCTTCGTTCTTTGAAACCCGTGACCTCCCAATGCATCCCATGCTCAATACGGCGGTGAAAGCCGCTCGCAAAGCCGGGGCGATCATCAATCGCGCCTCGCTCGACCTCGACCAGCTCACCGTTCGCAGCAAACAGGATCGTGATTACGTCAGCGAAGTCGACCAGATGGCCGAACGCGCCATCATCGAAACGCTGCTCGACGCCTATCCAAACCACGGGATTCTAGCAGAGGAGACCGGGTCGGCCGACTCCAAAAACGGCGAGGACTACCAGTGGATCATCGATCCGCTCGACGGCACCACCAACTTCCTCCATGGCTTGCCGCAGTATTCGGTTTCCATCGCCCTGAAGCACAAGGGCCAGATCACCCAGGCGGTGGTGTTCGACCCGGCGCGCAACGAGCTCTTTACCGCCAGCCGCGGCCGCGGCGCCACCCTCAATGATCGCCGCATCCGCGCCAGCAAGCGCGGCAAGATGAGCGAATGCCTGATCGGCACCGGCTTCCCGTTCCGCGATTTCAGCTTCGCCGAGGCCTACCTCAACATGTTCCGCGACATGATGCTCGCCACTTCCGGACTGCGCCGCCCCGGCTCCGCCGCGATCGACCTCTGCTGGGTCGCCTGTGGCCGTTACGACGGCTTCTGGGAAATGCACCTCAAACCCTGGGATATCGCGGCCGGCAGCCTGATCGCCCAGGAAGCGGGCGCCCTGGTGGGCAATTTCATGGGTGACGAGGGCTTTCTCGAATCCGGCAACATCGTCGCTGCCAGCCCGAAGATCTTCGCGCAGATGCTGCAGATCATCGCGCCGCACCTGCCGCCCGAACTGAAAGCCTGATTACCGCACCTGACCCCATGTCCAGCAGCAAGGAGGCCGCCGTCCACACGCCGATGATGCAGCAGTACCTCGGCATCAAGGCGCAGCACCCTGACATGCTGCTGTTCTACCGCATGGGCGACTTCTACGAGCTGTTCTTCGACGACGCCGAAAAGGCCGCGCGCCTGCTCAACATCACCCTGACCACGCGCGGGGCATCGGCCGGCAGCCCGATCAAGATGGCCGGGGTACCGTACCACAGCGCCGAGCAGTATCTGGCGCGATTGCTCAAGCTGGGGGAATCGGTGGTGATCGCCGAACAGGTCGGCGACCCGGCCACCTCCAAGGGTCCGGTCGAGCGCCAGGTCTCGCGCATCGTCACCCCCGGCACGCTGACCGACTCGGGCCTGCTCGACGAGACGCGCGACACACTGATCCTCGCGATTGCCCCCGCTGCAGGCTGCCTCGGCGTGGCCTGGCTCAACCTCGCAGCCGGCCGCTTCCAGCTAACCGAGGTCGAACCCGCCGCGCTCGCCGCCCTGCTGGCACGCATCCGCCCGGCAGAGATCCTCGCCCCGGAGGACTTCCCCTTGCCGCAGGCGCCCTGCTCGATCCGCCGCCTAGCGCCTTGGCAATTCGACACGGGGGCGCAAACCCGTCTCGCCCGACAGTTCGGCAGCCGCGATCTCGCCGGCTTCGGCGTCGCCGACCTGCCGCATGCCATCGCCGCCGCAGGTGCCCTGCTCGACTACATCCAGGCCACCCAGCGTACCGCCCTGCCGCACATCCTGGCCGTCCACGCCGAACGAGACAGCGATTACGTCCAGCTCGACGCCGCCACCCGGCGCAATCTAGAGCTGACCGAAACCCTGCGCGGCGAGGCTTCGCCGACGCTGCTGTCGGTACTCGACACCACTGCCAGCGGCATGGGCACGCGCCTGCTCCGGCACTGGCTGCACCATCCGCTGCGCGATCGTGAAATCCTGGTCCGGCGGCGCGACGCCATCGCAGTGCTGGCCGAAGCGCCCGACAGCATCGCCTCGCTGTCGCGTCTGCTGAAAAGCTGCGCCGACGTGGAAAGGATCAGCGGCCGCATCGCGCTGAAAAATGCCCGGCCGCGTGACCTCTCCGGCCTGCGCGACACCCTGGCGCTGCTGCCCGAACTCGCCGCCGCCCTGCCCGACGACCATGCGCGGCTTTCGGCGCTGCAAGCTGCCCTCGCCGCCCGTCCCGACCTGCATACGCTGCTCGCCCGTGCCATCCTGCCGGAGCCTGCGAGCGTGCTGCGCGAAGGCGGGGTGATCGCCGACGGCTTCGACGCCGAGCTCGACGAACTGCGGGCGCTGACGCGGGATGCCGGCGCCTTCCTGCTGGAGATGGAGACGCGCGAGCGTGCGCGATCCGGCATCGGCAACCTGAAAGTGGAATACAACAGGGTGCATGGCTTCTACATCGAAGTCAGCCGTGCCCAGGCCGACAAGGTCCCGGAGGACTATCGCCGGCGGCAGACGCTGAAGAATGCCGAGCGCTACATCACGCCGGAACTCAAGGCCTTCGAAGACCGCGCGCTGTCGGCACAGGAGCGCGCACTGGCTCGGGAGAAGGCACTGTTCGACGCGTTGCTCGACGAGCTCATCCCGCATGTCGGCAGCCTGCTCGACATCGCCGCGGCGCTGGCCGAGGTCGACGTGCTGGCGAGCCAGGCCGAACGGGTGCGCAGCCTCGGCCTGTGCGCGCCGGATTATGTCGATGAGCCCGGCATCGTCATCCGCGGCGGCCGCCACCCGGTGGTCGAGGCACAGGTCGACCACTTCATCCCCAACGACGTGCAACTCGGCCGGGCACGGCAGATGCTGCTGATCACCGGCCCCAACATGGGCGGCAAGTCGACCTACATGCGCCAGGTCGCGCTGATCACGCTGCTCGCCTGCTGCGGACTGTGGGTGCCGGCCAACTCGGCGAAAATCGGGCCGGTCGACCAGATCTTCACCCGTATCGGCGCCTCCGACGACCTCGCCGGCGGACGCTCGACCTTCATGGTCGAGATGACCGAAACCGCGCACATCCTGCACAACGCCAGCAGCCAGAGCCTGGTGCTGCTGGACGAGATCGGCCGCGGCACCTCGACCTTCGACGGACTCGCGCTGGCCTGGGCGGTGGCGCGCCACCTGCTCAGCGCCACCCGCGCCTTCACCCTGTTCGCCACCCACTACTTCGAGCTGACCCAGCTGGCCAGCGAGTTCAGGCAACTCGCCAATGTCCACCTCGACGCCAAGGAGCACGGCGACAGCCTGGTGTTCCTGCACGCAGTCGAGGAAGGCCCGGCCTCGCAAAGCTACGGCATCCAGGTCGCACGGCTGGCCGGGGTGCCCTCGCCGGTCATCCAGGCCGCCCGCCGGCGCCTGCGCGAACTCGAGGAGGCCCAGTTGCAGCCCGGGCCGCAGGGCGACCTGTTCGCCGCCCACCTGCCTGCCGACGAGCCGCCGCCGCACCCTGCCCTCGAGCAGCTGCGCGAGCTCGACCCCGACACCCTTACACCCAAGGCGGCGCTGGACATGCTCTATGCGCTGAAGGCGCATTTATCATGACTGGCGCGCTGCAGGCGCATTTATCAAAACAGACGCCTTGAAGACCCTGACCGACATCACCATGAAAACCCTGCGCCTCGACACTGCGGAACTCGACCTCGACTTCAATGCCTCACTCAGGCTGGCGACCGCCATCGCGCAGCAGCAGCTGGGCGAGGACACCATGCTGCTGAGCTGGTACGACCGCGAGCGCGACCTCGAATCGCCGGCAGGCGTAAGCGAGTGCCACGAAGGCTGCGCGACCAAGGGCTCATGGGATTACGCGCTCAACCGCGGTGCACGCCTGGTGGTGGAATTCGATTCCGGCCGCTTCTTCTTCTGTTTTCTCTAGATCCGCTTAAGCGCATGCAAGCCCATCAGCTCGAACTTCTCGCCCCGGCACGCGATGCCGACATCGGCATCGAGGCCGTCCAGCACGGCGCCGATGCCGTCTATATCGGCGGTCCCTCGTTCGGCGCGCGCGGCCATGCCGACAATGCGGTGGCCGACATCGCCCGCCTGGTGCAGCACGCACACCGCTACCATGCGCGCGTGTTCACCACCCTCAACACCATCCTGCGCGACGACGAGCTCGAACCCGCGTGCCGGTTGGCCTGGCAGTTGTACGACGCCGGCGTCGACGCGCTGATCATCCAGGACATGGGGCTGCTCGAGCTCGACCTGCCGCCGATCCAGCTGCACGCCAGCACCCAGTGCGACATCCGCACCCCGGAAAAGGCGCGCTTCCTGCAAGACGTCGGCCTCTCGCAGATCGTGCTGGCGCGCGAACTGACGCTGCAGCAGATCGCCGCCATCCGCGCCCATACCAGCTGCACCCTGGAGTTCTTCATCCATGGCGCCCTGTGCGTCGCCTACAGCGGCCAGTGCTACATCAGCGAAGCGCACACCGGACGCAGCGCCAACCGCGGCGAATGCAGCCAGGCTTGCCGCCTGCCGTACCAGGTCACCGACATGCAGGGGCGCATCGTCGCCCATGACAAGCACGTACTGTCGATGAAGGACAACAACCAGAGCGCTAACCTCGCCGCCCTGATCGATGCCGGCATCCGCAGCTTCAAGATCGAGGGGCGCTACAAGGACATGGGCTACGTCAAGAACATCACCGCCCATTACCGCAGCCTGCTCGACGACATCCTCGACAGCCGCCCCGACCTCGCGCGCGCCTCAAGTGGCCGCTGCAGCTTCACGTTTACCCCCGATCCCGAACAGAACTTCAACCGCAGCTCGACCGATTATTTCGTCCACGGCCGCCGCGACGAAATCGGCGCCTTCGACTCCCCAAAAAATCCCGGACTGCCCATCGGCCATGTCGCCAGGGTCGGTCCGCAGTGGCTCGAGATCGAGACCGACGCCACCCTGCACAACGGCGACGGCCTGTGCTATTTCGACCTGCAGCGCGAGCTGAAGGGCTTCGCGGTCAACCGCACCGAATCTGAACGCCCGGGCATCTGGCGGGTGTTCCCCAAGGACGCCGTCGCGTCGCTCAAGGACCTGCGCGCCGGCACCGAGATCAACCGCAACCGCGACATGAGCTGGCAGCGCGTGCTCGACAAGAAATCCGCCGATCGCCGCATCGACGTCTGGCTGAAACTCGGCGAGACCGCGGACGGTCTGGTTCTGAGCCTGACCGACACCGACGGCTACAGCGCGACGGTCAAGGCTGTCGTCGACAAGCAGGCCCCGAAAGATGCGGCGCGCAGCGAAACCAGCCTGCGCGAACACCTGGGGAAATTCGGCAACAGCCCGTTCGCGCCGGTCGGCATCTCGCTCGACCTGGCCCAGCCATGGTTCGTCCCCGCCTCCGCCATCAATTCCCTGCGGCGCGCGGCGATCGAGGCTTTGGAAGCCGCCCGGCTCGACGCTTGCGAGCGACCGTCGCGCGCCGTGCCGGTCGAGCCGCCGGTCGCCTATCCGGAAGACAGCCTGAGCTACCTCGCCAACGTCTACAACAGCGCCGCGCGTGATTTCTACGCCCGCCACGGCGTCAAGGTCATCGCTGCCGCGTATGAGAGCCATGAGGAGGAAGGCGAGGTCTCGCTGATGATCACCAAGCACTGCGTGCGCTATTCGCTTTCGCTGTGCCCGAAGCAGACCCGCGGTGTGACTGGGGTCCACGGCACCATCAAGGCCGAGCCGCTGACGCTGATCAACGGCAGTGAAAAGCTCACCCTGCGCTTCGACTGCAAGCCGTGCGAGATGCACGTCGTCGGCAAAATCAAGCGCAGCATCGTCAATGCCCGCGCACAGCAGGTCCAGGCTGAACCATTGCAGTTCTATCGGGCTCGTCCCGGCGGAGCCAAGGCGCCACGTTAAAACCCTCGCTGGTGGGTCAAGGCGGAGTGAAACCTAGTCGCGCCTGACTTCGATGACGTTCTGCACGTGCTGCAGACGCAACAGCAGGCGCGACAGTTGCTGCAATTCCTTGATGCGCACGGTGATCTGCATGTGCGCATACTCGCCGCGGCTTTCGGTGTTGACGCGGAGCACGTCGAGCTTGTCCTTGGCGATGACGTCCGAGACATCGCGCAACAGCCCCTGCCGGTCGAAGGCCTTGAGCCGGATGTCGACCTCGAACGCCGCCCCGGCGTCGAGCACCCATTCCGCCGGCATCACTCGTGCCGGGTTGGCGCGTTTCAGCGCCGCGCAGTCGGCGCGGTGGACGGTGACGCCGCGACCGACAGTGGTGTAGGCGAGCAGCGGGTCGGGCGGCCGCGGCTTGCAGCAGCGCGCCAGCGTCAGCGGCACATCGCCGAGTCCGGGAATGATCACCGGATTGCCAGACGGCGGACGCGCCCGCGGCTTCGCCGTTGGCGCCAGCTCGGTTGCAGGCTTGCCCGGTTCCTGCAGGCTGTTGACCAGATCGCGCTGACCGACGTCGCCGCGCCCGAGGGCGGCAAGAAACTCCTCGACCTTGCCGAACTTCAGGCGCTGGGCGAGTTTTTCCTGGTTGACATCGCTGATGCCCAGCCGCTTCAGCTCCTTTTCCAGCAGGCCGCGCCCGAGGTTGACCTGCTCGCCGACGTCGCGCTGGCGGAACCAGGCGCGCACCTTGCTGCGGGCGCGATGCGTGGCCAGATAGCCGAGTGCCGGATTGAGCCAGTCGCGGCTCGGTGCGCCTTCCTTGGCGGTGACGATTTCGACGCGCTGGCCGTTTTCAAGCGGCGTGTTGAGCGGCAGCATGGCGCCGTTGACCTTCGCCCCGCGACAGCGATGGCCGAGGTCGGTGTGCACGGCGTAGGCGAAATCCACCGGCGTCGCGCCGCGGTCGAGGGCGATGACGCGGCCCTGCGGGGTGAGGACATAGACCTGGTCCTGGAACAATTCGGTGCGAAACTGCTCGGTGAACTCGCTGCTGTCGGCGACGTCGTCCTTCCATTCCAGGATGCGCCTGAGCCAGGCGATTTTTTCCTCGTACTGCGGATCCTGCCTGCCGCCTTCCTTGTAGCGCCAGTGTGCCGCCACGCCGAGTTCGGCATGGCGGTGCATGTCGAAAGTGCGGATCTGCACTTCCAGCGCGCGCTCCTCGGGGCCGATGACCGCGGTGTGCAGCGAACGGTAGTCGTTGCTCTTCGGCTGCGAGATGTAGTCGTCGAACTCGCCCGGGATCGGCTGCCACAGGTTGTGCACCAGTCCGAGCACGGTGTAGCAGTCGATCTCGTGCTTGACCAGCACGCGCACGGCGCGAATGTCGTAGAGCTGGTCGAAGGAGAGGTGCTTGCGCCGCATCTTGTTGACGATGCTGGCGATGTGCTTGGGCCGGCCGCTGATCTCGCCCTGGATGCCGTGCAGCGCCATCTCGCCCTGCAGCGTCTCGATCACCCCGGCGATGTAGGCCTCGCGGTCGGCACGCTTTTCGTCGAGCCTGGCGGCGATGCTCTTGTAGGTGTCCGGTTCAAGATAGCGGAACGCCCAGTCTTCCATCTCCCACTTGATCTGCCAGACGCCGAGGCGATTGGCGAGCGGGGCGAACAGTTCGCGCGCCTGTTGCGCCAGCGCGCGGCGTTCTTCCTCCGCGGATCTTGCTGCACAGCGCAACGCATGGGTCCGCTCGGCCAGCTTGACCAGCACCACGCGGATGTCCTCGACCATCGCCAGCACCATCTGCCGCAGCGCTTCGAGCTGGGCATGGTGATCGAGCGTCTTGTCGGTAGCGCTGGCGGCCAGCACCTCGATGCGCGCCATTGCTGCCACGCCACGGGCGAGCCTCGCGGCCGCGCCAAAATCCGCTTCGAACTCGGCATCCGCGCCGGGACAGCCGTGCAGCAGGGCTGCCGCCACCGCATCCGCACCCACCCGCAGCTCGGCGACGATCAGGGCGGCACCGACGTTGTGGGCGAAATCTGCGCTCGGTCCGAGTTGCTGGTAGGCATGGGCAAGGGCGCGCCACGGCAGGTCGTTTTCCGCCACCGGCAGAACGCGGGCCAGGGCTAGTCGCGCAGATTCGAGGTCGGTTGCTTCAAAGCAGCGGGGCTTGCTGGTTTCAGTCATGATGAAAAATATTTGCCTGCCAGTAGCGGCGATGCGCAGGACGATATTGTGAGGCCTCGACTCCGGCTTCGCCAAAATCCAGACGGATCAGGCCGCTGCTGTCGCTGCGCAGCAGGCGCGCATCGATGTCGCGAAAGCGCGCCATGACCTGCGGATGCGGATGGCCGTAGCGGTTGCGATAGCCCTGGGTGAAAACGACGATTTCGGGACGGGTCGCGGCGACGAATTCCGCGATGGACGAGGTCAGGCTGCCGTGATGCCCGGCGAACAGCACCGTCACCCGATCGAGCAGACCGGACTCGAGCAGTTCGAGTTCCGTCCTCCGCTCGCCGTCTCCGGTCAGCAGCAGGCTGTGGCGCGCATTGCCGATCCGCAGCACGCAGCTGAAGTCGTTGTCGCGCCGCCCGCCCACCGCAGCGTAGGCCGAGGGCATGGGATTGAGCACCTCGAACTGCACCCCGTCCCAGCTCCAGCGCTGGCCGCGCGCGCACTGGCGTGACGGCGGCGCACCCTCGAGCAGCGGGCTCACGGCCGGCAGTCCGTGCAGCAGCCAGCCAGTCGGGACGTCGCGCAACACCGAGCGCATCCCGCCGCTATGGTCGTTGTCGTCGTGCGAGACGATCAGCCCGGCCAACTCCCCGACGCCGCTCGCGCGCAGGTAAGGAACGATGATGCGCTCGCCCGAGTCGCTGTCGGCGAACGACGCCCCGGTGTCGTACAGCAGCGCATGGTTCGCGGTGCGGATCAGCACGGCGGTGCCCTGCCCGACGTCGATCACCTCGGTGCGAAAGTCGCCGGGCGCGACCGGCTCGCGCAGCGGAAACAGCAGCGGCAGCCACAGCACCAGACCCAGCATGCGCAGCGGGAACCCGCGCGGCAACAGCATCCATATCGTGCCGAGCAGGGCCATCGCCACCGCCCCGCCGGACGGCGCCGGCAGGCTGGTCACCGCCTGCGGCAGGCTGCTGGCCCAGGTCAGGCCCTCCCCCAGCCAGGCCATCAGCCATGCCGCCACCTGCCACAGCGGGGAAACCAGCACCCCGAGCAGCGCCAGCGGGGTGATCAGCCAGCTCACCAGCGGGATCGCGACCGCGTTGGCCAGCGGTGAAATCAGCGAGACCTGTTGGAACAGCAGCAACAGCACCGGCGCCAGCGCCAGGGTGACCGCCGCCTGCACCGTGACCCAACCGCGCAGCTTGCCGGGCAGCACCACCCGGCCCAGCGTCACCCAGAGGATCACCGCCATGGCGCCGAACGATAGCCAGAAGCCCGCCGACAGCACTGCCCACGGATCGATCAGCAGCACGACGAACAGCGCCACCACCAGCGCGGAGAACGGCTGCGGCTCGCGTCGCCCCCAGAAGGCCAGCGCCAGAACCGTCAGCATGAACAGGGTGCGCTGGGCCGGCACCTGGAACCCGGCCAGGAGAGCATAGCCAAACGCCGCCAGAACCGCCCCGACGAGACCGGCCTGGCGCGCGGGCAGATGTTCCGCGCGATGCGGCAGGCGTCGCCACAGGCTCGCCACCAGCCAGCCGGCGAGCGCGGCGATCATGGTGACGTGCAGCCCGGAGATCGACAGCAGATGGTTGACGCCGGTGCGGGTAAAGGCGCGCCATTGAGGGTGCGGAATGCTGCGCTGGTCGCCCACCACCAGTGCGGCGATGACGCCCGCATACGGCGCGTCACCCAGGGTGGCGAAGATGCGCTCGCGGACCGCCGCCCGGGTTGCGGCGATCCAGGCGGACGGCGTGATTGCACGCGAGGCGATGCGCTGCGGCGCGGGCGCCTCGCGCACATAGCCGCTGGCGTTGATGCGTCGTTCGAGCATCCAGGCTTCGAGGTCGAAACCGTGGGGGTTGCTGGTGCCGTAGGGCGTCTTGAGACGGACCGTCAGCCGCCAGCGCTCGCCCGCCCGCATCCGCGGCGAGACGTCTTCGGCATCACGCGGCCAGTAGCGGGTCAGCTGAACGCGCCGCAAAACCGGTGCGCCGGGGGTGAGCGTCTGCTCGACATCGAGCAGGAAGCGCTCGCCGCGTACGTTGGCATGTGGCAGGTCGGCGATCACCCCGACCAGTTCGATGTCCACCCCCTGCCAATGGGTCGGGAGCCGTTCGGCCAGACGCCCATCCGCGCGCCAGGCAGCCCAGGCAAAACCGAGCGCCACGCACAGCAGCGCGAGTCCCAGACGACGCAGGGACCTGGCAACAGGATGGGTAAAAGCCGGCAGCCACAGCACCGACAGCAGCAGCGGCAGCAGCCACAGCCAGCGGCCCGGCGGCAGTTCCGCTTGCTGCTGCAGCAGCCAGATTCCGAGGCAGAACGCGATGAGGATGAGCCGCATCGCGTCGTGGGGTCAGGCCGGTTCGAGGATTCCGTCGACCAGCCGCATCTGCCGGTCCATGCGTGCCGCCAGTTCGGCATCGTGGGTGACCACGACCAGGCTGGTGCCGTGCTTGCGGTTGAGCTCGCGCATCAGGTCGAACACCGCGTCGGCAGTATGACGGTCGAGGTTCCCGGTGGGCTCGTCGGCGAGGATGCAGGCTGGCTGTGTCACCAGGGCACGGGCGATGGCGACGCGCTGGCGCTCGCCGCCGGAAAGCTCGCCGGGACGGTGCTCGAGCCGATGGCCGAGGCCGACCTCCTCAAGGATGGCAGCGGCGCGCGCCAGCGCCTCGGCACGCTCCATGCGGCGGATGAGGAAGGGCATGGCGGCATTTTCCTGGGCGGAAAATTCCGGCAGCAGATGGTGGAACTGATAGACGAAGCCGAGTGCGCGATTGCGCAGGTCGCTGCGCTCGGCGTCCGAGATGGCGAAGGGATCACGTCCCATCAGGGTGAGCTTTCCTGCAGTCGGTGTATCGAGTCCGCCGAGCAGATGCAACAGCGTGCTCTTGCCCGAGCCGGAGGCGCCGACGATGGCGAGCGACTCACCCGCACGCACCTCCAGATCGACGCTCTTCAGCACCGGCACGTCGGTCCGGCCCTGGCGGAAGGTCTTGCACAAGCCCTCGCAACGCAACACCACCTTGTCGCCCACTCCTGCTCCCTGCTCATTCATAGCGCAGCGCCTCCGCCGGGTTGATGCGCGAGGCGCGCCAGCTTGGGTAGAGCGTCGCCAGCAGGCTAAGCAACAGGGAAACCGTGCCGATGATGCCGACATCGCCCCAGTCGAGCTTGGAAGGCAACTCGTTGATGTAATACACCTCGGCCGGGAACAGGTCGACGCCTGCCAGTCGCTCGATGAAAGGCACGACGGTTTCCAGGTTGAGTGCCAGCAGCACCCCGCTGGCGATGCCGAGCAGGGTGCCGAACACCCCGATGAAGCTGCCCTGCACCATGAAGATCTGCATGATCGAGGCCGGCCGCGCGCCGAGCGTGCGCAGGATGGCGATGTCCGACTGCTTGTCGGTAACCGCCATCACCAGGGTCGAGACGATGTTGAACGCGGCGACGGCGACGATCAGCAGCAGGATCAGGAACATCATGCGTTTTTCAATCGCCACGGCGCGAAAGAAATTGGCGTGGCTGGTGGTCCAGTCCACCAGGTAATAGTCGCCCATCAGGATTTGCGACAAATCGCGGGTGACGAAAGGTGCGCGGAACAGTTCGGCCAGCTTGAGTCGCACTCCCGACACGTCCTCACCGAGACGCAGGAGTTTTTGCGCATCCTGCAGGTGGATCAGCGCCAGCCCCGAGTCGTATTCGAACATCCCCGCCTCAAAAATTCCCCTGACGGTGAACTGCTTGATGCGCGGCATCACCCCCGCCGGGGTGATGTTGCCCTGCGGGGTCAGCAGCACCACCTTGTCGCCGGGATACACGCCGAGCACGCGCGCCAGTTCGGCGCCGAGGAGGATGCCGAACTCGCCTGGCCTGAGACTGCCCAGCTCGCCGGCTTTCATGTGGCTGGCAAAATCCGCCACCTGGCTTTCCAGTTCGGGATCGATTCCTCTGATGATAGCGCCGCGCACCATGTCGCCGTTCGCCAGCATGCCCTGCGAATTGACGAAGGGCGCGCCCGCCAGCACCTCCTTGTGCTGTCGCGCCTTCTCCAGTACGCCAGGCCAGTCGCTGATGCGCTCGCCCGGGCCGCTGATCTCCAGATGCGCGGCGACGCCGAGAATGCGCGCGCGCAACTCTTCCTGGAAACCGTTCATCACCGACAGCACGACGATCAGTGCCATCACCCCCAGGGCGATGCCCGCCATCGACACGACGGAAATGAAGGAGATGAAGTGGTTGCGGCGCTTGGCGTGGGTGTAGCGCAGGCCGATCAGAAGCTCAAAGGGAAGCAAAACAGGACTCGCTCAAGGAATTGCCGGAGTATGCCACAGGCCCCTATTCGCCAAGCAGGTGCAGGATCACGCTGCGCGTCTGCGCGCCGCGCCGGTGTTCGAAGAGGTAAATTCCCTGCCAGGTGCCGAGCAGCGGTTTGCCCTCGGCGACCGGGATCGCCAGATGGGTCTGCGTCAGCGCGGCGCGCACATGGGCCGGCATGTCGTCCGGCCCTTCGATGGTGTGTTCGTAGATTGGGTCGCCCTCCGGCACCAGCCGCGACAGGAAGCGCTCGAGGTCGGTCTGCACCGTGGGGTCGTAGTTTTCCTGGATCAGCAGGCTGGCCGAGGTGTGGCGGATATACAGGGTCAGCAGCCCCTGCCTGATCCCGCTCGACCCGACCCAGTCGCAGACCTGCCGGGTGAAGTCATATAGACCCTTGCCGCGGGTGGGTACGCTGATGTCGTGAAATAGCTGGCGCATGGCCGCCATTCTAGCGAATCCGCTTTGCTACACTCGGTCCATGCTGCTGCTCGTCCCCCACCTGTTTCCTTCCGCACGCCTGCTCGAAATAGCCGCCCAGGAGCTGCGCCTGCCCGCGCTGGAAACCGTGCTGGCGCGCGGCAGCCGCCAGGCGTTTTCTGACGAAGGTATCGAAGCCGCGGTGTGCCAGACGCTGGGGATCGAACGGCAGCAGGACTGGCCACTTGCGCCAGTCACACTGCAAGCGGATGGCGGCGACCCGGGAACAGATTACTGGCTGCGAGCCGACCCGGTGCATCTCGGCGTGATGCGCGATCGCATCGTGCTGTCCGACAACCAGGCACTCGAACTCGGCCAGGCCGAGGCCAATGCGCTGGCCGCCAGCATCCACGCTCATTTTGGCGACAGCTTCAGACCCCTGGCGCTGCAGCCGCGGCGCTGGTATCTGCGTCTGCCGCAAGCGCCGCAACTCAGCACCACGCCCTTGTCGTGCGCGACAGGTCGCGACATCGACCCGCTGCTGCCGCGCGGCCATGACGCTTCTCGCTTTCGCGCGCTGCTCAACGAACTGCAGATGCTGCTGCACGACCATCCGGTGAACCTGCGCCGTGAGGCGCGCGGCCAGCTGCCGGTCAATTCGCTGTGGCTGTGGGGCGGCGGCGTCCTGCCTGAGGCGCGTCCCCCCGGCAAGCTCAAGGTCGCTGCTGATCATACCGATGCCCTGGCGCTGATCAGCTTTGCCG
>Ga0209285_10000205_pt1 | contig 21408 bp, 30 predicted proteins | sample PPLLak3March2015_2_FD_187249 | JGI IMG/M metagenome (GOLD analysis project Ga0209285, IMG submission 187249) | Freshwater sediment microbial communities from Prairie Pothole Lake near Jamestown, North Dakota, USA - PPLs Lake P8 Core (3) Depth... | ecosystem: Environmental > Aquatic > Freshwater... | reverse complement strand
TTCTTGACCATGGCCCCCATGCTGTGACCAGCCTCGTCGCCGTCGTGGACCACGAGGACGATCCGCATGGGCCTCCTCGGGATGCTGGCGTAGTGGACCAGGCGCTCGACCTGGCTCTCCCCCACCTTCGTCCCCAGCGTCGCAACCACGGGGCGGTAGCCGGCCTGCCAGAGCATCAGGGCGTCCAGATGCCCCTCGACCACGTAGAGCCTCGTGCCGCTGTCGTTGGGAAGCATGTGCTCACCGTACAGGAACACGTTGCGATGGAAGCCCTTGCTGTGGAGGTACTTCGGTGGGGGCTCCTTGCCACAGTTGCCGCAGATCCTCTTGCCCTTCTTCGCCGGGGGGATGGGCGCCATCGTGACGACCTGACCTCCACACCGCACGCACTTCTTCTCCTCGTAGAGGCGCCCGCTGATTGCTATGAGCCGACCATGATGGTCCCGCATCGGGAAGAGGATGCGCCGCATCCTCGTGTCGACGCCAAGCTCCCACTCCAGCCAGGTGTCGAGGTAGATCCCACGAGCTTCCGCGTAGGGGTGGATGGCCTCGGTCAGGTAGGGCTCGTACTCCGCCCAGGGGATCTCGGGCACATCATCGCTGGCTGCGATGGCGTACTTGTCATGCCACGGAGCATCCTCTGTCTGCCGCCTGCGACGATAGACCTCGTGAGCGCCCCCATCGTGCTGGAGCTTCGCCAGCCTGGCGGCCTTCTCGTGCAGGAAGGGGTTCTGGACCTCCTTCCCCTCGGGAGGCTTCACCGGGGCGTCTGGACCGTCCAGCGCCTCGATGGTGTTCATCATGTTGAGGCCGGTCTTGTGCCACAACAACAGCACGAGGTCTCGTAGCGAGCCATCGTGGTGGCACGCCTGGCAGGAGTAGATGGGATCGCCGTACTTGCCCTCGGGGAAGACGACCATCGAAGGCGTGCTGTCCTTGCCACCTGGATGGGTCCACGGCGCAAGCAAACAGGAGCACCGCACACGGTCCCGCGCGATGCTCGTGTTACGGGCGCCGATGGTCTGGAGGATGGCCTGGAGTCGTCCCGGGGTCACGCGATCTCACCCTCGAACCACTCCTTGGCCCTGACGACGTTGCGCTCGATGCGCTCGATGACGGCCTCGATGCCTCCATCGCGGAGCTGCTTGGCCATCTCCTCCAGTTGCTCGATGGTGAACGTGATCGGAGGTGGCCCAGCCGCCATGAGCTGCGCCTTGCCGATCCAGTCGCGCACGTCCAGATCGTCCGGGGCGCCGTACTCCTCGGCGAAGTCCACGGAGCTGGAGCACATGACCCCATCCTCGGGATCGGCTCCCCACTCCTTCAGGGTCTCTGCCAGCGCGGCCTTGCCCTCGTCGTCGAACGAGAAACCACGCTTGGTGTTGTCGTGGTTGCGAAGAGTCAGGCTGCCGTTTTCGACCGATGCGAAGATCATGGTGTCCCTCCGTCCGTGCATCCAATCTAACCACTGAGGAGGGTTTGTCAACAACTAGCCGCTCATCACCAGGTCCGGGTGGAGAACGCCTCGCTCGATGTCCCACCAGGGCTCGAAGTCATCCACGAACGCCAGCACCTTGTCGGGATCGAGGACCCGGATGTAGAGCGGGTGAGAGAAGCCAGGGGGCTGGAACATGAGACCAAGCCGAGAGCCGAAGCGCCGGTTGAACAGCACGGTCTTCCCCAGCTCCAGGCCCTCCTCGTGAAGCCCAGCGAGCTTGGGACACACCATCGTCTTCTTCGGACAGCCCCACGAGCACCGCTGGCACATCTCGTTCGTCCGCACGTTCATCATCCGGCCCGAACCGATGGCGCAGACGATCCCATAGCGCTCGTTCAGGTGCTTGTAGCGAGCAAACGTGAACGCCTCGTCTGGCAGCCAGATGCCGCCATGGCTCAGGTTGGGCTGGCCAAGATCGGCCACGAAGATGAAGTCGTGCATGGGCCTCACGGGGAAGCCCTCCATCATCCGTATCTCCATCACCTTCTCCTTCGGTTCGTCGTCAAACGGGCAGGCGTACATGAGACCAGAGTGCATGAACTCCATCAGGCAGCCTCGTCGGGCTCGCCAGTGATCAGGGCGTCGATGGCCCTTTCCTGAGCATCGACATAGGCGTCGGCCTCCTCCTCGGTCAGCTCTCTTGGGGTCCCACGCTTGCGCGCTCGCGCCTGAGACATCTGGTCGGCCTGACGCTGCTTCTGCACCACACGAGACTGTTGGCGGGCGGCCAGAAGCTCGTCCATGGTCAGCGCGCCCTTCTCCCTCTTCTTCCGCAGCAACCTGTAGAGCGAGAGGATGCCGATAAGCTCGTCGGCCGTGATGGAAGCGATGCTGATGCAGCCGCCAAGAACGAGGGCCACGTACCATGGCCACTGCTTGACGAGAACGCCCCACAGGAAGCCCACCCAGATCCCGCAGCACATCGAGCAGCGTAGAAGCTCCCCTGCGATCCTGAACGGGTTGTACGGCTTCTCGAAGGTGAGGAGCCACTCGCGGAGCGACTCGAAGATGCGACCCGCCGTGATCACCAGCGTCACGCCGATGAGCCCGACGACCTCCCACCATTGGATGTTCATCTGCTCCCCTTGGAGCGAACCTCGGTTTCGCTCTCCATCTTCACCCCTGCGACGTGGACGCACATCTCGACGCCGCTGTCGAACCGGATGACGACGCAAGCGTCGCTGAGGTATCCCTTGATCTCCCCGGGACCCCTGCTCTCAACCACCACACGCTCGCCGACCTTGAAATCCATCGCCCATCAGTACACGTAGCTGTGCCCTTTGTCATCGAAGTCGTCGTCGCGGTCGTCAGCGATGACGGAGGTCCCGACCTCATCGAAAGCCATCTCGTCCATGTCCCAGCGCGTGACGATGGCGCTCCACATGGCCTGGCGCCGAGCCTTCAGGGGCACGAAGAGCATCTGCTTATCGAGCTTCATGTCGTCGTCCTGGTACAACGCGAAGAGGTTGTGGCAGTCCTGGAAGAGCGTGTCCGAGAAGGCGAGCGTGTCTTCGAGCCCCCCGGTGCCCAACCCCTTCTTCAGCGTCTCCCTGGCGCTCTTCTTGACCTTGCCCGTGCGGGCGAGCTGGCTGATGGCGCAGATGGCCTTCTGCTTCTTGCGTGACGTCGAGCGCATCCAGTCCACCGTCGAGACCATGCGCTCCTGGCGGTCGCCGCGTGAACCAGGGCCGCTCTTGATGCCCTTCTGGGCCACCTTCAGCATGTAGGCGCTGTCGATGCCCACGAAGTCAGCATCGGTCGCGTCGATGGCCTCTTCGATGAAGGCAGGCTCCAGCTTGTCCTCGTCGTCGAGGATGAAGAGGTTCTGGGCCTCGTTGCTCTGCTCGATCTCCTTGATGGTCTTGAAGAACTGCGGCTCAGCGTAGGTTCCAAGGGTAGCCGAGACGACGTCGCCGTAGTTGAAGGCGCCGTGCTTGACGACGAAGCGCTCACCCATCTCAACCCGGTTCATCTCCGGGCTGACGAGCAGCACCTTGATCTTCTGGTCGAAGGCGGCGAACCAGCACACCAGCACCATCGTCCAGGTCTTGCCGACGCTGGGGCGGGCCACGAACATCGTGAGCGTCCCGGGCCACATCCCCATGGTCATCCTGGTCATCGTCTCCCAGGGGAACTTGACGCCGGTCTCGCCCCGCTTCGTGCGTTCGTAGAGTGCCTGGACCTCTGGGGCGACCTCGGCGAGGGTGTGGATGCGGGTCCTCTGGATGGAGAGGCCCCTCAGATGCTCGGAGAGCTTGTGGACCTCGGCCTCGGCAGCGTCCTTGTCCCCCTTCTCCAGGTGCTCGATGCCGGCCGCGTAGCCGTGCTCCAGGGCTCGGAACTTGTGCCGGTCGAGGAGCTGGTCGACCACCCAGTCGATGGCGGTCCCGTCCTCGACCTGTTCGATGCTAATGCCGGTCTGCTCCTTGACGACGGATGGTGGGGGGAGTTGGCCGTGTTCCGTGAAGTAGCTCTGAACGAACTCCCACGCCCGCTTCCCAGGCTTCAGTAGGAGCTGATCGCTCAGCAGCTCGCGCGCTCTTCTGAATCCAGACTCGCTTCTCGTTGCGAGCCCGATAGCAGCAGCATCAAGGTCCACGGCGAAACTCCCCCGTCACACCCGTCACCAGGGCGCCAGGTTGGTCGGACCTGGGTTGTTAGCCAGTGAGCCGGGCTTCCATGTCGCTCTGAGCCCGGTCACGCCAGTTGTGCGTCTTCAGCCGCACAGGATACATCGCTTCCCGCATCACCTCCAGCATGGAGGCGATGTACTTGGTCTTCAGCGAGGCAGCTTGCTCGCGGCCAGGCGGAGGGTTCACCGGCAGGTTGGTCGTCACCAGCGTGACGCGCTTGCCTGCGCTCCGCACCCTGATCAGGTTCTCGAACAGACGCTCGGTGTAGCCGCTCTCGCCCGCGTGCTCCTTGCCCAGGTCGTCCAGCACGAGGAGATCCACCTCGCGCGCCCGCTCAATGAGGGTGCGCTCGTCGGAGAACATGGTGCCTTCCAGCGTGGACTGGCGAAGCGTCTCGGCCTGGACGAAGAGCACGGACGCACCACGCCGCCTCGCCTCCATGGCGATGATGACGGCAGCCGACGTCTTGCCATGGCCGTTCTCACCCCACAGGAGGAGACCTTCGCCACGGTCCATCATGTCCTCGATGTTGCGGAGGTAGGACCGGATGGTCTCCTTCCCCTCGCAATCGGGGATCAGCTCAAAGTCCGACTCCCAGAACCGACGCGGAATCCGCATCAGCTCCATGTGAGCCTTCGTCAGCTTGACTCTCAGTCCGACGACACGCATCGCTCTGCCTATATCCAGCCTACCAGCCATTCCCGCAGCCCTCATAGGGGTCGGTGCCGTCGTCCTCGACATCACCCCAGCCACGGGTCGGGCTTGCTTCGGCTGCCTCCTCCGAGAACTCCCCGGAGGTGATTCTCGTCTCGCGCAGCTCTGGAACCCTCACCCTGCCTTCCATCTCGGCCGCCAGTTGCTCTCGCATAACCCACAAGAGCTTGAGCCCCGGTGTCCCGCTACGCGACGCCTTCCTCCTGTCCCAAGTACCGAAGAAGTGCTTGACCAACGCCAAGGCATCTTCAAAGCCACGCTCGTCGATCAGCCTCTTCGCCAGCGCGGCCTCCGCGCCGGTCCATTCTGCTTCAGCATCGGGGAAGCGTAGACGCATCAGCGTCAACCACTCCTTCCCCAACCATTTCACAGGGCTACGCTCCCTTCTTCGCTGCACCTTCCGTGCTCTCGCCTTCTCCCCCTTCTCCCGCTGTTGGAGAGCGAGGGTGGCGAGCGTTAGGGTCTTCGAGCCCATCACTTCTAATTCTATGTCATGAAATGGGTTAGTCAAGGCATGTCGAACACGTCGCGGACCTTTGACGTGTCGATCACATCCATGGTCCCGGAGGGGAACATCACGTCGGCGTGGTAGTAGACGTCGCGCCAGTGCTCTCCGAAACGAGCCTGGGCCATGGTCGCCAGCGCGATGGCCTCCACCTCGGTCATCATCTTCAGGACCGAGTTGGCCTTGAACACGTTGACCACGGTGGCCGTTCTCCCGTCATGCAGCCTGACGCCCTGACCGACCTTCGGCCTGGGGTACTGCTCAATCAGAGAGGCCACGACCAACACCGAAACGATCCACGACCATGCGACTCGTGAAGCTCACCCCCATGACGAACTTCTCAGCGTCCGCCGGATGGAGACGCCCCCGCTCGTCCAGCAAGGGCAACGGCTTGCGAAACTTGGCCGCCTGCTCCTGGGCCGCCCGACCAACCTCCAGCAGCTCGCCCCTGTTATCGTGCCCCCACTCGGTCTTCCCGGAGTAGAGCAAGCAGAAGGCACAGAGAGAAGCCTCGTCGCCCGTCAGGAGCTTCGCCACCCAGGTGGCCTTGCGCTCTCGACACTCAGCACAAGGCTGGCGCTCCTGGCAGACGTGGACCTCGTTGTCGTCGAAGTACAGCATGACAACCCATACTGTAGCAACGATTTGCCAACGAGTCTAGGCCGCTTCGAGGTGACCCAGCTCGCGGAAGATGTGGAAGCCGGGGTCGTACTTCTCGGTCGTCTTGTGGAAGTGCCCCATGACCCCCTGGAAAGCCCGCTGCTCCTTGGGCGTCAGCACCCTCAAGGCGATCTCGCCACTCGGCTCCCTTGGGAACACCAGGGGGATGCCGAGCACGGTGCAGAGCACCTTCGTGAGAGCCGCCACGCTGTCGAGCTGGTCCGGGAAGAACCTGGCGCATCGAACCTTGGCCCCGTGGATGATCTCGTCGTCCACGATGCGGTCCTTCCCCTTCGAGGGGAGAGGTTGTCCCTTCAGCCTGAAGCCGTAGCTGGCGATCTCCAAGCTGATCGACCGACGCCCGATCTGGCCATCCGTGTCCCTGGGGTCGTAGAGAACAGGGTCCAAGAACTGGTAGATGATGCCATCCCTGTTGATGCAGAACGTCACGCCCAGGCTGCGGTTGAGGAGGGTGTTGTAGGTGGTCTCGGCGCTGTTCTCGCCGCCGGTCCAGTGCCAGATGATGACGTCAGGACGAAGCTCCCGCTTCAACGTGTTCTTCTTCCCGACGAAGCTCATCCCGTGGTCCTCCCACGTCTTCACCGGAGCCCCCACCAGATACTCCTTGCCGTCCAGGATGATCTTGCCCGTGTTGCTCATGGGTGGAGTCTATCGCGGCTGGCAACCCATATCCAAGCTGAACGCAGATGGGCTCCGGGTCTGTGCGACACCCAGGCTGTCCTGGCCTGCACCAGAAGGCGTTGAGGGTGTCAGTGTCCTCGATACGAGCCAGCCCCCGCGAACAAGCGATCCTATCGTCGCAAGCCCCGGTCTTGCTCTCGCAACGACCACCCCATGTCATGGGACGGCCTCCTAGCCACGCGAGGTCGACGCCAGGACGCCGAGGCGGCAACTCCCCCTTCAGCAGATACCTCCCCAGCTCTACGACATGAGGGCACCTCTTCGCGCCGTACTGGGCGTCCCACTGGCTCTCGCCCCCGGTCCAGCCCTCCGGGACATCACAATCGGTCGTCAGCTTCGAGATCCAGGCCGCCCGGCCGTTCCTGATGGGGACGTAGCCGAGGACGTGTCTCTGGCTGCGCCGCATGACGCTGAGCATCGTCTCGCCGTCCTCGTCGCACTCGGTGATCCGCCGCACCTCGCCACGGTCGCAAGCTCGGCGCCGGATGTTCTTGAAGACCTGCCAGATGCCCACGCAGTCCTGGGAGTTGCCATCGGCCTCAGCGATGCAGATCCGCAGAAAAGCCGTCAGGACGTCCAGCTCCGTCTCCTCGTCGGGGACGTTCCAGACCTTCCCCCTGGTCTCCGCCGGGCTCTCCCACTGGAACCGCCGCACCTCACGCTTCTTCGGTGGCGGCGCGTTCTCCAGCTCGGCCTGGAGGGCAACCCGCCTGGCCTCTGTCTCGGCCTCGATCTTCGCCCACCGAGCGTCTCTCTCCTTCTCGCTGCGGTCCCGCTCCCTGTCGAAGTCCTCGCGCTGCTGACGAGCTTTCGCGCGCCGAGCCTCACGTTGCGCGACCACAGCCCCCTGAGCTTCGTCTTCGCAGACAACCCACGGGATCAGCGCAGACAGCGCAGCCATGATGAGAACCGCGACCAACACCATCACCCCCTTCGCCTTCGATGACCATGAAGCCATGGTTCACCTCCCTTCCAAACCCCCCGCACCCTATCACACTCCGCCCAGGCCCCACAAAAGGCGAACCCCCCGGGCACCACCCCGGGGGGTTCTAGGACGGAGCGACCACCATGGCCGCCGCTGCGGAGGACAGCCGCAGCATCTATTCAACAACCTAGCCCATCGGCATCGGTTGTCAATCTGGGGGGCCTCGCAGGTCTCGAACCCGCGCTGTCGCCGTGGCCAGCGAAGCGTCCATCGGCGAAACCCGATGACCCTCGCTCGACACGGAACGGGGAGTTGAAGGCTACGCCAGCCTGAGCCCGTATGCGACCAACCTCGTGGCGTCCCACTCAGCCAGCCGACCGTCAGCCCGCTCCCAGAGCCCACAATGGGCCTTCACCAAGTCCTCCCGGCTGTGATGGGGCTGTGGAGGAGGCGCCGGGTCACCCGCCCTCCTGCCCCTGACCTAGACCATGTTGCCCGTCCAGCCCTTTCTCCTCCCGTCTTTCCGTGGGTCACGGGAGGTCGACCCGTCGTTGGCTGGTATCTATGCCACCTCGCCATCGCCCCAGCCGTCAATTTCCATGGCTGGCGAGGTATCGGCATTTTTTCAGGGCATCGTCGGCCTCCTTTCTCCTCGGTGTCTCCCTCCGACACTCACAACCTAAGCACTTGTTTCAGATTGTCAACACCCACCCATGATCTTCCTGCACACGTCCGGTTGGTACTCCCGGAGGTCGAGGAGGAGGTCACGCGCGTACTCGTCGTCGCGCCTGCGCTGCTCCTCGACGTACCGCTCCTCGCACGCCTGCGAGCAGAAGCCGCTCGCCGACTCGGAGTTGTCGCCGCCGCACACGGGGCAGCTCTCCGGGGGCTCGATCTCCGTCTCCCACTGCTCACGACGTCGCATGGCTGTTGGCATGGTGTCCCTCCGTCCTTGGACACAACATAAGCACTGGTTTGCGTCTGTCAACAGCAATTCGGAGCGAAACCGAGGATCGCTCTACTTTCCGGCGGGGACGAACTTCACGGTGGGGTCTGGGGTCTTGCCCAGCTTCAGGCAGCTCTCGTACTGAGCCTCGGTGAGGTACTGGCGGGCCTTGGCCTTGTCGAATGTCTGAGACGCCGCCTTCACGATGACCTGGACCTTCCCTTCGGGACCCGTGAAGTCGTCCACCCCGTGTTCCCGGCTCATCTTGGTGGCCCGCTCCTTCAGCTCATCTCGCCACTCGTTGAGCGTCTTGAGCTGGGCCTCGACGCTCGCGAAGTCCTTCACGAGCTGGCGCACCTGAGCCGTGAGGTCCGACACGACGGCCTCGACGCGCTCCTTCTTCTGGGGGCGCTTCTCGGCCCGAACATCGTCGGCGCCCATCGCCTCGTTGAGGGTCTTGGTCTCGGTCTTGGGCTTGCCCTTGCTGGCCTGGTTCATCCCCAGGCGCCTGGTCATGTTCCCGATGCCCACAGGGGCCTCCTTCCACCAGCTACAGGCTGGCGCTGTCGAGGGAGGCTCCCTGGGCCTCCCGTTGTTTCCTCGCGCACTCCTCGGCGTGAGCCCGAGCACGAGCGATGATCGCCTGTCGCTTGTGCTCCAACTGCTCGGCCTGACGCTTCTCCTTCTCGGCCTGGTCGAGCGCCTGAGCCTCCACCTCGGTCATGATGGTCCACACGACCCTGCGGCCCCGGCGCACGCGCGGCCCCAGGCGACCGACGATGGTGACCCCCTCGGTCCTGGTCATGCTGTCGCAGTCGTACCAGACCGCCGCCTTCTCGGCGCTCTCGGCCCGGTAGACCTCGAAGCCCTGCTTCGCGTCCTCGTGGATGATGAAGACCGGCCCCTTGCCGTAGAAGCGGTCCTTGGCGCGCTCGATCTGCGCGTTGAGCAGGATGGCCTCCTTGTACCCGTAGTCGCCTGGGTACTTGAACATCGTGTCGTGGTCGTTGCTGCGGCAGAGGTACGCCATGATGTTGGCGTCCACGATCTCGCCGCCGGGCAGCTCGACGCTCTGGGTCTTGGCCCTCAAGGTGTAGGTGTAAACGCCCATGGTGTCCTCCGTCCTCTCGCAAACCTAACTCATGGTTTGCGTGTGTCAACTATCCTATCCCCAGGTGACCTTCTCGCCCTCTTCCCTGGCCTTGCGGCAGATGTCCAGGATCTCACGGACGCGACGCTGAACGGTCTCGTCCGAGTAGCCGCAGACGAAGGTCTCGGCGCCCATGCGCTCGATGCGCGCCACGTTGCCCTCGCGAACAACACACATGCCAGCGTGACCACGAGGCATGTAGACCTCCTCGCGGGTCGCCACGGCCCGACGAGTCTCGCTGTTCAGCGCCCGCAGGCAGCGCTGGATGACCACGTCCAGGGTCTCGTCCTCCCAGACGCCATACAGCTCGTCGTCACAGGCGAAGCCCAGGACGGCCAGCACGTTGCGAGCGTTGGTGTTGGCGAGGTTGACCCACGGCCACGCGGGCTCGCGGTCCTCGCTCATGCCAGTCCCCTGACACCAGGGGCAGCCCTCTTCGGCCTTCCCGTCATAGACGCAGAAGCACTCCGAGTGGGAGATGGTGTAGGGGGAGTTGGTGATGGAGAAGGTGACCGACATGCTGTCCTCCTGCACAGCAATCTAGCACATGGTTTGCGAGTGTCAACAGGCTATGGAGAGACTTCTGGGCAGATTCCATCGAAGAGAGGACCCAGGCTAGTATCCAGCTCGAACGCCTTGTCCTTGCGGCGCTCGTTTTTCGGTGTGCGACCGAGGATGACGATGCCGTTCTTGATCAGACGACGCTCACCAGCTTGGCTCCAGACAAACCAGCCGTAGGCGCAGGCATCGGTCTCCGTCTTCTTCCCGGTGTCGGGGTCGACGAACTCTCGAAAGCTCGGGCGATTGGGAAGCACTGCGAGGCCCGGCGTCTGCTCCTCCAGCCAGGGCTGGCGGTCATCCCCCTCCAGGAAGTTGACGCGAAGCAGCATGACCACGTAGCGCGCGATGCGGAGCCCCTGGTTCACGAAGTCCTGAGCGAGCTTGTAGGGCGGGTTGGTGATGCAGACGTCGAAGAGCCCCTTGGCTGGCATCAGACCCTTCAGGATGACCCCGTCGAAGTAGGTGAAGTCGCCGGTCAGGTCGGCGGGATAGACGGGGTTGATGTCGATGGTGACCCACTTCACCCCCTTCTTCACCCTGTTCACCGCCTGGACGATGTTGCCGGCGCCGACAGCAGGTTCGATCCAGACCCCCGCTGGGAGCTTCACCTTCTCCAGGAGCCTGTGGACGGGCCACGCTGGCGTCGGGTAGTCATCCAGAAAGATGCGCTCGTTGCCTCGGCCAGTTGCGCTCACCCTCCCACCTCCTTGGGAACCCCCTCGAAGTCGAAGCCAAGCTGCCCAATCTTCGGGACGGCCTGGTCGAGCGCCTTGGCCGACTTCGCGATCCTCCTGATGTACTTCCTGCCCTCAGCTCGACGCTTCATCATCTGCTTCTTCGGACACGCCTCGACGTGCTTGTCGTAGTTGAGCCCTGAGAGGTTGTGGTCAGCGAAGATGCCGCGCCCGCAGATGGGGCAGAGCTTCGTGACACGACCAGCCTCGACCTGCTTGGTCATGCGCCTAACTTATGGTGTTGGATATGCGATGTCAACAACGTGGCATCGCGCTCATCTTGTGATGAACGAGGGGCATGTGGGCCATCTGCTGGCAGATCTGCTTCGAGCAGTACCACCGCCCACCGATGTTGGCCCACTCCTTGTCCTTCGAGTTGGCCAACAGACCTTCGATGCCGCACGACGCGCAGCACACCTTCATCGGACTGTGCTTCCACTGCCTCATAGAGGTAATCGTAGCACCCCCTCAAGAATCTTTCACCCTGTCTGTTGACAATCGCAAACCAGGCCATAGATTGCGAGGCAGGAAGGGAGAGACACCATGACCATCATCCACACCATCGCCGCCTACGCCCTCGCCCCCAGCCACACCTACGTGGCGGACTCCTACACCATCCTCAACCCCACCGCCTTCGCGGTGCGCCTCATGACCAGCGCGGTCTACGACATCCTCGTGGCCCGCTACCCCCTCCCCTCCTCCTGCGACGACGACTACGACTGCGAGGACGAGGACTACGCCTCCGGTCAGCTCTGGACCGACGCCGGCTACTACGCCGAAGACCTCGTCGGCTACGGCATGACCATCGACGAGGTGCGCGAGCTGGGCTTCCGCGCCATCGAGATGTTGAACTGGGCTCGCCAGAACGAGGGGGCCGTCGAAGCGGTCTCCTCGTGTGTTGACAATCCGATTTCAGTGGTTAGGTTCTAGGCAGGACGGAGGGACACCATGGATTGCTACGACGCAAAGGACGGGATCGAGATCATGAACCTCATCACCAGCGGCGTGTCCGTTGACGACGCCATCGCGCAAGTCAACCCCCGCGTGGTCATGACCATCGACGTGGTCGAGGTCCCCTCATGCCCGGAGTGCGGTGCCCCCGTGACCACCGACGCCTTCGCCGGGCTCTGCTCGGAGCACTGCTACCTCAACGTGTTCGAGGACAAGACCCCGCACGGCGGGTTCTAGGAGGATACCATGTCACACCCCAGCAACGGCACCGACATCTGCAAGGCCCACTTCACCTACAACGGCCGGCGCTTCCAGGTCACCCAGTTTCGTGGTGGCCGCCTGGAGGTCTACCGCATCGAGCAGAACGGCCTGGAGATGTTCGATGGCTACGTGGGCGACCTCCGCGACCTCGACCTCGCCGAGGCCGCCTACGACGCCTTCCAGGGCGCTCCTGGGCAGCGCTGGCTCTTCGATGCCGCGTCCGAGCGGTTCCTGATGCTGTCGGATGGTCGGTGGGCCTGATCTACAGGGTCCCCTCGGAGGCCCTGATCAAGGTCTGCTTGACCTGCTTGTCGATGCGGTCGAACGTCGCCCCATCCATCGACCACCCCGCCTGAACCTTCAGCCCCTTCGCCTGGTCCTTGACCTTCGACGGCACCATCCGGTTGAACCGGAACCCGAACTTGCTGAGCTGGTCCTTCACCTTGAAGGTGTCGCCGACGACCCACGCCGTGTAGGAGCCGGCGTTGTGGAAGCCCCCGATGGATTCGGGGAAGTCGTAGGCGATGGCGATGCCGAGCTTCTTGAGCCGCTCGTTGGTCCTCTGGAGGGACATGATCTGCTTGATCTGCCCCTTCAGGTCGGCCGGCTTCGGGTCGTCAGAGATGCCCATCCCAGCAAGGGACTGCTGGTTCTGGCCCTTGACCCTCTCGTTGAAGTCGTCGACCAGCCCCTTCACCTTGGGGATCGCCTTCTCCACCACGTCGCGCTTCACGGAGCCCTTGGCCAACTGGCCCCAGCCCGTGTACCTGTGGACGAGGTCCCAAGTCTTGCTCTTGGGGTTGAACCTGAGACCGAGCTTCTTCAGATCGTCCTTGATGGGGAAGGTGTTGCCGCTGACGGAGACGGAGAACTGCCCGAAGGACTTCTCCATGCCTCCGAAGTCGCCCGGCTGGTAGTTGATGATCTCGTAGCGCGCCCCGGTCTCGATGCCCTCGTCAATGGGCTCGTGGATCGACTCGCCATCTTCGATGGGCAGCCTGACGTCCATGCTCTCGAAAACGCGCTTGGCGCCATCCTTGCCCAACACCGATGCAAGCTGCGCCTCAGCGTCCTCGTAGAGCGCGTGTCCGAATGGGTTATGCACCATGACCTTCTCCTCTCCGAAGCCCACGTTGGGCTGGATGTCCAGGTTCACCACACGAAGCGGGTGCATCGGGTCGTCAGCGTTCCAGTTGCCACCGTACAGGCGCCACTCCAGGTTGTCCGGGGCCGATGCGTCCTTGACGCCGAACTGCCAGAGCATCCCGCCCGTACCGTCCTTGCCGATGACCTCGTTCCCGATGTTCTGGAAGGTGATCCGGTTTGGCTCGCCATCCGTCTCGAAGGCGATCATGAGCTTCCCGCCGAGCAGCCTGACATCCGTGGCCCTCCACCGCTTGCCGTTGGGGAGGAACGATGGGCCGCTGCGGTCGCCACCGTCGGCCCACCGCTTCACGTAGTTCCTGATGGCGCCGACGTCCTTCGAGGTGAGCGCGTCGAAGGTCTTGATCTCCAGGTAGCCGTTGGCGCTCCAGGTGCGCCCCTTGGCCTCCTCGATGGGCTCGACGCCGGGCTCGACGGACTCCTCCTTCCAGCAGTCGTCCGCCATCACATCGTAGTATTCCTGCCCGGCTGCGTACCCACCGCTGAAGCCCTCGCTGTCCAGCGACTTGACCGTGATCTGCTTCCCGCTGATCTTGACGATCTTGCCCTCTTGCTCCATCCCGGCCTTGAAGCCGACGATGTCACCCTTCTTCAGGATGTTGCCGTCCTGGTCCTTGACCTCGGACAGCTCACCACCGTCAGCCTCAATGGCCTCGGCCAACGCCTTCTCGAAGTCGTCCATGGCCTAGTCCTGCTCCGAGACGAGGTGGAGCTTCGGCATGTCGGCGTCGGCCGCTTGAACCGCGATGGTGGCCTTGAACTGGATGGTCGAGATCCCGTCCAGGACGACGTTGCGACCGAACGCCTTCCAGGCCCCGCTCGTGCTCGTGCGGTACTGGATCGTGATGTCGGCCTCTGCCACAGCCGGGTTCGAGCCCTGCCCGACGTTGCCCAGGAGCAGCCCGATGGCCGTCTTGGTGCCGTCGATGGTGACTGGCGTCCCGAAGGTGATGAGGTCGAAGGTGACGTCACCACCAACGCCCGTGGCGAAGGTGATGGAGTCGGTGGCCTGGTCGACCGTGCCACCCGTGATGGCGTTCACCTCGGAAGCTCCCATGATGTGCTGCTCATCACGGGCGAGGTAGTCCACTCGCAGGAGAAGCGCCGCCTTCAGGGTCGCCTCCAGCGAGGAGTCGTTGTTGATGCTGTTCCGAAGAAGCTGTTGGAACATGCTGAAGGTCGTCTGGACGGCCATGATCCCTCCTGGTTCTCGCCCAGTCTACAACAGCAGCGTGCAACAAAAAAGCCGGGAATCGGATGAGGCTTCCGACCCCCGGCCACACCCCGGGAGGGGACCCGGTCAAAAAAGTGGCCTCCCCCCTGGCCTACACTCCGGTGGCTCGCGCCACCGCCTCCCGTCCCGTTGGAGGACCGCCGGGGTATCAGCCCGGTCATGCGTTTCGGGGAGTGACGTCCCCGTGGGACTGGCCAAGGGTGAAGGCGAGGACCGCGTCACCAGCCCTCTCCACATCAAAAGGGGTTTCCACCTCCAGTGCGCCATGGTTCGCCATGGAGGGCTTGTTATCCCCTGGTGACTCTGCCTGGTCTCGAACCAGGAGGCGGAGCCTGGTTGGCTGGCCCGCAGGCGCCCACGCATCGCTTCCGCCCTGTGCCCTTTGTTGCCAGCGAATCGCCAAGAGGCAACACCACAGAGCCATGTGAGGGACTGGCCACTTTCACCGGCTCCCACGTCTCCGTGGTTCGCCTCCCGCGACCAATCTGTCGGCCCCTCTGAGCCGGGGTAGCGCTTCAGCTCCAAGCCCTATTTCGACAGCTCAGGCCAGCTCACGGCTTCCGGCTGCCAGTCAGCGGTAGGACCCGCCCTATCCGGGTGAGCGACCTCCCGGATGCCTGCTTCTATCTTGTGTCGTAGGTTGCGCTTGTCAACCCCCGATTTCCTCGATGACGCCCTGGAGGTCTTCCCAGTCCTCCTCGGGGTCGAGATCGCCGATGACCCACTTCACCGCGTCGATGGGCCGCGCCTCGATGAGGTCCGAGTGGTCCTCGATGATCTTGCGGACGATCTTCTTCCCCGGCTTCTTCGGCGCCGAGCCGCCCGTGGTCTTCGCGGCCTTGTCCTTGGCGTCCGCCGTCGTGGTCTTGCCCTCAGCCAGCATCTCGTCGAGGGCCTTCTTCTGGTCCTCGGGCGAGAGGTTCGCCAGCTCAGCCGCCGCGCTCGCCGAGATGAGCCCCTGGTCCACGGCCCGCTTCACCGCCGAGATGCACTGGAGCACCTTCATCCAGTTGGAGATGGTGGTCCCGCTCACCCCGTTGCGGATCGCGATCTCCTTCTGGGTCTTGCCCAGATTGACGAGCCGCGCCGCCTTCTCAGCCTTCTCGATGACGCCGTCGTCGTGGCGATGCGAGTTGGCGGAGATGAGGCGCCCCAGCATCGTCGCCGGGTCCTCCATCTGGACGAACCGACAGGGGATGCGGATCAGGTCATCGACCTCGGCCTGGGTCATGCCCCTCTTCAGGAGCGCTTCCTTCGCCTTCCGGCCGCCCTTGACGCGCTGTCGCCCATCGACCACCAGGGCCACGTCGCCGACCTTGGTGACGTCCACGCTCTGCATGACGCCGTTGAGGATGATGTCCTCGATGAACGACGGGTCGAGCTTGATGTCCTTGCGTCGGTCGTACAGCTCATGATCCGTGGGCGCGTCCTTGAATGGGTCGTCGAGCCCGACGATCACGAGGTCTTCCGGCTTGAACATGAAGAGCTGCTTGCGCGGCGCCTCGAATGCCTGGCCACCCATGGTTCTCCTCCTCCTTCACCTTCGCGGGGGTAGAAGACTCCCTCTACCCAGGCAGTATCGTGCCATGAGTTGCGCTTGTCAACCCGGATGTGGTGCGATGGCGCTACTCGGAGACCGGGCTGTTCGCCTTGGCGTCCTTCACTTCATCCTCGGAAAACATCAGCGGGGCCTCGCGATCCGCCCGGCCGGGCATCGCTCTCATGACACGGAGCCGCTTGCGGATCTGCTCCTCGATGTCCTCCTTCTGCTTCTCCAGGTCCAAGACCTCAAGCGCGACAGCTTCAGCGGTCTCGGTGAGGCCCTTGCCCCAGGAGCCGCCTTCGCCAGGGAGGTTCTTGACCCAGTCGAGCTTGTTGAGGATGTCCTGCGGATTCGTCCTGGTTGGCATGTCACCTTCTCCTTCGCCAAAGGTTGGTGGTACTGTACCATAAAATGAGCCGAAGGAGATAGGCGGTGGTCATGCAAGCGACGAAGGTGCAAGGAGTGAAGGCGAGCGCAGATCCCTTCATGGACCTCGAAGAGCTGCTGCTGCACATGGCAAGGATGGTCGTGGACAAGCCCGAAGAGGTCGTGGTCAACCCGGCCCGGGGCAAGGGGTTCGTCGCCTTCGAGGTCATCTGCGACGACAGGGACACGGGCACCCTCATCGGCCGCCGTGGCAAGCACGCCGAAGCCATCAGGACGATGATGATGGCTGCGGGCGCCGTGCGCGACATCCGTGTCACCGTGCAGATCGTGAGCAGGGACCAGGATGAGCTGCCAGCAAGGTAGTGAAGCTCGGGACCGCGATCTCATCGTAGGCTTCGCCACCGTCGGCATCCTTGGCGTGGTCCCATCTGCTGTGGAGGTGACCGGCGTGTTCCCGAAGCTCTCAGCAACGGTCCTGCCACATCGGCAGGAGATCAAGTTTCGCAGGGGCGACTCGTTCGACATCGACGTCCAGGTCCAGGATGACCAGGACCCGCCGAGCAAGGTGGACATCAGCATGGCCATCCTCCGCTTCGGCGCGAAGCAGGGCTACGGCACGACGTGGGACACGGAAGCCTTGGTCGTGGGCAACGAGGGGCTCCAGATCTTCAAGTCGTCCGCGCTGCCATCCGAGATCGAGATGGTCAACGAGACCTCTGGGCAAGCTCGGATCAAGGTCCGCAAGTCGGACACCTACCAGCACCCCCTCGGCGTGATGAACTGGGACATCGAGCTGACGAAAGCCGTCGAGCACATCACGCCTGTCGCTGGCTCGCTCCTGGTCGTCAACGGTCAGCGTCTCGTCCAGGGCATCGGCACCAACTTCGTGGCCGCTGGAGTCGGCCTTGGCGACCTCCTACACGTCAACGGGAAGTACCTCATGATCATCTCGGTCACGTCGCCCACCGTGATGACCGTCGACTTCACTGACTGGGTGACCGGCCCCATCGACGACTACAACCTGTACCGTGGACACTCGAAGACCATCGCATCAGGTCCGTGGAACTGCATCGGCGACGTCGTCATCTGAGCTTTCGCATCCTTGACAAGCCAATCTTATATGGTCAGACTTCTGGTATGACAGACCACACCCACAACCGATGTCGAGGGTGCGGCGGGCGCATCTCTCCGAGCGACGCCGTTGTCGAGGTCTCGTCCGGGCACCTCCACGAGGTATCCGAAGACGATCTCCCCGACTTCGAGCAGAAGGACGTCTGGGGCTACATGCACCGGCACTGCTTCCTCGTCGCTGTCGGAGACCCGCAGGCCATCTTCGCCATCGAGCCCGCCACCGCCGCGTAGCTGCCCCTCCTGGCCATGGCTCCATGCCACCTCCTTGCCGTTGTCCTGTTGACAGACGCAAACCAGTGCTTAGGTTGTGGGCAAGGACGGAGGACACCATGGCACGCAGCAGGTTCGTCGAGATCCAGGCCCAAGCGCTTCTTCTCGCTCTTCGCGCGGTCGGCGACAAGATCGTCAGCGCGGGCGGCTCCTACGTGGAGGCCGTTCACGGGCGCGAGGTCGTCTTCGACCTCCACCACCACAGCGGTGCTCCCTCTGTGGTGCGCGTCTACACGACGCTCACTGAAGGCGCGAGCGCTCTCCGCGAGTGCGACTCCGACGCCATGCGCGTGGTCGTCGGCGTCGAGCGCGATGGGAAGTTCCGCCCCCTGGGCAAGTCGCGGAAGATCCTCCGCACCGCCCCGAACAATCTGCATCCCGAAGATCGCCCCCAGGCGTGTATCGACAGGCTCGTCCAGGCCGTGCGCGAAGCCTATGGCGACGTCCGCAAGGTCCCGACCTGCCCCCAGTGCGGGTCCCCCATGGCCCTGCGGAAGCCGAAGAAGGGTGGCAAGGACTTCACCCCCTTCTACGGGTGCGTGGACTTCCCCCACTGCAAGGCAACGCAGGCCGCGTAATAGGGGGTTGACAGACGAATTCCACACGCTAAATTAGCGTGGAGAGATGAACCGGAGCGCTGCTCGACCATGGGGCGCGCTCCGAAGAACAGGTCGGTTGGAACCGACAAGGAGGTCACCATGGGTCTCAGGAACATCCTCGCGGCAGGTGTAGCCGCAGTCGCCGTCACCACCGAGTCGAAGCGCCTGCTCTCCGGGCTCAACCCCGAACAGGAGGCCGCCGTCGTTTTCGGGGGCGGCCCCATCCTCGTCGCCGCCGTCGCTGGCGCCGGCAAGACCCGCGCGCTCGTCCACCGGGTCGCCTACCTGGTCTCCGAGCGCAAGGTCAACCCCACCCGCATCCTCGCCGTCACCTTCTCGAAGGCGGGCGCCGACGAGATGAATGACCGCCTGGAGAAGATGCTCCCCGGGTCCGGGGCTCGCATCGGCACCTTCCACAGCGTGGCCTACGAGCTGCTCCGCGCCGAGGTCCCCGGGCTGAACGAGTGGACCGTGGACGACAAGGACCGCTTCCGCTACTGCGTGAAGGACGCCGCCGGCTTCCGCGAGCTGAAGGTTCAGGACCGCTTCGACCTGAACCTGACCTGCGACTTCATCGGGTTCTGCAAGGCCCACATGGCTCGCCCGCACAGCGACGAGGCCATGTCCATCGCCCGCGAGCGCTACTACTACAAGCACGGCCCGAAGTGCGACCCCTACATGATGAACCGCATCTACGAGCGGGCCGACGAGATCCGGCGCGACCGTCAGCTCCTCACCTTCGACGACATGATGTTGGACGCCGCCGAGCTGCTTGCGACCAACGAAGGCGTGCGCCAGCGCTGGGCTCGCCGCTGGGACTGGGTGCTCCAGGACGAAGCCCAGGACCAGAACAAGGTCCAGCTCGTCATGGGCGAGCTGCTGGCCAAGGACCACCGCAACTACCTCCTGGTCGGCGACCCGGCACAGGCCATCTACGCCTGGCGCGGGGCGATGCCCTCGATGCTGCTCTCCTTCGAGGAGCGCTGGGGCGCCAACGTCGTCAAGATGGCCCGCAACTACCGCTGCGGACGAGCCATCATCGACACCGCCAACCGCGTGCTCGATGCGATGGACCCTGCGACCAGGCTCGACATGCACATGATCTGCGAGAAGGGGACCGAAGGCCAGGTCGTCTGCCGGCAGTATCAGAACCTCGACGACGAAGCCGAAGCCATCGCGCAGGACATCGCCGCGCTCATCGAGGACGGCACCGCCCCGAAGGAGATCGCCATCCTCTACAGAACAAACGCCCAGTCCCGGGCGCCTGAAGAGGCCCTCATCGGCCGGCGCATCCCCTACATGGTCGTCGGCGGGACGAACTTCTACAACCGCAAGGAGGTCAAGGATCTGCTCGCGTACCTGCGGATCGCCGAAGGTCGTGGGAGCCTCGACGACGTGCGCCGCTGCATCAACGCCCCCTTCCGCTACCTGGGCAAGGCGTTCGTGGAGAAGGTCACCGAGGTCGCGAAGAAGGCCCGCGCGCAAGCCAAGAAGAGCGGCAAGCGCATCCACTGGCCGAGCGTCGCCCGCGAGGCGTGTGACCAGGGGCGCGTCCAGCATCGCCAGCGCGAGAGCGCCGACGAGTGGGCCGACCTGCTCACCAGCGCCATGGAGCACATCAAGGCCCAGGGCGAGGCCGAACGTGGCTCCGAGCAGTGGGATGCCGGCAAGCCGGTCAACATCCTCGAAGACATCGTGATCGCCACCCGCTACACGGACTGGCTCGTCCGCGACGAAGGCGAGGAGACCACGGAGAACAGCCGGGTCTCGAACGTCCGCGAGCTGATCCGGGCCGCGCGCCGCTTCCCGACCGTGAAGGAGCTGCTCGACTTCATCGACGACCTGACCGAGGCGTCGAAGCGGGCGCAGAAGGGCAACAAGCCGAACAAGGTCATCCTGACCACCCTGCACCGCTCGAAGGGCCTGGAGTGGGGCAACGTCTTCATCACCGGGGCCAACGAGTACGTGCTCCCGCACGCCAGGAGCGAGGACATCGACGAGGAGCGCCGCCTCTTCTACGTCGGCGTCACCCGCGCGAAGGAGCGGCTGACCATCTCCTGCGTGGCGGAGATCGCCGTGGGAGACAAGGTCCGCCCGGCCAACCCGAGCCCCTTCATCTACGAGGCCGGTCTGGAGCCCGTCTTCATGGTCCGCGACGAGACCGAGGACGAGAAGGTCCCGACCCTCCGCGCCGAGGAGCCCGACCTGACCACGCCCACGGGCTACGACGACAGCCCCCTCTTCGAGGACTTGTCCGAAGACGACGACGGCCCGGCGCCCAACGCTCCCTTCCTCAAGAATTGAGAGCGAAACCGGGGTTCGCTCTCTTCCGCTCCCTCTCCCTCAACTTCTTCCGCCGCACGTTCTCCCGCATCCAGTAGGGCAGCCAGGTGTTGTCCTCCAGCCCCGCCTTCCCATCGAGGTGGCAGCCGAGGAGGTAGCTCTGGACGTTGCGGTAGACGGTCCTGAAACGGCCCGTGGCGCCGCAGGAGCACGCGACGTCTCCATCATCGTGGGGACCTCCCTTCTCATCAGGGCGAGGCACCTGGAGCCCACGGAGCACGCCATACGCTTCGCTCAGTCGGAGATGGTGCGCGGCCAACTCCCACTTCCCGGCCAGCTCCGGGTCCAACAGCCTGCCCGACTTCTCACCCGCCAAGAAGTCCTCGTCGAAGGCCGCCGCCGAGCCCTTCACCGACTTCGCCGCGTACCTAGCCGCCTTGGCGACCCCGTTCTTGCCGCCCTTGACCTTCTTCACGTTGACGCGGCAAGGACGCCCCAGGAGCTTGCGGCCGAGCTGGACCGCGCTCCTGACCTCCACCAGCGGCCCGTAGTAGATG
>Ga0209285_10000202_pt1 | contig 21570 bp, 8 predicted proteins | sample PPLLak3March2015_2_FD_187249 | JGI IMG/M metagenome (GOLD analysis project Ga0209285, IMG submission 187249) | Freshwater sediment microbial communities from Prairie Pothole Lake near Jamestown, North Dakota, USA - PPLs Lake P8 Core (3) Depth... | ecosystem: Environmental > Aquatic > Freshwater... | reverse complement strand
ATCCGCCAGCGGGCCTTGCCCAAACGTGCCGCGGGCCTTGAAAATGTCGGCGTCAACCCACACTCGGTCAGTTGTGCCTACGATGGCCTCGCCTTCCATGTCCAAGTAGTGCGCCACGCCCAGATACGGAAGCCCGCCCTGCCACGCCCGGCTTGCGAACGGCTCCGGGGCCTTCTCCCCGGCCTCAATGCGCCGGATGAAGTCCTTGAACAGCGGGACGCTCATCTTCTCGTTGTAGAGGTCGCGCTTGGTTCCCGATGCGGTCGAGTACCAGCGGCGGATGCCGGTCTGCGGGTCACGGCTGACCCGATTGATAAACAGGCTCAACTCGCCAGTGGACCGACCAATCATGGACAAGGCTCCTGCCTGCATCGCTGACATGCTCCCGTTGGCTGGATGTGGACGGAACAAGCGGCAGATGTCGTCGGCGCTAGGCTCGACGGCAACCGTCACGCACTTCCCGTTCTGGTAGGCGATACAGTCACCGCATCGGTGACTGGGCATCCCCATCCCCAGACGGAAGTAGGCTTCCTTGGGGTCGGTGCGAACTTCGGTATCGGCCATTACGAATGCACCCAGTAGTTAGCCGCCTTCAGACGGTCAACCACTCGCATGAATGCCTCGGTTCTCGCGTTCTCGTTGTTTGGATACATAGCCTTGACCCGCCGCGAGATGTCGTCGTAGAAGATGTCTCCCGCGATTGGCCTGCCCTTCATGGTTGTCGGCTGAGAGTATTCGGAAATGAGGTGGTCAGCCAAAGCATCCGGCGTCTCAAACTCGCCTCTGGACTTGGGGGCCTCATGGAAATCCGGTCCGCCCTGCTCCGGCAGGTTCTCGAACCGAGTGTCGAACCGCTCCTCGGCCTCGCGCTCCGCTTCGGCGATGGGGTCTTTCCCGCCGGGCATCTGCTCGGCAGGGGAAGTCATGTCGCCCATCGCAAGAAGCTCCCGGAACGTCTTGGGTTCCCAATCCATGTCGCGCTCGACCGCTGGCATCCCCGCCGGGCCTTCGACGCCTTCCAGTTCGTCCAGCGAGAAGTAGCCAAACTCCTTCTCGAAGCCATCCACCAGCCCGAAGAACGTCCGGCTTTCTGGGTCGTACTCCGAGGCGTACCACGTCCAGTTGCTCAGGGGGGAGAAGAACTTGACGAGCGCCTGAGCGTCCTTGCCCTTCTGCTCGTTGGTGTAGAGCGGGGGCAACTGCTTCTCCAACTCCTTCGTCAACAGGAGATGGCCGCGCTTGCCGATGCCCGAATGGTAATCGGCGGCTGGCTCGGCTGGCGACCAGTCATCGGGTCCTTCGATGGTCTCGCCCTCTTCGAGGATTGAACCCTCGGGTGCTTCCTGCTCCGGCGCATAGGGATTCGTTCCCCCGGTGGCGATGGCCTCGGCGTCCACTGGCCCCTGTCCGACCAAGTTGTATTCCTCGGCCAACTTCTTGAGTTCCTGTTCCAGCCCCGCCCGGCTCTCAGGGTCAGTGATGCGCGAGAGAATGGCGTTCATCCCCTGCATTGCTTCACTGGCCCTGTCGAGTTTGCCGCTCGCCAGCGCGCCGTGAGCGATGAAGTAGAGGTCGTCCCATCTGGCCGAATCAACGGTCGTCGGCGTTCTCTTGCCCTGACGCCACTTGCGGTGGAGGTCGCTCGGTCGGTCGCCTTCGCCGTAGGACGGCTCACTGCCGCCTACCTGCCCCGGCCGTCCGGCGTGCCCGTAGTGACCTGACCCCGGCCCGCCGCGGGTGACGTGCGCCGCCGTGCTCTCCATGATGGTCGGACTGCCTTGTGGCCCGCGCTTAGTGGGGGGGCCATAGGGGTTGTATGTCCCGGACTCTTCCATCCAGCCCTGCACGGTATTCGCCCGGTCGTGCCAGTTGGCATCTTCGAGCGCCGCGCGGAAACTCGTGTAGATGTGCCCCGTGACGTTCCCAAACGGCTTATCCTTTGTGCCGGGCGAGCGGTAGGCGAAGTTAGCGCCAACAAGATTGCCCATCGCCTTGTTGAATTGCTCACGCGTAACGTCGGGGCCGAACTGCTGAACAGCGTAGTGAGCGAGGAAGGGGTCTGCGTCTCCCTTGAACTTTGTCGAGGGGGCTTCTACCTTTCCCTCCTCGCTGACAATCCAATCTCGAACGACCTTGGCCTTTTCGTGGTCGTTCGCCTCTTCGAGCGCGTGTGCGTAGGCGCGCATGATGTCGTGCCCATCCCACCCTGTCGCCTGAGAGATTTTGATGCCAACCGCCTCGTCCTTGGCGAACTCGAATATTTCGGGGCCAGAGTTGCGATACTTCTCGGCGTACTCGGCATTGTAGATTTCGCCGATGGCCTTTGCCGCCCAAGTGTCAATCCCTGCGGCTTGGTCCCCCATCGGCCTCGCGGCTGGAACCTCGATGACGTTCTCAGGCTTGGTTATCCGCTGGCCGTCGCCCGGCGCGGAGCCGCCCCGCTCACCGGGGCGACCTTTGTGCCCGTGATGGCCCGACCCCGGACCTCCACGCAGAATGGAAATGTCGTCAAGGGCCGAGCCTTGCACGAAAGGGCGGTAGCGCACTTCTCCGGGGGCCGAGCGTGCCGCCAGTGAGGAGGCCGCACCCCGCGAGAGTTCCCGCAGATACCAGTCGCCGCCCTTGGCCGGGCGCACGAGAACCGCACGCACAAGGATTGCGCCGTCCGGCGTGTCCACGAAGCGCCGGAAGATGAACTCCTCGGGGAGCGTCGAGTTTGGAAATCGCTCCCAACCCTCTTCCAGAGCGGTGTCCGCGGCTTCTTGATACCCGCGCTCGTAGGCCCGGACGTTCAGCATGGCCTTCACCGTGCGCAGTTCAGGGGGAAGCGAGCGCCAGACATCTGAGGGCATCTGCGCCGGGCGCAGGGCAGAGGCGTCGCCCTTGCCAGCGGCCAGCATCTCAGCGTCGTGCTTGGCCTCGACCTCCCGCTCAAGTCGGCGGACGGCGATGGCGTGGGGGTCGTAGTTCATCATGGGCTTTTTCCCTCGCTCAATGCGGGAGCCAGACATCCCAGAGTTGTCCACTTCCAACTTCTGTTCCATCTTCGTTCCGGCGTTGCCCGTCTGGTTGGCTTCCTCGACTGCCCACATTGCTTTCTCCCGCGCACAACCCTCGGGGTCTGGCGCAGTGGCACAGACGCCTTGGAGCGCGGCGTGATACGCTTCTTGGTAAACCTGACCCATCTCGAAGCCGTAGGAGCCTTCCATTGGCGTCGGGAACTCGGCGGGGATGTCCCCGGTTGACGGGGCTGTGCCCACCACGGGGTCAGCGGCCTTCTCGACCCACTCGCCGCTCTCGTTCTTCTTGTAAACGTTCTTGACTGCGGACCACGCGATTGATGCGGCGCAGGCATCCCGGTCAGAGCGTTCCTTGCAGGTTCCGTCGTAGGCCGATGCGAAGGCCGACTGCCAGATGTCGGCGGCGTGGCCGCTGAGGGTCGATGGGGCCGTGGGCTTTCCGGGCATGGCAAACTCCGCCTTTTCGGGCTGTCTACCCTTCCAGAATAGCCAAAAGCCCTTCCGAATGGAAGGGCAAATGCACCATATCAACCGTTCCGATTTCGGCGGCTTTTGGCCTAGTAAACCATGTCCGGGTCAGGCGGCGGGGGGTTCCCGACCTGCTCGAACTCCGCCCCCAAGTCCTTCGCCGCCCGTCGGACCACGGTTTCGGCGGGGCGCGGGTCGTACTGGAAGCCGTAGTTGGGAATCAGGAGCGGCAGAGCGGCTGGCGTGTACAGGGCGTTGAGGTTGTCCCTCAGCACGTCGTCGTCCGAGCGCCACCCCTCGCCCGGCACAAACTCGGCGGTTCGGCCCGAAGGGAACGTGATGCGGTAGAAAAGGGTGTCAGTCATTGCGTCTCCCCGTGAAGCCAATCGCCCTTGAAGGCGGTAATGGCAAAGTTGAAAAGTTCAGGGTCGGCGGCGGCAAGAACCGCAGGGCTGAAAGCGAGTTGGCCCGCGGCCGTGCTCAGGACTTCGGACTGGTATCCTCGGGCAGGGTATGTCCGTCCGCTATAGGGGTCAGGGAACCTGTCGGGCTTCATGGGCGCATCAAACGATGTTCCGCGGAACTGCACGCGGTCTCCGCCCGTCCGGTATCGGTAAAACATCCATCCCAGTTTTCGGAGTTCGGGGGTCGCCAATTCGACGGCGTGAGCCGTTTCGTGGCTGATGGTTGAAAATGACGGGTCGTTCACGCCGATGACCTGTTCTTCGGGGTCAAAGAAGCCAGACGCCCCATTGGACAGGCCGACATCCGTTCTCGGCATCTTGCGCAGGAGGTTCGGGGAAACGATGCTGGACATCACAAGTTTGGCGAGGCTGACGTGGGTTTCTGCGTCCGCCTTCATGGTCGAAGGAAACGGGCGCGTCCTCGGGGTGGCGTGTTCCCCTACCGTTATCGGCACGAGTTCCGGGCGGGGGTCGTCGGAGAATGCGCTAAAGAGGGGCGCTAGGTCTTCGCGCATGACCCTAACCGCAACCTTCGACGCCTCTGCTTGGTGGTTGAAAAAGACTTTCCGTTGCTCGAACAGGGTGCTCTCGATTTGGTCCAAGCGCGCCCTGTCGGGGTCGCCAGATTCCACTTCCTTCTCCCGCTCGGCCATTGTCTTCGACATGCGCTCGGCATATACCTGCTGGTCAGCCGCAAGAGCATAGGGGAGTTGCGAGTCGTGCGAGACGACCGCCTTGCGGACGGCCTCGGCTTTCTTCATCTCGTCCATCACGAAGTCCCACCGCTCCCAATCCTTCTCCGTCAGTTCAAAATCCAGACTCCGCTCGTCATAGGCGTATTTTACTGCCGTGTATTCCTTTAGGGCCTGCGATGCCCCTTGGACAATCTGAGCGATGGGCTTGCGCATGTCGTAGGGCACGGCCCGCATCAGCGGAGATTCCATATCCACGCCGCCCTTGAAGTCGATAGCGGCATCCGCGTTCAAGGGGTCAGTCTCCCGTTCCAAGGCAAAGAAGAGGTGGCCGAGGATGATGTCGGTTCTGTTGCTGGCGATGAACTCGTCTTCCCCGTCGATGGCCTTCAGGAAATGCCCGGCGTTCTCTGCGGCCGTTGCGTAGGTCTCGGCCCCGCGTTTCCCCAAGTTTCCCAGTTTCCCAAACGCCTCCACGAGCGTCGGAAGAATGCTCTCGATTGGCGGAGCAACCGGCTCATCAGCCGTCCGCAGGCGGCGCGCATCCTCGTACCAGTCGCGGATGATTGTTGCCCGCCACATGGATTGAGACGTGAGCGCAGAGAGCCACGAGTCCTTCTCCTGAGCGGAGGCCAGCGGCTTATCCCACGAATCGAGTTCGTCGATTGCCTTCTGGTCCCAACCCCGGATGAATGTCCGCTTGCCGTCCACCACGGTCGTCCCATCGCCGTGCTCGGCGGGCCTGCCCCACCCCTTCTTGCCGGGGGACGAATGGAAATCGGACGGCTGACTGCCGCCGACCTCGCCCGGACGCCCTTCGTGTCCGAAATGACCGGAACCCGGCCCGCCCCGCCGCACGATGTCCAGATAGGATTTGACGACCAAAGGAGTCTGCTTCATGCTCTGCTCCTAGCAGGGGTCAGGCCCAGTATATCCCATTGTCCGCGCCCAGTTGGTAATCTCCTGCTTCCAATTGTCCGAGCAGGGTTGCGGCGGCTGTTCCGGCTCCTCCGGCGGCGTCGGCGGATACCAGATGTTCCACGGGTCAACCGTCTTCCATGCCGTCCACCACGCCTCGTTCTTGAGGCCGGAGTTGAAGTGCCAGTTGGATTGCCCGATGAGGCCAAGTTCCTTGACCCTCGTTGAAAAAGCGAGGATGCCGGGCGCGTCGCATGTTCCCCCGTCGCCCGTGTACAGGCGTCCGGCGGGGATGTAGGGCTTGTCGGTGATTGCTCGATACTGCTCGAAAGATGCGTTCAGCCAGAACACAGCCCAGTATGCACCTTGGTTGGGCCAGTAGACCATCGGGGCGGCGAAGTCCAGCACGGCCAGCGCCGCCTTCGCCACGGCCACCGGATGCCAGACCTGTCCCTTGTTCGAGGCGTAGGGCGACGTGAAGCAAGGCCACGAGCACCACCCCCCATGCTTGTCGCATCCAGCCTTGTACTCGGTGGCGAGGATACGCGCACGCCCTGCGGCGTCCGGCTGGCCCTCGAAGGCCCCCTCGGCGTCGAACTCCCATCCGTCTAAGCCGAGGCGCTTGACCTGCGATGCCGCAATCTGCCCCTCGCCCTTGGCGTTGTAGCCCCGGCAGAACCCCCACCCGTCAATGAAAATCGGCCAGTTGACCTTCGCTGTTTCCTCGCGGAGTTTCGCCACCCACTCCGGCTTCACGTTCTCGCCCCATCCCGGATAGTAGATGGTGGACAACTTGTAGGGGGAGGACTCCTGAGCGGCCTTCACCACGACGCGCTCGATGCGGCAGTCCTTCAGCGCCAGCGCCAGAGCCGCCGGGTCGCCCTTGAGCACGTCGGGGACAACCCAGTAGAAGATGCTCTTGCCGAAGACCTGAGCGGCCATCTCAGCCTCCACCGTTCTGTTTGATAAAGTTGAGGACGTAGGGCCTTGCGAACTTCCACTCCCAGTCCCCGCGCTTGACTTCGTGAATCTCCGACCCCGGACCTTTCTCCGTGTCCCATTCGTATTGGCTGAACTGGTGCATGGCGAAGCGCCCTTCGGCGAGCGGTCGCACGATGTACCACCAGTTGCCGGAGGCTGACTTCTTGACCTCGACGACGGGCCGAGCGCCGATGTCCTCCAGTATCTTCGTCGAGTTGTCGAGCGAGTATCGGCTGGCCTCCGGCACGCTCAACTTCACGAGTTTGTTGCCCTTCACCCAGTCGTAGCCGTGCTTCGTCACGGAGGTCGCGAGTTTGGCGGTCAGGGCGTTCTCCGGCGGCTTCCACGATTGGAAAAAGGCGTCGGCCTCAGCCTGCTCGCCGGATACCCTTTGGGTCTTGGCGCTGAATGCGGCACGGGCCTTGCCGATGTCCTGCTCGATGAAGCCCTCGGGGTCCCTGTCGAAGACCTCCATGAACTCCTTTTCCTTCTTCGCCTCTTTCCCCCAGAACATGCCCGCCAGACCGTAGGGCACGGTCTCGTGGCCGAACTGCTGGAATATCTTGTCGCGGACGGCCGCGCTGAATGCCCACTCCAACTTGTATCTCTCCCATTCCTCCTGCAACTTGGGAGGCCAGTCCTTCGGGTTCGGCCCGTACTTCCCCATCTCCCGCTTGTCGGGAGCCACGATGTCGAGGAGGGTTGGATTGGTAATCGGCTCGCCGGGCTTCGGCAGGTAGAGTTCCTTCGCCAGTTCTTCGCGGGCGTTGGCGATGCGTTGGGTAATCGCCACCCACTTCTTGTCGGGTTCCGGCATCTCCTTTGGGGGGACGTAAGGAACCTTCTTGTCGCCGCCGCACTGGAAGCAGACGCCCTCAGCGACGTGCTGGTAGTGTTCGAGGTATCCAGTCCCGCCGCACCGCGGGCAGTCCACCATGTCGCCGGGCTTCGGCCCTTGCCCTTCCGCCGAATGGAAATCCGACGGCGCGCTCCCCCCGACTTTCCCCGGCCGACCCGCGTGCCCGAAGTGCCCGGAGCCGGGTCCGCCGCGCAATGCAAGCCACTGAGGGATAAAGACGCGCAAAGTAGGGAGTGGTCTATCCGGCGTTCGATTGACGACCTTTCCTGTGCGTCGATAACTGGACTTTTCTACGGCCTCCTCTTCGTCGTCGGCAGGAAAATCATCTAGGACCGCATCATCTACGCTCAGGTCCTCGCGGTAGCGGTCGCCAAGCCGGGAAACAACATCAGCGCCGAGGTCGTAGTCCATGTCCTCGCCCCCGTTGTGGCGAGCGAAGAAGTGGGCCATCCAGCGAACTAGGTCGTCGCCATACAGGTAGAGCGATGGGCTGACTTTGGCGGTCGTGAAGTAGTCGCCCCTTTCTGGGCCGACGCCCGAAAGTTCCTGCTCGTCGTAACCCACCTCCACTGTTGAATCGTCGGGAAACGAGACGGGAACCGCGACGGGCACAGGCTCGTCCGCTTCTTCTGGCTGAGATTCTATGACCACGCGAACATCGGCGTCTTTCAGGTCTGATGCCTTGACGCCGACCAAGAGACCGTTTCTCCGAATGTCCTCAATTGTTACATCATCCGGGACCTTATCCATCAGGAACGAGACTTGCGCTTGGATAGCCATGATTGACTTCCACGCGTAAGAGTCGTCCTGAACATCATTCGAGCCGGACTCCGGAAAGCCATACGAGCCTTCCGGACCAGCGAAGTAGGTCGCCTCGACCTTGGCTTTGCCGATATTGGTTCCCGGACGGCTGTATGCGCTAGTTACCCATTCGCCCACCTGTGGCAACAAGCCGAATCGGGCAATGTCCTCGATGTGCTCTCGCACGGTTCCGTGGTAAAGAATCGGCTCGAAATCGTCGCTGGCCTTTTCGCTCTCTGGGTGATGCCATTCGACCGACTTAGGCATGGCTATGGATGGCGCGGCCTCATGGAAATCTCCGGGCTGGCTCCCGCCCACCTGTCCGGGTCTGCCCTCGTGTCCGAAGTGGCCTGAGCCGGGTCCGCCGCGCTGGATGAGCAGGCGCAAGGCCCACGCTGGCAAGTCGTCGAAGGAGCGACTCAACAAGTCATTGATGTCGGCCCCTTGAACGACACCAGTGAACAGTCTGTCCGGCCACTCCGCAAAGTAACCCGATTGAACGTCACCCCACCTCTGCGATTGAAGGTCATAGCCATTGAACCGCTCATAAGAGAACCTTCCCCCTTCTTCGACGGTGTTCCTCGCCACCTTGACGGCCACTCGTTTCTGGGCCTCTGTCAGGCCCGCCGTGCGGTTCCATGACATGCCGACCTCCGGCACTTGGCCGGATGTCCCGGCGAAGCCTCTTGAGACCCGCAGGAACCCCATCGCCAAAATGCCGTCTTCCCCGGTGATACGCCCCATCGCGAGGTTCAGGCTGTATGGCTCCGGCTTTTTCGACTTGTCTCTGCGGCTCGCGAAGTAATCGCCAGTCTTCTCGGCGACCTCCTCAACGGTTCCCGCCACGAAGGGGGGAACCTGATTGTCCGTCCAGTTGTAGTCCGGGATGATGTTCTTTTCGGGGTCAAGTCCAATCGCTTCCAGAGCCTCGCCCGGAAGCCTCGTAAACTCATAACTGCGCGCTTCGCCTCCAATGGGGTAGACATCGACGTTGATTTGCCTCGCGTCGCCAAAGAGCATGGCTTCAACAAACTGCTTGGCCTTATCCTCGCTTTCAAGGCCGATGTGCCGCTCCTTGCCAGCAATCTCTTGGGCGTTGTAGACGAACTTGAACAGCGTCGATGGCCTGACGGCATCCCTAGATGACCCCGTGATAATCTGGTATTCGTCGCCGTGTTTCTCGATTCGGTATTTGATTGGAACCTTAGCGGCCGCGCCGGGCGCTATCGTCAGGAATGTGAACGTCAGAGTTCCGTCCGGGTCACGGTCCCACCCATCGCCATCGGGACCGACATCCTCGGCGTATGTCTCTATCATCCAATCGCCCTCGGCCACGATTGGTTTCACGGTGAACTCGGATGCGGCCCCGCCCTCGTCAAGTTTCTTCTGGCCGAGCGCCCCAAGCGCACTCTCTCCTGCCGAGTTGTGCCCGCCAAGCCCGTCAACGGCATAGGCTTTTCCCGAAGGACCCACCAGTGTCTCGTGCTGTGTCGGGTCAACAGCGGTCGTGTTCTTGGCAAACCACGCCTCAAGCCACTTCGCATCCTCGGGAGAGATGGGAAGGCCCGGCGTCAGCACCTCCATCGCCGCACTGTCGATGCCCTTGCCGTAGGCCCCCGGCTCCGCCGAATGGAAATCGCCGGGCTGACTGCCTCCAACCTTTCCCGGCCGTCCTTCGTGGCCGAAGTGGCCGCTCCCCGGCCCGCCGCGCAGGGTCAGGCGCTCGTCCTCTGCCTTTGAGACATACGAGAGCGTCGATTCCGGGTCTTCTCGTTTCAACCACCAGAAGCCCTCGAAGAACTTTGGATTCGCGACGCTGTGAACTAGCACCTGTTTGTCGGAAGCCTGAGCGTAGTCATGCAGGGCTTCCATAAAGGCCGTCCCCAAACCAGTCCCCTTCTGTGCCGCGAAAATGCCTCCAAGGGCCACTTGAGTCTTGGACCATCCGTGCGCCCCGGCGTCGGAGGCAACGACCATCAGGACGTTTCCGGTGTCGTCCCGAACCCACAGGCCGCTTGGGGAGTCCTGTCTAACGCTGTCATAGAACTCTTGGACCTTTCCGTGGCCCATGCTCACTGGACGGCCCAAGTGAGCCGCAACGCTATTGGCTAGGAATCTGCGGACTTCCCCGGCCCTGTTGATATTGCTGTCTTGATTGAGGCGACTTGCAATGTCATCCAACTTGGCGCGCGTCTCGGGGTTCTTCCACGCCTCGGGCGTTCCGCGATAACTGCCCGTCTCCGCCTCATGGAAATCCTCGGCGTTTCCGCCGTCGGTCTTGTCGAGAACGACCATAGCGGGGAAACTTTCCTTTCCCAGTCGGTAGAGCGCATCAATCCGGTGGCTCCCCTCAAGGATGTAAGGCCCCTCTTTGTCGATGACCACAATGAGCGGGGCGATTTCCCCGGACGCCTCAATGCCTTCCGCGAGTTCGGCAATCCGCGCGTTCTCCGTGGCGCTGTAGGATTTGCCGTTGATGCCATCGAAGGCGCTCATGGGCACTTCCCGGATGCCGGGCAGGACTTCGTATTGGTCTTCCGTTCCGAACGTAGCACCAATCGAGGTTGTGTTTGGAACGTCGTCTCTCACCGATAGGCCAGACACCTGCGGGCCAATCACGGGAAACTGGTCTCCCGGCTCCGCCGAATGGAAATCCCCGGATTGGCTCCCTCCCACCCGGCCGGGACGCCCTTCGTGGCCGTGATGCCCCGAACCCGGTCCGCCGCGCAGAGTCAGGCGGCGGACGAGGCCTCGGAGCACGGGGGCAATGCTTCCATCGCCCGGACCCGCCCTCAGCCATTCATCGGCCTCGAAAGGTCCATACTCCTCGTCGCCAGATGCAACGGCGTTGGCGGCTACCACCTCTTCCAGCGCGTGCTCCCCGAACGCCTGTTCATCGAGCGGCGGCGTGACATCCGGCTCCTCGGGCTGGCCGATGACCTTGCGGAGTTCCGGGGCCTTGGCTTCGAGGGCGTCCGCCAGCCGACCGAGCGTTCGGTCGTCGCCGTCGTCGGCGAAGGTCGTCTTGATAATCCGGCTCATGCGTTCCTCTTTCCTTCGCCCACCTTCTTCGGGGCGTCCCCGTCGTTCGTCCAGTGCTCCCAAGTGTCCGCCGCTGACTTCAGGCGCTCGAAGGTGTGCAGGCCCTTGTCGGCGTGGGAGGCGATGTAGGCGGGGCTGACGTAGCGGCCCGTGCCCGAAGTGTACCGCTTGATGGCCCGCTCCATCGCCTGCTCCATCGGGGTATCGACGAAGATGACGCGTGTCCGGTAGCCGTGAGCGCCGAGGGCCTTGATAATCCGCTCGGCCGTGTCCCCGGTCTTGAGCATCGAGTCCAGCACCAGCGGCCGCTTCTCCTTGACCGCCTGCATCATCACCCTCTCAAGCACGTCGTCCGCTTCCTCGGCGAGCAGGGGGCTGTTCCAGCCCTCGTATCGGGGCATCCGGCTTCGGATGTCGTCGGCGCTCAGGCGGACGTAGTTGCGGAACTCGTGCGCCCGGCCGTTCAGGAGCGTGGTCTTGCCGGACCCCGGCATCCCCGCGAGGAGCACGGCTTCCGGCTGGTCTTCCTTCTGGCCGTAGCGGAGCATCTGGTGTTCGATGCGCTTGCGCGCCCGCTGGCGCTCCCCCGCGTCCATCTCCCGGTCGTGCTTGGAAATCTCCCGGTTGGTCAGGTCGGCCTCGGCCTTCGCCAGCGCCTCCCGCACCTCCGGGGGCTGGCGGGCCACCACGTCCTGTGCCAGCCTGCTCGCCTCCTCCGTCGTGTAGGCCGTACCCCAGATGCCGGAGCCATGCAGGCTCGTAGGCAGGCGCAGGAGGTCCACCGTGCCTTCCTGCGGGGCAGGGACAGGCTTGCCGGGCGGGGCAGGCTTCTGGGCATCCGGAGCCATCCCAAACGCCTGTGCGAGCCGCTGTGCGGCGTCCAGCCACGTCTGTTGGGCGGCGGGCGGCAGGAGGCGGCGCACAAGCGGCGAGAATGAAAATCCACTGCGGGCGACGGCCTCGGCCCCTTCCCAGTCCCCGGCGAGCAGGGCGAGGGTGAAAGCCATGTGCTCAGGGTCTCGGCGGGCAAACTCGGCGGGGTTGCTGGCGAGGAACTGCAAGCCCATCGAGAACACTTCGTCGCCGTGGAGCGGCTGGTTGACGCCCTGAACATAGTACCTTCCGGCATAGGCCGAGATGAAGGCGTCGGGCTTCACGGGAACGTCATCTTGGCCTCGGAACCCAACCCATCCGTCACCCTGCGTCCGATACAGGAGGAACATCTTTGCGAGTTTCCCCACCCGTTCATCGCTGTCCGCGATGGCGTGCCCGAACTCGTGGACAATCTGCGGGGTCGTCGCGTCGAAGTCAAGGTACATGGCATTCTTCGAGCGGCTGAACCCCATTCCCCGGTAAACATCGTTGTCTATCTTGAATGGGGCCACCTGTCGGAGTTCCGGCTTGGCGAACTTGCCCAAGAAATCCTTGGTCGCCGTGATGCCGGACATCAAGTGCTCGGATGCCTCCTGCGCTCCTATCGTGGACAAGGCCTCAATCCTGCTGGTGTCCCCTGAGACTTCGCCCTCGGGGAACGAAGGAACCCCGGCGGACGACATCGCCTGCATCACGTCTTGGAAATCCTGCGCCAGCGCATCCAGCGCATCGCTCGCGACCACTTCGTTCTCGGTCAGCAAGCGAGAGAGTTCGGCCCGGTGGGTCGTTATGGCATCGGGGTCCGGAGCGGCCTTCGCCAACTCGTCTTCCAGTGCGTCGTTGGCAGATTGAATATCGCGGATGGCGCGCTGGAAGCGGGGCCGGATTTTGTCCAAGGACGCTCCCGGCTCCATCTCCTGAAACTGCTCCACCACACCCATGTACTTCTGGGTCATCGCCTCGCGCAGGGCATCCCATCGCGTCCAGTCCTTCTTGGTGAGTTGGGCGTCGGTGGCAAGGGTAGCGGTCGTAACCTTGTCGTCCATCTTCTGAAGCAGGGGTTCGGCTATGGTCGTTGCCGCTTTCCCTGCTCTGTCAATCTCCTGCTCCGAGAGCCACGAGCGACGGCCGTTGACGATGGCCGAGCCGTCAGTGAACTGCTCGACTGGCTTGGGTTCATCCGACTGCTCCCCGATGACCAGTTTGGGGGCAATGGAAATCGGGGCCTTGACCGCCTTCGTGCCAGCGGGCTTGAAGGGCTTGGCGCTCGTGTCCTTCGTCGCGGTGCTGACGGCATTGCCCGGCCCGTCGGACGGCATCGACCCCCCGCGCTTGCCCGGACGCCCCTCGTGCTCGAAGTGGCCGCTACCGGGTCCGCCGCGCAGGACGATGCCAAACCTTCGGGCCGCAAACTTCGATTCCTTGTCTTCATCATCCAATCTATCAATCACCGTCTCCGGCAGGCTATTCCACGAGATGTCGTTCTCATCGGAGAAAGTCCAGTGCTGAAATCCGTATTCGCCCACCGGGGCCGACGGCAATTCCTTGAGAAGCGAGGCGATAAGCGCCCTCTGCGCCCTTTCGTTGCCTCCTTCTCGGCTGTAGAACTCAACACCGATGTTGGACTCCGGCATCCGCTTCCTCTTCAGTTCTGAGGCGGACATAGCGAATCGTCCTCCGCCGAATCCGTAGCCGACCTCCTGCGTCAAGCGCACCGCCCCCATCTGTAGCATGGCCGCTTTCAGGTAGTCCTCGTTTCCGGCCGTAAACATCCCCCAAGCCGCGTCCGCCTCTTTGTTCTTCTCACCAGCCCGCATGAACGCTCGCTCGGCTGAGGTCTGATGGTCGTCAACCATGAGAATAGTGGCGTCTGGCAGAATCCAGAACTGGCGCATCCCGCCGGGCGTTTGCATTTTCCGGTCCGATAGAATGTCCAAAAATCCATCTTTGGAGAGCGGCGTTCCTTCCTGCCGAAGCGCGTCGAATACGGCCTTCCCCAATGGCATACTTTCCTTCCCGACGAAACCACCCTTGCTTACTTTGTCCACTTGGCGCACATAGTCCTTGCTCATACCCTCATCCGAGAAGGCTCCCGAATGGAAATCGTCGGGCTGGCCGTCTCCCGGAAGACTTCCCCCGACCTCACCGGGCCGACCCGCATGACCGAAGTGACCGGACCCCGGCCCGCCCCGCTCCACCATGTCCTCTGGGTCATCGGTGGGGAACGGCGGCTCCTCATCGTCCCAGAGACCGGGCGGCGGGCGCTGTGGGTCGTCCTCCGGGTCAATGGAAATGACATCATCCACGAGTAGGTCGCGTTCGTCTATTTCTTGCGCCATGTCCCAACCTCGAACAACTTGTCGAATGCCCGCTCAACGCCCTCGAACTCCTCCCATGAGTAGTATAGGGGAGGTTCCAGCCCGCCTCTCTGCGCTTGCTCCACATACTCGTCCATCGTCCGAATGAACCCGGCGTTCCGCTTCTGGGCCGTCGGCGATGCCTTCTTCAACCTGCTGGCTGTGTATTGCATGAAGCCGCGGGCGAAGACCTCGATTGGCTTGGAAACCCTCCGGCTTTCCCGAGGATGCCAAGCCTTCACTCGCTCAAGGTATCCAGAGTCCCTGACGGCTTGGTGATAGGCCTCCATTGCGTCATACCGGGGACCCGGCTCCATCTCGGGAAGGTCTCCCCAGTGGAACCCCAAGTGCTCAATCATGTGTCCGATTTCGTGAACCGCCGTAGCCGCCACCTGCTCAGACGGCCTCGTGTCGATGAGATTGAGGGCGATGCTGGACGCCATTATGGACGAGGACATATAGTGCCCCCACTTGTCCCGCCCCTTGGTCTCGACGAAGGGGAGCGAGCCATCGGGCTTCGGCTTGTCGAACCGAGCCTTGAACCGCTCCGGCAGTCGCAAGCCGCTGTCCGCGATGGCCTGCACAGCCTCCCTCGCCCCATCCCATCGCTCGGTATCGGGAATGGAAAAGAAGCCGTCCTGCGGCGAGAGGAAGGCGGTGGACTGCGCCCACTCCTTCTGCTTGTTGCCCACTTCTGTCTTCTGCGAACGGTCCTTCGCGAACTTCTTGTAGTAGGATGCGAACTCGGCGGCGTACATATCGGCCACCGCGTCCTTCACCTCGTCCTCGGTGGTCCACGCGTCGTTGAACTCGTGGCCCGCACGAAGCAGGTCCTTTGCCGACCAGTGCATATACGATGACTGGCTCCCGGCATCCAAGTCCTCACGGAAGAAACGGAACCAATCGCCATCCTTCCACGGAGCATCTTCGGGGTGTTTGTAGTAGCCAAGCGCAAGTGCCCCGAACTCCCTGCGCATCCTCTTCTTTCCCTCGCGTGCCAGCATCTTCAGCCAGTAGTTCGGCGCTCCTTCTGGCGTCACCTTGTTCATCCAGCCATCGCCCCATACCCACTGCTTCGGGCGGGGCAAACGGCGCTTGTAGTCGAATGCCTCTCCGTGGGCCGCGGCCGTCGTAGCGGGGGGCTTTGGCTTCTCCGGCTCCGGCGAAGGCTCGACGTGGCCTCCGGGGTCCGGCTTGGAACCCCCGCGCTTGCCCGGCCGACCGACGTGCCCGTGATGGCCTGAACCCTTGCCACCGCGCTCGACCATCTCCCCGTCTTCAGTGAGTTGCCCACCTACCACCTCGTCCTCCGGCGGCTCATCCCGAATGACAAAGACGGATGCCCCGAGGAGTTCGGCGGCGGCATACGCGGGGATGAGTTCCCCGTCCGGCTGGTAGGTGTAGACGGACGCTGGCTTGAAGCCCGGCGGGTAGTTCCGGTTGAGCGAAGCCACCAGCCGCTCGACATCCCCGGACCACCCGGTTTCGGGATTGAAAATCAGGTTGCCGAGCGGATGACTGAGGATGGCCTTGCTCATCACTTTGCTCCCGCAATCATGGCTAGGGTGTAGTTGAAATGCTCCGGGTCTTCCACGGCGAAGGCCACGGGGTCTTCGTAGAGCCACTGCAAGCCCATCGACAGGACCTCAGTAGCGTAATAGTTGTTGCCGTACTTCTTCCCGGCATAGGGGTCGCGCCAGCCATTCACCGCCGCAATCTCCGATGCCTTGAACCCCCGCGAGTACAGGTGGTTGGTGGACAGCCCCGCCGCCGCCCGCTTCTTCTGCGTGCGCTTGCGCGCGGCGCTCATCCGGATGTATTCCTCTCCCTTGTTCCGGTAGCGGAGGAAGGCGACGGCCTGAATTGCGGTGTCGGGGTTATGCTCCTCAAGCCAGTGGCCCGACTCATGCAAGTGGTCTTCAACCCCTGCGCCGGAGTACATGGTATAGCCATCCGCCCACTGCGAACCCCGCCTCACGCTCTGGTTGCGGTAGTTGAGCGGAACGCCCGCCTTGAATACATCGGGGGCCACCATCTTCGCCAGCCACTCGCGGGTTTCCTTGTTGCGCTCGGCGGCGAAGGCCACGTCCGCCTTGCTCATGCCTCGCCTGCCCGTGCTCACGACATTGCCCTCAATCTTGGTAGACGCCGAGCCGAAGCCCTGTTCCTCGATGAACCGGCGAGCCGCCTCGTTCCTCGCTTTCTTGGCGCTGTCCAAGTCGTGTTCCGCCTCTGTCATGTAGTCGGTCGTAGCCGCCATCGCGAACCACTCGTCAGACTTGTGCAAGGCGTCGTCCACCTGATTGTCGAGTTTGGAAATCACAAGGTAGGCATCTCGCCTGCTGTCTTGTGCGGCGTCTACCTCGGCGCGAGTCATCGAGCCTATGTCGTAGTCCCGGTTTAGCGCCTCCCGCGCCGCCTTGTACTCGGCGCTTGCCTCATTCTCCGCCTGAAGCGCAACCTGCTTCTTGAGGTAGGCTTCCCGCGCCGCATCGTTCTTGGCCTGCATCTCGGCCACATTCGCCGTCAGGTCAGGAATGTTGAAGGCTTCATCGGAGACCGCCGCCACAAGCCCCTGCCGAACCTTCTCGCCCTGCGTTTCGGCGTAGGCGAAGGCTCGGTCTATGACTTCGGCACGGTCAATCAGTTGGCGCTCCACTTGCCCCTCAATGGGGTCTGCCGTCTGTTGATGCGTCAAATCATGGTAGGCGCTCATCTTCTCGGATAGGCGGTCCGCCATCTGTTCGTAGTTCTCGCCGATGGACTGGGCGAGGAAGCGGTCCAACTTGCTCTTGTTGCGCGTCCCGTCATCCAGAAATATGCTGTCGGAAAACGGCTTCATGGTGTTGGCGATTTCCTGAAGGATGTAGAGTTGCACTTCTTCGTCGCCCGTGCCGATGTCCTCGAAGTTCTCCCAACTGGCGGGGTCTACCAAATTGGTAATGTAGGTGGCCGTTTCCCGCATCAATCCGCGCTCGATGTCGTCGAGCGCGCCGTAGCCGAGGCTGTTCGCCGCATCTTCCAGCCCCTTCGCCCAAGCCCTTCCGAACCAGAACGCGTCGATGTCCTTTGCAACGAGCACGTCTAGGTAAAACTCATGGAGCGCCCGCATGGTGGCGTCTGGCAAGCGGCCACCCATCAGGTCCGCCCCCATCCGCCTTCCCCGGTCGCTCATTCTGCCGTTGTACGCTACCTGAATGATGCGTTCCGATTCTGCGTCCTGCATGTATTCCGGGGGAACCGGGCGCGGCCCCTTGAGTTCCTCGTCGGTCAGCGTCCGCCACTTCTGGGTTGTCGGCGCGGGCTGGTCACTGGGGGCCATGCCTTCGGGATAGGTCGGCAGGGAGCCTCCCCGCTGGCCGGGGATGCCCTTGTGCCCGCGGTGGCCGGAACCCTTGCCGCCCCGGATGACAAGCCTGCGAGTGAAGCGCGTGATGTCAGCCATTCTTCATCCCCATCAACTCGCGTAGTGCGCCCCCGATGGTTTCGAGCACGCGGTCCAGCACGGTGTCCTGCGAGCGCCGGGCCATCGTCACGTCGTCCGGCCTCGGCTCCTTGGTAATCGGCTGGCGGGTAGGATGCCGGGCGGGGTCGGTCTCGTCCAGCCAGTTCAGGGAGAGGACATCCGGGCGGATAGTCCGGCCGTCCTCAAACGCTTCCTCGCCCTTCACCAGCGTATACAGCGACGTGACATGCGAGCCATCCGGCAGGCCGTCGAGTTCGGATTCGGGCACGGCCCGGCCCCAGACATTGCCCAAGCCATCGGGGACGCCGACATCCACCATGCGCTCCGTCGGGGGAGCCGCGCGAAGGGTCGTCGGCATCTCCAAGTTCGGGGCGACGAAGGTATTGGAAATCTTGTCGATGAGCAGGCGGGCGTTCTCGTGGTCCTCTTCGCTCATCATCAGGCTTTCGTTGTCGCCGGGCTTCGTCAGCATGTCGCTCCCGGTGAGTTCGGCGGCAACCACGCGTGCGACGTACTCCTGCTTCAACAAGTCCTGCGGGTAGTCCCCCTTGAACGCCGACCTGAACACCCGAGGAACCTTCGTTTCCTTCCAGATTTCGTCGCGGCCCGCGCCAACGGTCGCCCAGTGGACGTATTCGTGAAGGGCCGTCGCCATCATGCCGTCCGTATCGAGCACCCCGCTCGGCTGGATGAACTTCCCGGTGTTCACCATCATCGACTTGGTGACGGGGTTGTAGGCCCCGTTGAATCGGCTGTAGTCTTTTCGCAACCCGTCCTTCACTTGCTCGACGAACGCCGCGTCCTTGTCGGCCAAGGACTCGGCCCACAACTCGGGGTTGCACGCTTCGACGTAGGTTGGCGCGTCGTCGTAGATGGTAATGCCCTCGACCTGTCCCCCGAAGGCCCGCTTGAACTCCGATGACGCCCACTCCAGCGCCGAGGACACCTGCGCCCGATACTTGGCGAAGGCCCCGTTCGTCAGATGCACCCGGTAGCCCGGCCCGATGTGGTGAGCGGGAGCGCCGAGGCGCTCCGCTTCCGGCGCAGGCTTCGTCGGTTGGAAATCCTTGCGCCGCTTCGCCTCGTCCATCTGGCCCTTCCGGTCCTTGCCCACGGGGGCCTCGACCGTTGCCCGGTCGCCCGGAGAACTTCCCCCGCGCTTGCCTTCCCTTCCCTCATGCGCGTGGTGGCCGGAACCCGGACCGCCGCGCTCAACCAGTGGGCGGCTCCGTCCGACAAGACGGTACGCCTTGTCAACCATCCTGTTGAGGTAACTCCTATCGTCGTAGTAGGGAGAGTCCTTGTCTGGCCTTGGCTCTCCCGGTCTTCCAGAGATAGCGCCAGAATGATTTGGCGTTTCTGCGAAGACCGCCTCCGTCCGAGTGGCGAGCAACGCGTTTAGCGTCTCTCCTTGTTCTGGCGTCACCTCGTCCGGCCCGTTGTAGTAGAACTCATCCGACGTTATGACCATGCGCCCGAATCCCATGCGCTTCAGGACAGACTCGCCGTTTCCCCAATCTTTCGACGTTCCGGCTCCGGCCAGTTTGAGGGCCGCGTTCGCCATTGCCAGATGCTCCATCGGCGAGAGGCACAGCGTCCCATCGTGAGCCATCCATCCCCTGCCGCTGAAAATACTTCCCGCCTCATCGCTCCCAACGATGTTACCGTAGGTATTGGCTCTCACTACCTTCACGAGAGATGTCGCTACCTTGGCCTTCATCTCGTCTGAATCTACCCAGTCTGGATACTCTATGAGGGCCGAATGGAAATCGTCGGGCTGGCTACCACCCACTTCGCCCGGCCTGCCAGCGTGCCCGAAGTGCCCGGAGCCGGGTCCGCCGCGCCGAACGAACATGCGCTGTGCCCAAGCGGGAAGGGCAAACGTGCGCTCGACGAACTGCCCCTGCATGGCCTTGGTAAACGCGGCGCTAGGCCAGTCTGAAGTCGAGAAGGAGTGGTCGCCGCCGGAGCCTGAAGCCTCCCAAGCGGCCTCGCCGCCCTCCTCGATGGCCTGCCTCGCAACTTTGGTCATCACCCGGACCTGCGCGGGGGTCGGGCGGACGGTGCTGTTGAAGGTGATGCCGACCTGACTTCCGGTGCTCCCGCCACCGCGGGATACCCGGACGAAGCCGAAAGACGCCAGTAGGCGCTCGCGGTCTCCCCGGAAGTGCGCGCTGTCAAACTCGCCTCCGATTTTGGCCGAGACTTCGGTGGCATAGTCCACCGCTTCGTCCAGTGTGGCGAACTCCGATTCCTCCGCGAGCGGGTGGTCATACTCGAAGAGGACTTGGTATGGCTTTCCGGGAGCCGTCTCGTGTCCCAGATAGTTGTGGAACACCATCGCCGTCCGGTCTTCAGACCTCTTATCTCTGATTTCCCAACTTCCCTTGTAGCGGAAGGTTTCTCCCGCTAGGTATTCAATCATCTCGTCGCGGGTTCCGACAATCTTCACCGGGTCAAGTCCGGTATCGCGCTGTGCGGCCCACTTGTTGTCCCCCTCACGCATGACATCCCATGTTCTCCAAGGGTTGTCGGTCCCATATTTCAGGGCCAGCGTAAGGTTGTCGCCCGACTCGTCCCGGACCTCAATCTTGGTTTCCCCTTCGTCTTTCGATTGGGAAAGGCTGTAGTTCTTCTTGGCCTCCTCCACGCTCTTGCCGCCAAGTTCCCCCGCCTCTACCTTGCGCTGGAACAGGTCGCGCAGAAGCCAATCCGCTACCTCCCCGTGCCCGATTCTGTCTTGAGGCGCTATTGCCACCATTACATTGAACGCGTCGCCGCTTGGCGCAAGCCAGAACTCGGCGGTCAGCAGGGCCTCGGCGTCCACCTCCACCCACCCTCGCCTCAATTCGCTTTCCAGCCGCTCAACGTCCTTCGGCCCGAAGTTGCCTTCCGAGAAGCCTAGCGTCTCCTTTAGGGAGTCGGCGTCAATCTTTGTTCCCGGCTCCGCCGAGTGGAAATCTCCCGGCTGGCTCCCCCCGACCTGTCCGGGTCGGCCCTCGTGTCCGAAGTGCCCCGAGCCGGGGCCACCGCGGGCGACGACCGAACGCTCGGTCGGGGGAATATAGTCGTAGTTGCCCTTGTCGGGGCCATCTATATCAAGGAACCGATAGGCGTCAAAGTCCTCAAGCACTTTGGGATACATAGGCTCGTCGCCGAGCAGACCGCGAAATGGCAAACCGACGGAGATGTTGACGGACGGCCAGCGTTTCTCATCGGAGGCAATCTTCTCAAGCAGTATAGCCATCGACACCTTCTGGTCCTTGGTAGCGCCATCAGGCGGAACGTCGAAGGAGATAAGACCGTCGCTCATGTTGTATCTAATGAGTCCGGATTCCACAACGTCGTTCGTCGCTCGCAAACCCTTGTCCACCCATTCTTTTGTAACCGGCTCCCCTTCCTTCGGGTCCGACTTCGATTCTCTGCCAAGTAACTCGATTGCGGTTTCCTGATGGTCCCCGTCGGGCACAAGAAACTTTCCGCTAGGCCCAATCCAAGTTCCGTTTTCGGGTTGTGCTTCGCCATACTTGGCGAGCAACCGAGCCTCAAAGTCCTTCGCGGTTTCATCGTAGACGCGCTGATGTTCCTCGGCCAACCCATCATCCTCTGCCTCGTGGAAATCCCCCGGC
>Ga0209285_10000201_pt1 | contig 21577 bp, 17 predicted proteins | sample PPLLak3March2015_2_FD_187249 | JGI IMG/M metagenome (GOLD analysis project Ga0209285, IMG submission 187249) | Freshwater sediment microbial communities from Prairie Pothole Lake near Jamestown, North Dakota, USA - PPLs Lake P8 Core (3) Depth... | ecosystem: Environmental > Aquatic > Freshwater... | reverse complement strand
TATTATCTACTGGGAGGTTTGGAATGAGCCGGATCTCAGCGGGTTTTGGAATGGAACCGCTGAGCAGTACTACGAACTGTATCATGTTACCGCGGACACGATGAAATCATGGGACGCCTCACTGAAAATCGGAGGCCCCTGCACATCATCGATAACCAATGTAAGTTACACCCAAGGATTCCTTGAATACATCACGGACCATGACGTTCCCTTGGATTTTTTCTCCTGGCACCAATATGCTTCGACTCCCTTTGAAATGTTTAATGCATCACGATATATTCGACAGCTTCTCAATTCATATGGTTATGTCGATGCGGAAAACATCAACACCGAATGGAACCTGGATATTCTTTCCCCTCAGCGGGATAAAGACAATGCGAGAAACGCCGCGTTTACTGCCTGTTGTCTAACCGTATTCCAAGATGCACAACTTGATCATGCATATCGTTATCGAGGGAACCAAGAGAACAACTGGCTGATGCGTTTCCTTGGACTTGACCTTAGTCTTTTCACCTATGATGGTATCTATAAAAGACCAGCATTAACGTATAAAGCTATGAAGGATATCACACAGGATACCCCGTTAAGACTTGCGACCCCACAGATGGATTCTTCGACCGGTATTACGTATCTTGCAGGTATCTCTGAGGATCGCACAAACATCAGTATCCTCATCAGTAATTTCAATGCTGATACCTCCGCGTATAACCTGGAGCTATCAAACCTGCCCTGGGATGCCACCTATACTGTTGCGCAGTACCTTATTGATGAAACCCATCATCTGGAAATAACGAATAAAACCACATACAACGCATCACCGTATACACTGACAAAAACACTGAAAACAAACACAGCTCATATCTATCGTATCACAAATACCTCAGTGCTGCCTGCGGAAGGACCCCCGGTTGCAAAAATCCCTTTCCTTTTACGACTTCACTTCCTTGATCCTCTGACCCGCATCCTTGCTGTATTTATTGTCCTTCTCATTCTTAGCTAGATTTAATAAAAAATTGATGGTCGTAACCTTCATAAGAAATCGTATTATTCTTCTTTTATGATGAAGGAGACGGAATTTTCAGAAGAACAGGTTCTTAAGTTAGCAAAGAAAGCATATGAAGAAGGAGACGTTAAATTCGATATCATCGCTGAAAAATGTGCGTTACTCGTCATAGATATGCAAGATGAGTTCGTCAAACCCCACTGGTCGCCCTACTGGGTTCCTGAGGCTACCCGACGTGTACCGCATATGAAACGATTAATCGGATGTTGTCGTTCGAAGAAAATCCCTGTGATATACACGGTATATTCCAAAACTCATCGATATTTCGATCGACCAAAAACATTGCCACTCATGCCCAGCCGGTTCCCTGATCTCCCTCTTGATCAATCATCGTTTTTTGTTACCGGTACCGTGTGGCACGAACTCGCGCCTACTGATGATGAGATAATCATCCATAAGCCGTCATATGGGGCGTTTTTTGAAACTCCGCTAGAAACCATTCTGAAGAACCTGGGAAAAGATACAGTTATTATCAGTGGGACGCTGACGAATTATTGTTGTTCAACTACCGCGCGGCAGGCCTATGAGCGAGGTTTTAAGGTCGTGTTCGGAAGCGATGTTACAGCAGCGCATTTCCCAGCGTTACATGACATGGAATTACAGGTTTTGCGTCGTGGTTTTGCAAAGGTCATGTCTTTACAAGACCTTCTTGCAGCACTCGAGAAATAGAGATTATTTTTATCTGTGACAAAACATTTAAATTTGTTGTCCGTATTGATAGATATGGAGGTTTCGAACCATCCGAACAAGAATCATTGCTCTGGCGTTTAGTGTTCTATTCTCTTTAAGTGGTGTTTATGGATTTGTCGGAATGGCATTCTTGGATAACTCGGTGGTTCTAACAAACTCCAATACCTTCATCACTAAGGATAGCGATCATATTCTAATCGTTGTCGATAACCAACTCTACCCTTGGATACAAGAGAAATTTACCAGATATATCACTGAGGTCACCGAGCGTTTTCCTGTGGAATTTTCAATCATACATGTTAATGGTCTGCGCAGTAGAGATCCCATCGCGCCAGCAGAGCTTCGAGAACTTCTACAAGCAGAATATTGTGTGAATAGTACCGTTGGAGCATTGCTCGTCGGTCAGATTCCCTATGCATTATGGAAACAAGAGGTTGGGAATAACAGTGGTCAGTTAAGTGTCTTCTACGAGGACTTAGATGGGGCGTTTGAAGATAGGAATGGAGATGGATTGTATGATTACCATAGCTTTGGTCCGAACGAGGGACCAGAAATCTGGGTCTGTTGGATGAGACCACCGATCATCGGACAAGCATTTTTTATGAATCATTTTTTAGAAAAAACTCATCGATATTACACTGGTGACAGCGTCACAACGAACAAGGCGTTTGTCGCTTGTCATGAGGACTATGACAATAACTTCTATGGGCCTATCGGGGTCGTCCCGGTCTTACAAGATCTTTATGGGATGACAAATGTCGATACTGATGGAGAGGGCAGCGATCTTACAATCTCCAATGAGATCTGGACGCAACTTTGGAAGAATAAATATCAGGTGTTCGACACTTGGCAGCATGCGAACTCTCGCTATCAGGCATGGGACGATGATGGGTTCAGCTCTTTTAAAGTCCTGTTGCTTTCCAATGGAGCGCTTATGACGTTTATCTATGGGTGTCATAGCGCTGATTTCTGGACTGCACCAGGAACAACGCCCTTCAATATCAACATTGCAGTCTCCTACGTGTTTGGAAGATCCCTTGGTCAAGCGGCCACTGGGACTTCCTGGAGTTACGGGACTGAGTTTAAATACCTGGTTTATGAGGCGATGCGGGATCATCAGATGTATCTTGGGAACGCCTGGTTTGCGATGGAATCCTATGTTGAGACATCCTCGTTTGTAGAACAACGATATCCTGATCGTGACCCTCATACAGAATGCGCAGGAAACGTCCTAATCGGAAATCCATTTCTCTACGCGTCCACTACTTCTTAGGCGACTTGGATAAAGATGGTTTTTTCTTTTGATTATTGTCAGTTTGTACAAAAAATTTAAGGATACCTTTTAATTCTCCTCCATCACTAAGAGATATAAGGAAATCCTCATCACTACTGAAGGATTATATCTTTGGTGATTGTACTCTAAGTTCCTAGGTTAGGTAGAATATGAAAAAACTCTTTGGTATAGCAGTAGGTATTCTGTTGCTCTGCGTTAGTATTACTGGATGCGTCAACCAAGCTGAAGAAGATAAACAGAAACAAAGCGAATTACTCGCCATTGGAATCTCAGAAGGACCTCGCGGGTTCTTCCCCTGGATTGATAGTTACGATGTCTGCACTTTGAGCATCAATTTTAATATCTTTAATCCCTTAGTCGAGTTTGACAGCAGTTTTAAGCTGTTCCCCAAACTTGCTAAATCTTGGAACAATCCTGATAACTGCACCTGGCGATTCTTCCTCCGGGATGATGTGACCTTCCAGAACGGGTACCAATTCACCGCATTTGACGTCAAATATACCATTGATTCTCTCAAGGACAATTCCACCCATGTTCTGCGAGATTTACTTACGGAGATTAAAGAAGTCAACGTCGTCGATGAACATACCGTTGATTTTGTCACCTATCAACCGTTTCCCATCCTGTTGAACAAGCTGACCAACATTCCTATTATGTCCCAACGATATCAACAGGAAACAAAAGAAAAATGGCCAATAGGAACTGGGCCATATAAACTGCAGGAGAACGTGACAGACGATCATCTCACCCTGGTTCGCTATGAGGACTATGCACTGGGTGATCCTGTCATCAACACGGTGGTTTACAAAATCTACAATAATAGCATAAATCTGAAGAACGCGCTGATTGCAAAACAAATCGACATCATGGATCATGTCCCAGAAATGTATGTCCATGAGATCATGAATTGCACTTGGTTAACGGTCAAGAAAATCTCCAATCCCACCGTATGGTACCTTGGATTTGACTTCCGAGAAAACAGCAGTGGTTTCCCTGGGATGAAGAACCCGCTCACAGATGTCCGGGTAAGAAAAGCCTTGTATCATGCGATCGACGTGGGTAACATTACAAAAATCCTAGGCTTGGCCGCCGAGCCTGCTTCCCAGTTCCTTTCTCCGTTGATTTTCGGTTATAACCCGACGATCAAACGATTATCTTATGACTCGAACCTCTCACGGCAACTCCTCAGAGAAGCTGGTTATGAGCATGGTTTCAATCTGACATTAGATTGCCCCGAAGGGTACCTGCTGCAAACCAAGATAAGTGAAGAGATCGTTCGACAACTTTCTCAGGTCATCAACATCAGCCTCAATTTCATTCCAGACGAGATGGACTATTATGCGAAATTATATGATGGTAACTGCTCCTTGTATTTCCTCGGATGGATCCCCGCGACCGGTGATGGGGGGGAGATTTTTGATTATCTGCTACGATCGGAATATCACCCGCTTGGAAGAGGCTCCTATAACTTCGGACACTATTCGAATCAGACCATCGATAACATCACCTCGCAGGTCAGCTACACTATGAATCAGAATACAAGGATGAACCTCATGCGTGATGGATTCAAAACCGCAATGGATGATATCGCCTGCATCCCTCTCTACAGTAGTGTCTGCAACGTTGCCTATCCGAAATACCTCGAATGGAGCCCCCGATCTGATCTTAACACCCTTTTCGAAGAAATTACTGTTAAATAACGGAGGAGCGATATTGGGTCGTTGGTGCAGTAAGGAATGAAGAAATTCCACAGCCTAAAACTAAAAATATTTCTCCCGCTCCTCGTCATTCTGCTTGTCGTATTTCTCACCAGCTCTATCGTAATCATTAACCGGGAATCAAAATCAGCAAAAGAATCACTCATCGATACCGCTACCTCCTTTTCCAGTCTCTCTGCTGCATCGGTTATCCAGAATTTTGTTTTCTACAATGAATCAGGTTTCTACAAATTCACCGAAGTTATCGATAATGTTATGAAACTGAACGACAACCTCGTCAAGATACAGATCGTCTCGGTGAATGGAAAGATTCTCTTTGATTCCGTCGAGATTCAAAACGGGAAATACGATGAGCGATTGGAAGGAGAACGTTTTTTGGAAAACGACACCCTCATCCAACGTGCTGGCGATCCTATCCATTCCCTCTTCCTTGATGAACAGACCCGACATATCGATATCATACAACCCTATTTTGAGGACTGGGGCAGACATGATTATTCTGTCCGATACATCTTTTCACTAGCGAGTCTTGACACGATGACCAATGAGATGATTATCACCATCTCCCTATACTCCGGGATCTTCATCATCGTCTCATTTCTTTTGATTTTTTTCCTTTTAAACTACTTTATCTCCTCCCCGATAGGGGATCTCACCAAGGGTGTCCGTCGAATGGGAAAAGGGACCCTCGGATACGAGGTCACCATCAAATCAGAAGATGAGATCGGGGAACTGGCGACTGCGTTTAACTCGATGAGTAAGGATTTGAAAATCTCGCGAGATCATTTAGAGGAATACAGCAAAAACCTAGAGCACCTAGTGGCTGCCCGGACCAATGAACTAGAAGAAAAAACCAAACGTCTGGAACAAATCAACGAGGATTTGACCATCGCTCGGGAGGAGCTAAGTACCTTGAATAAGAATCTTGAGGGACGGGTTCAGGAACGGACCCAGGAGGTAGAAAAACTGCTCAAACAGAAGGACGAGTTCATCAATCAACTCGGTCATGATTTAAAAAACCCACTTGGCCCACTTATAAATCTCATTCCATTGCTTGAAGAAAAAGAAGCGGATCCGACCAAAAAGGAGATGCTGACCGTCCTTCATCGAAATGCTAATTACATGAAAAATCTGGTAGTAAAAACACTTGAGCTTGCCGTGTTGAACTCACCGAACACAAGATTCGCCATAGAGGTGCTCCGCTTATCTGAAGAGGTCAATCAGATTATCAGTAATAAAAAAATCCTGTTTGACGAAAACAATGTAAAGATTTCCAACAACATCAATACCTCCTTGTCAATTAAAGCAGACCGATTACGACTCGAGGAGCTGCTGACGAACATCTTTGAAAACTCTGTAAAATACTGCCGCGAAGACTGTAAAATAACTCTTGATGCAAAACTCACGGATGATTTTATCACGATATCTATTATAGATAATGGTATCGGTATGACCAAGGAGGAGATAAACCGTATCTTTGATGAGTTTTATAAAGCGGATTCAGCGCGACATGATATTCAGAATACCGGGTTAGGTATGTCGATTTGTAAGCGTATAGTTGAAAAGCATGGGGGAACTATCTGGGTAGAAAGCCCCGGTCCGGGGAAGGGCACAACGGTGTTCTTCACGTTTCCTGCTGCCTTCGCATCATAATAACATAATAACTGATTTTTCGTAGGGCTTAGGGTGTCAACTCCTTTTCCCCTGGAACAATAAATATTAAAGACTTCCTTGATATATCATTAGAGGCAGTAACTATCATGAAGAAAATTATGTTAGTGGATGATGAGAAGGATCAGATCTATTTCATCAAAACATCTTTTGAGAATCTCTATGGAAAAGAGTACACGATTATTCCAGCAGAAAGTGGTGAAAAATGTTTTGAATTACTGGAGACTCAAGAAATCCCACATCTCATCCTGCTCGATATCATGATGCCAAAAATGAACGGATGGGAGGTGTTTGATCGAATACGTGCAAACCCATCCTGGACAGATATTCCTATCATCTTTCTTACCGCTCGAACCGATGAATTTGCTGAGCACGCTGGGGCTCTTATCGCAGAGGATTACATTAAGAAACCAATAGAAATCAAAGAATTAAAAGCACGCATCGATAATGTACTAAAGAAAACACAGAGACAATAACATCAAAAGATTCCTTCATTGTTTTTTTTAAAAAACCATCCTTTAGTTCTGGGAAGCATTATACTTTTTCAGGCAGTATATTTGATTTGAAAACCTCGGTGACGTAGAGATAATCGTAATTCGCGATATCATCTGGGAATTTTTTCCGAAGATCTTCCATCACCCGATAAAAATGCTCAAAATTTGTCGCGTACAACGTGATTTCCAAATCATACCCGCCAATCGCTTTATGGATCTCCCAGAGAAACGGATTGTCGCTGAGATAGGTGATGATCTGGTTTTTCTTGTTGTAATCACGCAGAGATAGATTCACGATAAACTCACGTAACCCCAGTTTATTGATGTCCATCGTAATTGAGTACCGTTGAATCACCCCTGATTTTATGAGTTTCGTTATCCGGGAATGGATTGTCACTGTTGATACCTTGATCTGACTTGCGATGTCAACACTGTTCATCCGCGTGTTTTTTGCCAGCAAATTTAATATCTTGTAGTCAACCGCATCAACATCAACTGTTTGTCCATTATCCCGATATTCGTAGGCACGTTCATGGCTCGTCGTCAGTTCATTGAGCAACAGGGAATGTTTGTATCCAAACGATTCGTATAGCTGGGAAAAGAATATTTCTTTGAAATAATACCGATACAGTCGTAAGGTTTCTTCGTAGAATGCATAAAAATGATTCGGGGATTTTACCAAAATGGTGATAATCAAGTCGTACCGTCCCTTGGTTGATGCAATGCTCCATGTGTTATTATGGTTGACAAAATGGGTGATGATTTCCTTTTCTTTATCAGGTGATGCATATTGTAAGACGATATAGAGTCTATAGACAGAAAACCCGAGTTTGAAGACGTCGACCATGGCATTAAAATTTTTGATAATGCCTTTCGTTTGCAATCGTTTGATGCGATATTCCACCACACTTTTTTGAAGACCGACTTTTTTTGCTACTGACGAAAGCGATTGTCTCGAGTTCAGAAAGAGATGGTATAAGATTTTATGATCCTTGGAATCTAATTCTCGCACAATAAAAATCATCGTTTATAGTGCTAATAAATTTTTCCAATCTTTCCGCCCCTAAGAGATACATCATAAAAAGCACAATTTGCACCAGTGGATTGGATTTCTAGCGATTCCTTGTTTTTTTACCTTTGGTGTTTAAAATATTTTCCATACCTTCAATTCATCAGTGGCACTTTTAGCATTTTTATAAGCGAGTACTTTAATCGTATGAGAACCGAAGGATCGTTGATTCCATACCCAGCTATACGGTGCTTCAGTATCTGTTTCTTGAAGTTCATCATCGATATAGAACTCCACGCGATCAACACAAGATCTGTTGATTTCATACACCGATGTTTGAATCTCAATTGAACCGAACAGGAGTGGAACGAAGAAGGGAAATATTTTCATGTTTGCGACGTACAGTGCTTTTTCTGGTTTAGTGATGGTTACCTGCAACAATGGTTCTTGGCTGATCAACAATGTTTGAGATTCCCCTGCAGGGAGGGATTCAAGTGTATAGGTGTCAGAGTTTTCTTTGAGCAGTTCCCCTGATTCCGTGTACCAGTACGCTGAAAATGGGAGATGCAACACGATATTCTGCACCTGATGGTCATAGACATTTGTGACTACACAGGTGATGATGTCTTTAATTGAACTGCACTCTGCACGAACGAATTGCCATGTTGCCAGTCCGACCGGTGAATACGCGGTGTTCCATCGGTCATATCGATGAAGTAGCCAATCGCCGCCTCCAAGGCCGATATCAAACGCGTACATGTTCCATGCATCTGACCCGCAGAGCAGCATTCCGTCGACTATCGAGGGGGGCGCAGTGACACTGGCACCGATTGGGTATCGCCAGAGAATCGCACCGGTGCTTTCGTTTAATGCATAAAACGCGCCATCTAACCCATCTCGTGTACCGATACAAAGAAGCCCGCCGCTTAAAGTCGGAGAGCTAATATCACAACAACCCCCCACCATTGATTCCCAGATTAAATGACCGGTACTTGCATTTAATGCATACACGTATCCGAGGGTGTCTGCGATAAAGACGCGCCCGTTGTGATATGCGTTGAACGATAAGGACCCGCCATGTAGCGGATATGTCCAGAGCAATTGTCCATTGTATTCACTGTACGCATTCATGGTGCTATCAAAATAGATTGCTAAAAAGATACGTCCCTGGCCATCCGCGGTAATCGAATTATCCCAGGGACCTGCCGATAGGGAAACATTCCATAGCTCCTGACCGGTGGTTGCATTGATTTTGTATAATTTTCCCGTATCATAATTATCCCAGAATGCGCCATAGACTGCGTTATCCTTCAACATCGGCTTATTTGGACAGACAGAGAACCCTGTCGCGTACGTCCAGTTGATGCTCCCATCGTTTTTGTTTAACGCATACATTTTCGTCTCATAAAAACCGGAACAAAAATATATTTTTGTTTCATCGTATTGAACTGACTCTGCGATACCACCATAAATCGGTGTTTTCCACAATTGTTCTCCGGTAAATCTGTTAAATGCGTACATATATTCATCCTCAGGATAATGCCCGTGGGTTGAACTGCCGATGTACACGGCATCTCCGTCAATGACCGGGCCGACATAGCCTGGTCCTGTGTCATTGCTCCAGATGATTTCTCCGTTGATTGTGTTCACTGCGAAGATTTTATCATGACCTGCTCCATGGGTGCTGCAGGAACCAATATAGGCAATACCATCGGCATAGGTCACTGCGGATTCCTCGTAGTTTGTCCCTGTCGTATTTGCTGTCCAGAGCAATTCATGACCGTAGGAGACACTCGTTGTATTAATGTCAATTGACACTTCTTTATCAAAATTTAAGACCATCAACTCTTGCGGTAACGTTGTGGGTATTTGAGACTTCGCCTGTATTGCTTCTACGCCTATTGAAGAAACTCCTAAAATTAAAATGATGAGTATACTCAATTTCCTTTTCATAGAATCTTCCTTGTATATCGTATGAAGATGTAACGAGACTGAATTTAATATATAGTAATTCTATATATTATTTACTTTTTCTTTTCTCTGGTAATCCAAAGATTATTAATATCCTTCTCTTTATAAATATAGGTAATGAGAGTATTTACCGCTGTCCTACTTGGTTTTTTCCTTCTGAGTTCCGCTTTGTACATACCTGGCATGGAACAGGAGGCGGTTAGCGACTTTTCTTTGGTATCGTATTCTCATCGATCCGTTCGAAATTCCATAGCTGATGCAGTTGTTGTTTCTGACAGCGATTCCTATCTCGGTCTTATCAGTACTAGTGTGGCTTGTTGGTATGACCGAGAAACGAATGCGACCGGGCTTCTTCCTTTATTAGTACATCAGCATGGAAAGTTTAGCGATGCACAGACACGATTCCTTGAGTCTTTTTTCAATTCAACGGAGACTAGGCTTCTCGTTCTTGGTGAACCCCTGGAGGCACCTTTTCAGTCTACAGAGATTTTAGGCTCAGCATCCTCGGTCGCTACCGCCCTAGCAACCTTCGTGTTTTCAACCGCACCTGCTGTTCTTATCGTCCCGTATGATACTGTGGATGCGTATCAGCTCAGTTTGCTTGCTGCTCCACTCGCAAGTTATCTGAACATTCCCGTACTTATCTTTGACGGCAATGAAGGTGAGATTCAAGACGTCTGCGTGCAGCTACAAACAACCCATGCGTATGTTGTTGGGGATATTAATCTAAATCTTCCGAATATTACCATCATATCTCTTCTGAATGAAACAGTCATTACTGATACGATGTTGACTGTTATCAAAGACCAATTCGGTTCCATTAATTATCTTACGATGACGAACCCTGCGGATGTTGTCTCGCCAGCGGTCATTAACACTACGACACTCTCATTCTCCGACCGTGTCATCAATAGGAAAATCATCATCCTGGGGAAAGAATTCGATATTACTGGGAATGATACTCGTTGGTATAGTTTCTTCATCCCTGATGGTCTTACGCGCATCCAGGTCTCTGCGGAAATCTTTCCAAAACACGGGTCACTTCTTGGTCGCTTTTCCCCTGTTGATCCTCTTATTTTTTTGACCCTTACCGATTCCCAAGGGCAGGTTGTTGCGTATGGGAACAGCATGGGATATGATATTGGAAAGACGTATGTCGAGACGCTCAACTGTAACGCATCTGATTTCTATAGTATCCAAATGAAGGTGTTTAATGGACTAAAAGGTGGCTTTTTTGTTCAACGAGGGGTTTCTTTGGTCAATGTTAATTATACAATTGTGGTGACGCTGTCTTCTCTGAGCTCTCCGCATCTCCCAATGATTCCAAAGCTCTCAAGTCTTAGCCCGTACCTCACTGCGGCGCATGGCGGGCTTATCATCGCGAATAGCTCCTGGGAACTTACTGATGATTCGTATGCATCTGCTGCGCAAGGAACAGGGAGTGGCCCCTGGTATACGGAATCACTCCATCCCTTTACGAACGCGAAGGTCAACAAGACAGTGCAGCAATTAAGGAAAACGTTGGAGATTCTTGGTACACATAATTTATTATCGGCGTATCTGAGCGGGCCAGCCTGGCTTGCTCTGCTTGCGGATACGACGATGATTCCGATGTACTACTATGGTCCTTCTCAAGGGGATATCCCTGACCGGGGATTGCCATCGGATAACCCGTATACGCTGAACCAGAGTCTCTCGGTTGGACGTCTTATCAGCTGGGATGTGCAGGATGTGAGTGTGTTAATCGCTCGGACGTTCTTCTATGAGACTCTCTGTGGAGAACCAGAAGCGCCAGATGATTGGCAGAACCGATTCCATTTCATGTTCGGGGAAGGATATAGTGAAACTGGGGGGATTTTCCATCAAATCCCGTATGCGAAAGAAATCAGGGAGTATGGATTTACGTCAAAAGTCTATGGGGACTTTCGCAACAGTCGGCAGATCGCAGAGCGGTTTCATATATTTTCTGGTGCGAATTATCTAGAATATCTAGGTCATGGAGATTGGTTTTGGTTTCCTGCATCACTTTATGGATTGGACAGCTATTCAAAGGCATTTGATGTCGCCCATGTGAAAAACTGGGTATATGACAAACCAAGTATCTTCCTTTCCTCCGCCTGTTTGATGGGGCGGACCGATGGTCTTCCCCCGCAGATGAACATTGGTCTTGCCATGCTTCATGCGGGTTGTAATGGTTTTATCGGGGCGACAAGAGAAACCGGCCAGGAATCTGGGCTGACAATTCTGGAAAATCATTTGATTGTGGATGACTGGAGTGTTGGCGAGGCGCTCCGCGGAGAAAAGCGTGTTGATACAGAGCTGCCGACGTTCTATGTGCGTGTGTTCTATGGTGATCCTGCGTTTAATCCCTATGAGCCGCAGCATGGGTTTAGCAATCAAGGACGACCAGCGTTTGTAGTACCGTAAGTGGTCTCTTCAAGTCAAGGGAGGAAAGGTGACGTAAAATTGAGAAAGGCATCATGCTGGTGAGGCGAAGAGGAAAAGATGGGAAAAAAAACTACGCCCCCTCATATTCTACGTCCCTAATTAACAATTGTTAATTCTTATTTATATTACTTTCGCTTTTTCGAGGCTTTTCAGTAGAAAAAACAGTAAAAAATACGAATCCAAAAAAGAAAATAGTTAGAAATAAACAGCCACATACAAAACATAGATGAGTGGTTTTTACGAAAACAAATATGAACTAAATTTTGCAATTTTTTCCATCCTGTGACAAACATTTATAACTCGCCGCTCCATCCTGAAAAGACGTGATACGCTATGGTTTCAGCACAAGATATTCTCATAAAAGAGATCATTAAAAAAGAATCAAACGACAGCTTTTCTCAAGCCATGAATCTGTTCAACAACACCGATGCCATCATCATTACCGATCATGACATATACCAAGGAATGCTCCTGAAACGATCACTCATGGAACCAACTATCACCCCACATACAAAATTACACACCATGCTGACGCATCCTCCCAAACTAACCCCCACAACCACCCTTGAGGAGATCGCCTGCGCCATGGTTGAAAACAACATCTATACCCTTCCGGTTCTCCAAAATGACACCTTGCTTGGCATCGTCACTGCAGATGACGTCATTAAAAAACTCACGGAACAAGCCATCGGCAAACAACCGGTGAAAACCATCATGTGTACAACACCTCTCTCTGTTGGTCCTGAGGATACGATTGGAAAAGTCCTGCACATTTTCCGGCAGCAACATATTCCCTATCTTCCAGTGATTGACCATTCAACCCTTGTCGGTGCCATCACCATCGGCACTCTTGTGAAAAACATCCTTCATGGACCAAGCAATGTCGAAGCACGGGATAACTTCGAATCAGAAAAAAGACAACAACTTGATTTACCAGCAAAATCGATCATGCAGGAGCAACCCTTGCTTTTATCACCTGAAACCTCTATCAGGGATGTTCATAGCAAAATGCATCAATTTGAGCTTCCTGGCGTTCTCATTGGAAAAGAGAACCATCTGCATGGCATTGTCACCCATAAAGAGCTCCTTGCCCCATATGCTGGCTTTGAAAAAGAAGAAACCATCGCTATCCAGTTCCATCACCGCAACAACAAAGTCCAGGGGTTCGAAAAAGAACAAGCCGTAGACCTTCTGCGTGCAGAGTTCCTAAAAAACTACGAGAAATATCTTGAGGTCGGTTACCTGCATGTTTCTCTTGAACAACACAAGGAAACAAAACAAGGACTCTTCCGTGTCGTCTGCGAGATGAAACTTTCTGGAAAACCTGGTGTTTTCTATGCGACCCAGGAAGGGTACGGTCCTCATCAAGCGATGAGAAACGCTTTTCTCGCCATCGAGCATCAGATTAACAAAGTAAAAAAGACTTAGATACAAACCAGTATGATTTCACATCATTCTTTTCTTTTTTTCATTTTTTTTTAATCCGGCTTCGTCTTGGTTGACCTTATTGTTGTTTCTCCACAATCCGAAATGATGTGGTGATGGGAACCGACGGTCGAAGCATCGCTGATACCGGACAATATTTCTGCTGTGATAGTTCGATAGCACGTTCGAGATGTACGGGGTTTAATCCAGCACCAAAAAAGACGAATTCCAGATGGATTTTCGTAAACACCCGCGGATGTTCATCAGTTCGTTCCGCATCAATATAGATTTCAAAATCTTGTAATGATACTTTTTTCTTTTCTAGAATTGATAGAACATCACAACCGGTACAGGACCCCAGTGCAAGCAGTATAAGTTCCATGGGGCGTGTCGCAGCATCAGAACCTGATACTTCTTTTTTTGTGTCAATGGATACCCAATGATTGCTGTCTGCTTTCCCAATAAATGAACATCCTTGTATTTGTTTTATTATTGCTTTCATAGATTTCCACGACGTAATATTGATATGATTCTTCGGTTTAAATTCTGTTTCTTTTTTCTTTTGTTGAGATGTGAGGTTGTTCGAATTCCCGTTTAAGGTTCATTCTTTCTTGGTCGGTAATTTTTTTGTGTATAAGAAACGGGAAGTATAATTACTGATGAGATGGAGGAAAGGTTGAAACGGGAAAAAATATCTCTCATCAGCAATTGTACCTCTCTATATTAACAATTGTTAATTACACTTCTTAAACTTTTCGCTCACCAAGAAAAAACCAAGGATTAACAGAAGTGACCATTGCTTTTATAGATGACTATTTATCATCAGCTTCTATTCTTTTTTGTATGTATCTATACCTTCAACTTCTCTGCATCTTTGTCATCGCCCCCAATATCGCCCTTCTTTTTTTGAATCGGAAAAGAATATCTCCGAAATCACTCAGCGTCGCGCTGCTTGTGCTGTTTGTCATTGCAGTCATTTGGGATCAACTTTCCGTACACATGGGGCTGTGGGTGTTCTCGCAAGATGAAATCGTTGGAAGCCTTTTTGGATTACCAATTGAGGAATACCTGTTTTTTCTTTTCGTCCCGCTTCTTTCCATCAACATCTATCTTTTCGTAGAAGGAATTCTTTCGAAATCAAAAAAGGTGAACATCGATGAATGAAAACGAATTGAAAAACACAAGGTATGAGAAGACCTGCCAAAAATGTAAGACGAACATTGGGGGAAAACCATACTATGTGATTCAACTAGATTGCATTTATGACGGTAATTCCCTTACGGCATGCGAACGCGTTATCGTATGCTCAGGATGTTTTCATGCCCTTAAGTCTTGGTTAAATCTTTCTTGAAAAAATTCATTCAGCATTGTATGAAAATAATTATAGGAAGTAAATTGTTGATGAGGATTTGGGAGGAAAGAATAAAAAAGATACACTCATCAACAATTACACCTCTCTGGGTTAACAATTGTTAATACCATATATAAATTTTTCGTGATAAATGTTGGCACCCTATTTTTCCGTTATAAACACCATATGCTCCTGAAATTTTTGTTTTTCAAAAACCTTATTGTTCAATCGCTATATGCCTGAGTTGAAACGAAGATTATAAAAGAATGCCACCTCATCATGTACCCAAATTTAACAGAGGACTAACCAAAAATAACCTGTGGCGAGAATAAAGCCTATGGCGAAAAAAACACAATTAAGTCTCTCAGTAAAGCTCACTTTTATTGTCGTCTCCCTAGCGGCAATAACCATCTTTTCACTCACCTATATCAATCTGAATGAACAAGCAAATTTCTTTGAAAAAAACTATGTAGACAAATCTGTAACGCTTGCAAAGTCACTCGATGCAAGCCTCCTGTTTAATTATCAAATCGGACTGAATCAAACAGAATCATTACAGCAGTACATTGAGACGATCTGTGAAAAAAACGATGAAATCATCAATCTTAGCATTAACGTACCAACGTCGCAGAATAGATTCACAACTCTTGCATCAAATCATGAGCATCTCGTAAATACATCAGCAAACCCTTACAATGCCTATGCATATGAACAAAATGTCGTCGTCTATATTCCCCTGCATACAGAATCTTCTCATCTCATCACTGTATTTATTCCTCTGAACGGTTCAGGAAGTGTCGTAGGAACCTATGAATTTGTTCTCTCTATGAACAAGGCATACGCTGCGTTTGATGCTGAAATGCGCATGCTGATTATTATCTCCATTATCAGCTTGTTCCTGCTAGCATTTTTTTCCCTCTTTTTATTACGAAGGATTATCGTAAAACCGATCATCGAATTTCGAAATGCCGTCTATCGCACTGGTGAAGGAAATCTAAACGAAAGACTCCACATCAACTCCAACGATGAATTAGGGCAATTAGCGACAGCGTTTAATCAAATGTCAATTGATCTGAAAAATTCACAGTATCAAATTGAACAGTATAACAAAATGCTTGAAGGATTACTTGATCAGAAAGACCAATTCATTAAACAACTCGGTCATGATCTAAAGAATCCATTGGTCCCTCTCGTCAATCTCCTGCCCATCATCGCTGAGAAAGAAAAAGATCCACGAGTCAAAGAACATCTGAAAATGATTGTCAGAAATGCAGAATACATGCGGGATCTTGTGATAAAAACATTGCAATTAGCACGGTTACGATCCCCAAATACCCAGTTTGAATTTGAACAACTACCCCTTCATGATATTGTTTCACAAATAATAATCAATCAAGAATATTTTATCCAGCAAAACAATATCCAAATCAAGTCAAATATCCCACCAACGATTACGGTGAAAGCTGATCGATTGCAACTCACTGAATTGTTCAATAATCTGATTACAAACGCAGTGAAATATACGCCGAAAGAACAGAAAGGAAGCGTAATTACCATAGATGCAACACAGCAGGATACAATCGTCACCATTTCGATATCCGACATGGGTATAGGTATGACCGAAGAACAGCTTTCCAAGATTTTTTCTGAGTTTTACAAAGCAGATAGTTCGCGTCCAGAATTAGATTCAAGCGGACTCGGATTATCAATCTGCCAACGTATCGTCGAAAAGCATGGGGGAACTATCTGGGTACGCAGTGAAGGACTTGGCAAAGGAACCACGTTCTTTTTCACCCTCTCAACTGGAGACAATAAGTAAATAAGAGTTGAGATGATTCTGAGATTCGACACCGATGAAAAAAGTCATGATTGTTGACGATGAACCTGGTGTCACCTATACGGTGAAGCATGGTTTAGAATCTCTTGATTCGTACTATGAGGTCATTTGTGTCAATAGCGGAGAGGATTGTATAGAATTATTGGAGAGAAATCAAATCCCAGATTTGATTTTACTTGATATCATGTTACCCGGGATGAGCGGCTGGGCAGTCTATAAAAAAATTCAAGATCATTGGTCTTGGAAAACAATTCCGATTATTTTTTTAACAAGTCGCACCGATTCTGTTGCAAAAGATGCTGGGAGCTTTTTTGGTAATGATTTTATTACTAAACCCTTTAAAATCCCTGAGCTTAAAATGCGGATTGAGCGGTTGTTACAAAAATAGGGAAATCTACGGATATCTTGTGTTATTTTCTCGCTTTGTCATTCTCTGAACATGTTTTTATATAGTGGTAATGGCAGAGTATATCATGTTATGTGTTATGATGATGCATAGAAAGGGATACATGATGGAAAAAAACACACGCGTATCATATGCTATTCCTAGGAAGTTACCACGTATCTTCGTCAGTTTCTTAGTTGTAATATCATTGATATTTATCATTGGTACACCAGTAATCGCAAACCCCCTGGAGATTGGTCTGAATCAATCGACGCAGTTAAAAACAGAGATTCCTGCCCAAGAAACCTTACCGAAAACTAATCCCGACGATGGAGAAGATTCTCCGTCAGTTCCCGACGAAACACCACCGGGGGAGATTACTGAACCAACGGTGATTGACACTGATATCGTCCCAAATGAACGTAATGATGAAATAATTACTACCTCAGAGAATACAACACAGATTTCAAAGACCGAAGAACCAGTACCTTTACTGGAGATTCAAAGTAATAATTCATTTTCTTTACTGAGTGGCGGGAAAGAATCCAATCCAACTATTCAAGAGGTTACCATCTCCATCATCCCCTCTGCAGAAACAAGGAGCACCACCGATGTAAACATCATCAATGTGGTAACATCCCAAGCATATGAAACTGTTACTGCAGAAGTTACCATTACCAATGTTAAACCGCAATATGCTCCTTTCATCAGATTGGAAGACGAACATGAGTTCGTGGATTCCTATATCACAATTCAACTTGTCGGAGACAGCATCGCTCTCTGTGAGGAACAGGTCCAATCAATGACCATGACACTTAAAATGAAAAAGAACCCAGATGGCCGCACATTATCAAGAGATGCGCACATCTACGTCCTTACGTATGAGATCCCTCCTCTCTTTTCAATGTCACAATCTCTTATTCAAGATACTGGCGCTCCATTCAACTCTGGCCGTTGGCAACCCCTAACACCCATTGAAACAACCGAAGACGAAGAATATGTATATTATCATGTAGAAACATCAAGTTACTCTGCAACGTTCGCGATTGTCGGGACTGAACTTGTCGAAATGCAGTCTTACCAAACTGGGATTCCTCAAATACCTTGGGCTGCCATCATCCTTACAATCATTATTGCCACTGCCCTCTTGGTCTTTGTCATGTTTAAAACGGGTTTCATTTACCAGGTTGAGGACTCAGGATTCGATACAAACAAGGAAAAATTTTTAAAAGAAACAAACCAAAAATGGTCCTATAAAATTAAACTTTCTCCGATTCCCCCGGAACTCCAGTTAAGTCGATCACCCACCTTATATTTTTCAACTGCCCCTTATTCACCTCAAATCATGACCGCTTCAACACAACTCCAGGGACCATCCGGGGAACAAGAAGAAGACCCGATGTATCTATAATTATTTTTTTTTATAGCTCTGCTGATAACATCTGTAAATAATCTCAAGAGTAACCCTCGTATTGGTTTTATTGATGTGTCAGCAGATGCCTGGGCAATCGAGGTCTCCACAGACAAAGACCGAGGGAAAATCAATGGCTCGATGTTCGCTGGACAATACGGAGCCGGGGCGATAGGGGCCGCGCTGTTACCTTTCATCGGCACACGGTATGGATATCAGTCCGTCTATCTTGTCAAGGCGCTCATCATCCTTGTTATCCTCCTCATTCGCTTCATAACCAAGGAGATTATCAAAGGAAAAGCAAAAGAAAAAATCGTTTCCCTTGTCATAAAAGAATTCAAAACAAGAACCGTTCTGCTAGTTACACTGTTCTCCCCTCTTGTATTCATCAACGAAGGGATCAAGTCTTTTATCATCCCTATCTACATGAGAGATGGTCTTGGTCTCAGCGATATTCAGGTAGGTTTCGTCGCCATGATCCTTCCGTTTTCCTAGCGTTTGGTTCATTATTCGGTGGCATCATTACAGACAAAATCGGCAGGAAATCAGCATTGAATCTCTTCATTGGTTGCAACATCCTCTGTACCGCCTGCCTTATCTTTGCTGACTCCTGGTGGAAGCTGTCGATACTCTATGCGATGATTGGGTTTCTGATTGGAGGTCATTCAACGGTCTCCTGTGCCTTGTTCATGGATATAACCAATCCACGGATTGGTGCGACACAATACGGGGGGATATTTATCGGTATAGCCAATGTTGGTTTGAACGGGGCAGAGATGATTACTGGCACCCTTACAATCAGCCTTGGATTTGCTCGAACGTTTCTCGACGCAGCCTGGGCATTTGGTCCAGCGTTACTCGTCTTATATTTCATCCAAACACCAAAAGAAAGAAAGGGACACTAACGAGATGTTCCCCCCGTGATAATCGACTACTCGATGTATGCTTGGAATGCGAAGAAATCAAGCGTGTTCCAGTCATCATGGTCCCGTTTTCCCCGAGACCCATCCGAATAATCCACTAAGGCGTAGGTATATCCGTAATTCATACAGCTTTTATACGGCCGCCATTTCCACCAGCCGATCTCCCAGGGATAATTACTTTTATCATCATGACCACCAGGGATCCGAATATCAAGCGTATGGCCTAGCTCATGCATATACACGCTTGCGTAGGCAGTCGGTTTTCCACTGATGATCGCATGCTTGTTCACGCGTTTACTGGAGATCTGGTATGCACCCCAATAGTTATCATCTGTTCCAAAGACATATCCCGCATAGGTTGCATCATATACGAGCAATCCATAGTGGAACACCCCCTGTCTCCAGTTGTTTTTACTGCCATGAAGGAAATAGTCTTGGTACAATATCACGAGGTCTTCACGAGGTGTCTCGATGTCGAACGGGATCCACTCTCCCCCGCCCATAGGCCCGTCATCCAAATGAAGACAGATGTTATATTTATCAAAAGCATCTCGGAGTAAGTCCTTCCCTGCCTCTGGGAAGATGCTAGCTGCTTCTCCATTTGGTCCTGCCTCCATCTGGTCAAGCTCAACAAAAATATCTTTTCGATAGGGATCTGATCCCCATTGCGATGTCAGGTATTCCTCATAGTTATTCAGGGCGTCAGAGTCAGGATCCAATGTCGCATGGTCATCATATACGAAAGGATCATAATAGGTTACTAACACCCAACTATCCGAATACCAATCATAGTCCATGAATGTTCCCCATTTGAACTCCCATTCGATAGGGACTCCATCGCCATCATCATCTCTTCCAAGGTCGTTTACTTCAGGATCTGTATGATAGAGATTAACCTCAGTCCAATACGGGATTGAATCTCCATCGTAATCGGTTTGGGTGATATCGAAATACATCAGACAATCCCGTTCGTTCTCGTAGATGCTATTGTCATCGCAACCGTTTAATCTCCCATATCCACTCGCATCTCCCCATGTGACATACGGGTAGATGTAATCATCACCTGACCAGTGTGCTGATTTTAGGTCATAGATGAGGTTGACAGCGTAGGTATTTAGGAGAAAGCCATCGTCATCATTCAAATCACAAATTTTTGGTAAGCCTAGGTTTATGTCCCAGAGCTGTATTTTAATAGATACGTTTTCTTCTTCATCTGGTACATTGAGGGTTGCGGACCAGGGTTCATTGATGTAGTTTTTATTCAGCCATATCTTGCTTCTAAATTTTTCATCGTTGATAGTGACCACCACAAAAAAATCTGATTGACCAAGATCATCAATTTTCTTTAAGGCGCGTATCTCCTTAATTGTGACGGTGACTTCGAGATCCACCAAAGGGTCAAGGTCTCCTTCGCTTGATGATTGTTGTTGCGATTGAGAGGATGCGTTCATGTTGAGATTCTGCTGAGATGTTTTGACTGCAGAGACGTTCAACGAGGCAAGAAAAATTCCGATTAAGATAATGCATACAATTCTTTTGTTTATCTTCATACAATGATCCCCTTAACTATTATGTCTTTATTATTTTAATATTTTATACCTATTTAAATACTGTGTCGCCCCTATATAAAATTAACACTTGTTAATTTTCCACATCCGATAATACCTTCTAACCACACTAATCTAAATGGAAGACCTGAAAAACATTTAAAACAGGAATTGATGTCATCTTACCACCGAGGCGAAAAGATGAAGACATTGGCTATCTCTAAGCCAGTGGTCATATTCTCAAGCCCGTGGTAAAGTTGCATGGGCCAGTGGTCTAGTGGTTATGACGTCGCGCTTACAACGCGGAGATCGCCTGTTCAATTCCGGCCTGGCCCACTCT
>Ga0209285_10000200_pt1 | contig 21580 bp, 20 predicted proteins | sample PPLLak3March2015_2_FD_187249 | JGI IMG/M metagenome (GOLD analysis project Ga0209285, IMG submission 187249) | Freshwater sediment microbial communities from Prairie Pothole Lake near Jamestown, North Dakota, USA - PPLs Lake P8 Core (3) Depth... | ecosystem: Environmental > Aquatic > Freshwater... | reverse complement strand
GGCAGAAGCCCCTGGATACCCACTCTGCAAACCAGGTTTTGACTGAACTGGGCCAGAAACTCGGCCTTTCGGCAGGGCAGGCCGCGCTGGGCATCGTCCAGGTAGCCAACGCCCACATGGAGCGCGCCTTGCGGGTGATCAGCGTCGAGCGCGGCCGAGACCCGCGCGACTTCACCCTGTTATCGTTCGGCGGGGCGGGCGGCCTGCATGCCGCCGACCTGGCGCGCGGCCTGGGCATCCCGCGCCAGCTCGTCCCGCCGCTGGCCTCCACCCTTTCGGCTTTCGGGATGCTGGCAGCCGAGGTGGTCAAGGATTACACCCAGACCGTCATGCTGCCAGGCGATACGCCTCTGGCAGAAATCGAATCCCTGTTGCAGCCGATGGCCGGGCGCGGCCGCCAGGAAGTGGAAACCGAAGGGGTCCCGGAAAACCGGATCCGGGTGGAACGTTACCTCGACATGCGTTACCGCGGCCAATCCTATGAACTGATCGTTCCCTTTGGGGAAACCTTTGTTACAAGTTTCCACCAGCAGCACCAGCATACTTATGGCTACGCGCATACCAATACCCCGATAGAGATCGTCAACTTGCGCTTGCGCGCCGTTGGACAGACCGAACCCCCCTCCCTGTCTGCTTCCGAATATTCCGGATCAGACCCATCCCCTGCCCTGCTCACCACGCGCTGTGTGGTGTTCTCGATCGGGAACCTTGCAACCAGCTTTTATCGGGGTGAACTGCTCCAACCGGGGAACCAGTTGACCGGTCCGGCTGTGGTGGTGCGATCAGATACGACCATCCTGCTCGGCCCAACCGACTCAGCAGAAGTGGATGGATATGGCAATCTCATCATCGAGGTGGGCGCATGAACTACGATCCGATCAAACTCGAAATCTTCAAGCACCTGTTCGCCGCCATCGCAGAAGAGATGGGGACGGTGCTGCGCAAGGCCAGCTATTCCCCCAACATCAAGGAGCGCCGGGATTATTCCTGCGCGGTCTTCGATGCCAGCGGCCAGATGATCGCCCAGGCGGCCCATATCCCAGTCCACCTCGGCTCCATGCCGCTTTCGGTCGCGGCCGCAATCCAGGACCACCCAGACATGCAGGCGGGGGATGTCATCATCCTCAACGATCCCTTCCGCGGCGGGACGCACCTGCCGGATATCACGATGGTTTCGCCAGTATTCACCGCGCCCGTAGAGGTGAAGGATGCTTCGCCCATACGGGTTGGCTTTGTCGCCTCCCGCGCCCACCATGCAGACGTGGGCGGGATGACGCCCGGATCGATGCCGGTGGCGCGCGAGATCTTCCAGGAGGGCATCATCATCCCGCCTGCCAGACTGGTGCGGGCCGGGGAGATGGACAATGACATGCTCCGGTTCATCCTGGCCAACGTGCGCACGCCGGAGGAGCGGCGCGGCGACCTGTGGGCGCAGATCGCCGCCAACCAGCGCGGCGCCGAACGGATGGTGGAAATGGTGACCCGCTACGGCAGGGAAGAAGTGGATGCGGCCATGTCTGCCCTGGTGGCGTACACCGAGCGCATGACCCGCAGCCTGATTGCCAGCCTGCCAGACGGCACCTACCGCTTCACAGATTGCCTGGACGATGATGGCATCGGCTCCCAGCCGGTTACCATCCAGGTAGCGGTGAGCATCCGGGGTGATACGGCCTCGATCGATTTCAGCGGTTCGGCTTCCCAGCAGCAGGGCAGTGTCAACGCCGTCTATGCCATCACGCTTTCGGCTGTCTATTATGTGTTCCGCTGCCTGCTGGGGCTGGATGTGCCCAATAACGCCGGCTGCCTGAAACCCATCGAGGTCATTGCCCCGCCGGGGACGGTGGTCAATGCCCTGCCTCCTGCCCCGGTTGCGGGCGGGAACGTGGAAACCTCCCAGCGCATCGTGGATGTGCTGCTGGGCGCACTGGCCCAAGCCTGCCCGGAAAAGGTCCCGGCTGCCAGCCAGGGGACGATGAACAATGTGACGATTGGTGCGCCCCCCCTCACCCCCGGCCCATCTCCCAAAGGGAGAGGGGAGAAAAGTAGGGGGGCTTTCACCTACTACGAAACCATCGGCGGGGGGATGGGAGCGCGGCCGGGTTCGGATGGCCCGTCCGCCATCCACTCGCACATGACCAACACGCTCAACACCCCCATCGAGGCGCTGGAATATGCCTATCCGCTGCGGGTTATTCAATACAGCATCCGGGAAGGCTCGGGCGGGAACGGGAAATACCACGGCGGTGACGGCATCCTGCGCGAGATCCAGGTGCTGACGGACTGCCAGGTAACCCTGCTCTCCGAGCGGCGCAAGTATGCTCCTTACGGGCTGGCAGGCGGCGGACCCGGTCAGTGCGGCGAAAACCTTATCCTGCGCGGGGATGAAACGCTCCCCCTGCCAGGCAAGGGGAGCGTAGATTTGAAAGCGGGAGATATCCTGAGCATCCGCACGCCGGGCGGCGGCGGGTATGGAAAAGCGGACGAACCTGCCAGCTAATTATTTCTCGCCAATCGCCACCAACGCCGTTGCCCCGTGGAAGCCCACTTCCGATACCCGCTGGCGGAGTTCCTCGCCGCGGGATTGCATGGCTTCCTGGTTTGGCAGCCCTTGCGCCTTCTGGATGTACTGGTCGATCACGCTGTTAAGCTGCTGGAGGATTTCAGGATCCTTGGGGTCGCCATCCAGGTAGGCCACATCATGGAATTCCCATCCGGATAAACCAATCCCTTCGGCAATATCGAGCATTTCCTGGCGGGTATAGGTCTCGTTGTGGCAGACTCCCTGGGCGGTATCCACCGCTCCCCACCAGTGATGCAGGTGGACGTGGGTCATCTGCGGCTCGCTTTGCTCATCACGGTACATCTCGCTCACGATGAACTTCCCGCCCGGCTTCAGGATGTGCTTCATTTCGCCCAGCACGGCCGGCAGGTCAGCCATGTGGTGCATGGAATTGGAAATGCAGACGGTATCGAAACTGGCATCCGGGAATTCCAGCCGGACGGCATCCATCTGCAGGAACCGGACTGGCTTGCCGTCGAACGCCTGGGCAAAGGCAGGCGCGAAGCGGTTGCTGGTGTCGATGGCCACGATCTCATCGTAATCCTTGAGTGTGCCAATCAGAACGTGAACGAAGTTCCCATTTCCGGTGGCGACATCCAGGATGCGGCCGCCGGAGAGGGGGGCAAAGATTTCTTCAAAAGTTTGCATTCGCATTGGCATACCTTTTCCCTTCCCTACTCCCCAACCGCTCCCTCCGCATCGGTGCGCAGGAGGATCGCATCATAGGAGCGACCGCCGATGATCTGGATCAGGCCAGCGACGAGATAGCCTCCATCCTCGAGTTCAGCCAGCGCCATGCCGCCATAAACGGTCTGTGGCTCAAGCAGGGATTGCCTCCACAGGATATTGCCATCTTCGTCGACGCGGCTGAGCAGCACCCCGTTCGCAATTGCGCCAATCAGGTAGGTTCCATCACTGAGGCGGATCAAGGAATTGGCATAATCATCGAAGCCCGCTTCCCCGAAGGATGTTTCCCACACCAGTTCGCCGTTCGCTGTGCAGCGGGCCAGCCAGGTATCCGCCTGCCTACGTGAGCTGCTCATCGAGAAACCGGCCAGGAAGAATCCACCATCACTCGTCTGGGCAACCTGGGAGGCATACTGCCAGCCGGGGAGTTCGTAACGCTGCGCCCATTGAATAGTACCATCGGCATCGAGTTTTACAAGCCGGCCATCTTCATCGATATTAACTGCAAGGATGAGATTGCCTTCTGGGGTTTCGATGGCATCCAGCACAAGCTCCTCGCCGGGATTTTCCACGCTGTACTCCCAGATGATAGCGCCATCCTGCGCAACGCGGATGGCATATTCATCCCTGCCCCCTCCGACGGATTCCGTGAATCCATAAAACAATAGCTCCCCGTTCAACAACCGCAGCATCCCGTACGGCCACTCCCGGCGCGCTCCGCCGTAGGTTTTGAACCATTCCTCGTTGCCATCCTCGGTGATCTTCAGGAGGAAGAAATCCCGATTGCCAGTTCCGTAGGAATCCGTCTCGCCAAAGATATAGTAGCCTCCATCTGCAGCTGGCACAACCGAATCCGCCTGATCATACCCGTCACCACCCCAGGTTCGTTCCCAGATCACATTGCCATCTAGGGTCATTTTTATGAAGAGGGCGTCGCCTGAGTAGGGCGGCATGTGGAGATGGTTGGTGGCACCCACGGCGAGGATGTTCCCATCCTCGGTCAGGGTGACGCCGAGGAACGCACCATAGTTGGGGCCCTCGAATGTCCTGACCCAGGTATTTGTGTGGCCATTTACTTCAACAACTGGTTGCCAGGCGGGTGACCAATTCTGCCCGCCGTTATCGGTCAACTGGTGAATGCTGCTCCCATCGGCTTTTATGATGTAGATCTCATCGTTCCCATTCCGCTGCGATACGAAGGTCAGCCACTCTCCATCAGGAGACCAGGCAGGATTGGAATCTTCGGCGGGGTTGTCCGTCAGCCGATGCTGGTTGGTTCCATCGGAATTCATTGCATAAATTTCGTAATTCCCATCGCGTCGTGATATGAAAGCGATCCGCGTTCCATCCGGTGACCATGCAGGGAAACCATCGTGCACCTGGTTCTGTGTCAACCGTTGTTGATTTGTGCCATCAGGATCCATCCTGTAGAGTTCATAATTCCCATCACGCCTGGTTTCGAAGGCGATCTGGCTGCCATCCGGTGACCAGGATGTGATCCAATCGTCGGCTGGATCGTTCGTCAACCGGCGTGGGTTGCTGCCATTGGAAGCCATCACGTAGATCTCCCAGTTGCCGTCCCGGTTCGAATCGAAACTGATCTCTGTTCCATCTGGTGACCAGGCAGGGAAGCTTTCGCTTGCAGCAGCTGTCTCGGTCAGGCGGCGTACATCGCTGCCATCGGTATTCATGATATAGATCTCATCATTGCCGTCCCGGTTGGAGACGAAAACGATGCGGCTGCCATCCGGCGACCAGGAGGGGGACAGATCCATGGCAGCGTTATCCGTCAGTTGGCGCGGGTTGCTTCCATCCGCGTTCATTACCCAGATCTCGAAATCCCCATCCTGGTCGGAGGAAAAGACGATCAAACCTCCCACATCTTCCTCCAGGGAAATGGCAGGTGTCGAGGTGGAGATTGGCATGTGGGTCGGTGTTGTGAGTATGGCAGTTGCACTCGGTTCGGCAGGTGCGGCAGATGGAGGAGCAGTGTCCTCGGTTGGCTTGCATGCACTAACCAGGATGATCAGGGCTAAAAGCAAAACTGCTTTGAAAATTGGCTTGAACATGGATGTTTCTCCTAAAAACGTGCTAATCAACGTGATCCACCTCGGTCAGCCCCTCCCCAACTCGGCCAGTAATCATTCCCATCATGGTTTGTCAAACGGGTCTGATCGCTACCGTCTGCATTCATCACATAGATTTGGAAGTTCCCTGTCCGGTTCGACTGGAAGACGATCCGGCGGCCATCCGGGGACCAGTACGGATTCTCGCTTACGTAAACCCCGCCTGTTTCGGTGATCTGCCGGGAATTACTCCCATCAGCCTCAACCAGGAAAACATCCCCGATGATGTTCCCGCCAGTAAGGACAAAAAGGTTGTAGGCGATCATTTTTCCGTCCCGGGACCATTTCGGGATGGCCGCATTTTGATCCGTTTCCAGCAACAGGTGCGGCTCTCTTCCATCTGCATTCATCACATGGAGTTTGTATTCGGGGAATGGTCCAATGGCGTATGCGATTTGCTGCATATCCAGAGAGAGGTAAGCCCATTCTTCGCTAACCGTGGTGTGTGTGATCCTGCTCTGTTCGCTGCCATCGCTGTTCATGACGTAGATTTCGTACGCAAGGCGGTCGTCCCGCTTGGAACAGAAGATGATCTTTGTACCGTCGGGTGACCAGAATGGGTAGGAATCCTGCGCGGGTTCATCGGTGAGCCGGGTGACGCCACCGCCATCCCTGTCCATGCGATAGATCTCATCATTGCCATCCCGGTTGGAAACGAATACGATCTGTGAGCCATCCGGGGATATATCCGGGGTAACATCCCGGAAGCGGTTCTGGGTCAGGCGGGTTTCGGCGCTCTCATCGGCATTCATGATGTAAATCTCGGCATTGCCATCCCGTTCCGAGTAGAATGCGATCACCCCACCGCCGCGCCCATCCAGCGGTATGGATGTCGTTGGCGGAAAGGTGGGTGTTACTGTGGAAGTTGCCGGCAGAGTGGTTGAGACAGGGGCGGCAGGCGTGGCAGATGGAGGAACAGTGTCCTCGGTTGGCCCGCACGCGCTGATCAGTACAATCAGGGCGAAAAACAAAACTGCTTTGAAAATTGGCTTGAACATAGATTTTCTCCTTTTGTGGGTTATCAAGGCAGGCCCCAAAGATAGATTTTGCCATCGTACGCGCTGGAAGCCAGCAGGCTGCCATCCGACGAGAAAGCCACTGAGGTCACCTCATCCGCATGTCTCAAGGAAATTACTCGATTCCCGGTGACAACATCCCACAACTTCACTGTGGAGTCGCAACTCGCGGAAGCCAGCAAGCCGCCATCCGGGGAAAATGCAACGCCATATAGACCGTTAGGATAATGACTCATCGTATGAAGTAGTTGTCCGCTGGCAACATCCCACAATCTCACCGTGTAGTCTGTGCTAACCGAAGCCAGCAAATTGCCGTCAGGTGAAAAAGCGATATCATGAATGTCGCCTCGCGTACCGTGAGGAAGGGTGCGCATTATCAGCCCACTTGAAACATCCCACAACCTGATCCTACCATCATGCCCGCTATCGGCCAGCAGTGTGCCATCCTGCGAAAAAATGATGTTGAAGGAGTCGTTGTCGGCCTGGGCCTCGAATGTCAGCATAACCTGCTCGCTGGCGATATCCCAAAGCCTGATTGGCTGCCCGCCACTTGTTGCGAGCCGGGTTCCATCCGGAGAGAATGCTGGGTGGAAATAATTACCGGGCAGATTTAACTTGTGGATCGCTTGCTGGCTTTCCAGGTCCCAAATCGTTCGTGCGGTCGCCAATAACCGACTGTCCGGCGAGAAGACAAAACTATTGAGATCCAGTTCGTTGATGCTGTATGCAAAGATCATTTGACCGCTGGCCATCTCCCATACGTCAATGCTATCTCGATCCGCTGATGCGAAATAAGCCCCATCTCCCGAAAAGGCCACAGTCCACACCCTGCCCTGAAAACCACCCAGGGTGTGCAGGAGTTTCACATCCACTGCGTTTTCAGGTGTGATCGGCGCATCGCCCCGAACATCAATCACGGCCGGTGGCACAGAGGTTGGAGATGGCGAAAGCCTTGTTGCAGTTGGTGGGAGGCTCGTGATGGTCGGGGGAAGGCTCGTGATGGTCGGTGGGAGGCTGGAAGCCGTGGGGAAAACAGCAGTCGCAGTGGGGCCGCAGGCACCGAGCAGAGTGAGCAAGAATATCAGAATTGTTGTTTTAAAAAACGCCGTAATCATGAGTTTTCTCCAATATGCTTGATTTCATCAAACAAGCCCGCTTCAAAGAAACGATCCGCTTCGGCTATGGGTGTTTGGATATGGGATACCCATCCCGGGATGCCAGACAGACAAATCCTGAATTCCTCAACGAAGCGACGGCCTCGCTCAAAATCTGCCGTTCGACTTGGCCGCCCAGGTAGAACGTGCCATCGTCATTTTCCTGCACCAGGCCCCAGCATGGGTGGGATGGATCATCGGTAAATATCTTTCCCGCGTTCCCGCCACCCAAAACAGCCAAGGCGCGGAGAACTGTAGGCATATCCCGCTCGAACATGGAATGTAATTCGCGTGTGACCTGATTGGGGTCGATTTGGATCATAAGTTGTGGAATCTCCTTGTTTGCTTGAATTTATGTTCCTGTAATCCGTATCGCAGTTCACGGACAAAGGGGAGCGATCTTATCGACCTCGTGCAGCGCCTCATCCCAGGTGAATTCCTGGTTATCGCTGAAGTAGTAGTAGGTGACGCCATTGGGGAACAAAGCCACCACATTCCCGCTGACGCCTTGCATCTCCGTTACCCAGAACTCGCAGGCGAAACCATTGGCTTCGGTGTAGTGCGTCGCCCAGAATGCGTTGTTGTACGAACTCTGGTTACCAATCATTAATCCGCGATCATTGGGATCTTGTTGTAAAGTTGTGGCCAGCAAGTCAGGACAGAGGACTTGCTCGCCGTTGATCTTCCCGCTATCGCGAATCAGGAAGGTTCCGATCTTGGCGATGTCATCCGGAGTCCACCACAGACCGTAGCCACCCTCGGCCTGTCCCTGCCAGTCATCGTCAGCAGTGCGCATGGTGGTGTAAGCGCCGGGGCCAAGGCCAAGCGGTCGGTAGATTTCATCCACCACGAACTGGAAGATATCCGCGTTCGGGCCTTCTTTGGCCTGAAGGTAGTTATGCATAGAGCGAGTGAGGATGAAGGTGTCGCTGGTGCGATAGACCCAGCGCGTACCCGGCTCGACCTGGTGCGGAGCGCTGAATGCGGCTTTGATGCGCTCGGCGTAAGGTTGGGCGCCAAAGAACTCCCCCATTTTCTCGCTGGTGTCATCGACCATAAAACCTGACGAAATGTAATTGCCAGTGGACATGTCGAGGGTGTTGTTGAATGTCACCTGCTCCCAATCGCCGGGGCTGGCGGCATACTCCGAGATGTAATCCTTGATTAGCAGATCGGCTATTGCCGGATCGTACTTCTGCGCCAGGCGCATCAATGCCAGGCTTACGAAGGCAGATTTTGATGTTGAGAAGGAGGCGGCGCGCATCGCTTCGCAGTAGGGATACAGCCCGAAACGCGTCTGGCAGCCTCCGATGTAGTTGACACCGTCCACCACCAGGCCGTACCAGGTCATGTGTTCGGGGGTGATCCCCTGCCCGAAAGCAGAAACATCCACGCCGGGGTAATCCTCGGCCAGGGCCTGGATGGGCTTGACCGGCATGCGGGCGGCCAATTCAGCGCTGAAATCCTTCCGAATCTGTTCCGCCCCGGCTACGGATCCCGGATGGTAGGAGGCGTCCAGGAGCCCCCACAGGTTAATCCGGGTGTACGAGCTGGTCTCCTGTGTCACCTGATACCAAACCTTCGAGACATGCTGGTCATCGAATAGGAATGTCAACGTACCGTTGAAACTGGAATTTCCCCCTTTGGGCACCAGGGTGAACGGGATGGAGGCGCGCGTGTACCCTCCATCTCCCGCCTCCTGCCAGGCTCTCCCCGGCTCGAGGATGATATTCCAAACAGGGTGGTCGGCAATGACCAGGCCGCGCTGGACAGGGACCAGGTACCCGTCGCTTTGCGCGAACTCGAAGTCGAACTCCGGCAGGTAACCGTATTCCGGCCCCACCTCACCACGCAGAACTTCCATACCGACACCTGATTGTTCATCGAGCAATTCCAGGCAACCTTCGAAAATATGGACCGGCGAGGTAGCGTTGGCGGTTGGCGTGAGCGCAGATTCATCCACTGGCGAGCTAGACTCGAACCCGTTCAGCAGCGCATCCGCGCTCAAAAAGGCGCGCTCAGGCTCAACAACAGGCGAGGTGGTCGGCTGTGGGGCGATCGTAGGAGATACAGTCACAGGTTGACAGGCAACCAGAAAAATCACACACGCGAATACAATTACATACTTTCTCATAACTTCTCCTGAATGCTTCCGAACAACATGAAGATCTATTTTGGTAAAACCATGTTCTTATTCTCCCTCTTTGGGTCTTAAATCTTCGACCACACGAATATCCACCCACCAAATATCGCGGTTAAGAGCAAAGAATAAATATTTCCCATCCGGTGAAATGTAGGCCCCCCCGGCCTTTTGATCAAAGCCATGCTGTGTCAAATCGATTGCTTCTCCCCAGGTTCCATCTGTATTTTTGAAACTGATGTATAAGTGATGACCACTTTCAACATCAAACAGGATATAGCTCCCATCATGTGCAATGCAAGGATGCGCTTGAAATCCCCGTTGGGAACGTATCTCCAACCTTTCATAGGATGTAAAAACGCCTTCGTTCATGATAATTTTTGCCAGATAGGTTGTCCCGTTTTTGCTCCTTGAGGACATATCAGTGGTGTAGAATTGGCCATCCCTGCTCGAGCTGACAAACATGCCTTGACCTGCGTATTCAGGCTCCGACCAGCCATCTGTTGTTCTCTCTACGAAGAAATAGGCAGGAAGCCCGGTTACCCCTGATGGAACCGGTTTTGCCCACGCGAAGTACAGGCGCTGATTATCGAAACCGATATAGGGCTCGAATGCCGCGTATCCCGTGGAGAAAGAAACTTCTTCTGGTTCTGTCCATATCCCATCGACGATTTTGCTGAAGAGGATCCTGGCCTGGGAATCATCAGAGAAACGATAGAAATAATATTCGCTTCCATCCGGGGAAAATGTCCCCGAATATTCACCAGCAGTAGGATCAGAGATGACTCCCGGCGCAAATATCTTCGGTTGCATTCCGGGAGGTTCCTGACCCAGGTAAGGGCCTGTCAACGGAGGAGTGGGGATGGGAGTGTTGGTGGGGGTATGAGTCGGCGGAGGTTGTGAGGGGGTAATCGTCGAGGCTGGCAGGGGTGTTGCTGTGAGAGAAACCGAGGTTTTGGTGGCGGGGGATGCGCACCCCGAACAGAGAACCACATATGTCAGTAAAACGGTCAATTCCAAATGATGCTTGAACATGGTTGATCTCCTAGGTATTTGCAGATAGATTATCTCCCTGTGGAAAGAGAGATTAATGGCTCCGTTCAAAATAATTCAACATCTTCTTGCCGTTCTCATCCCTCCATACATCATACTCGCTCTTTCTTGACGGATCGTCATGGATGAATGCGGTTGCCCATAGCACACTGGTGGCATAATCCGCAGCCAGGAACAGGTCGAGGTGTTTCAACTGCGACTCGGGCAGGGGATGGACCGGGAGGTAGCCAGCCAGGAAATCATCCCGCATCCGGTACCAGGCATCCGTCCAGGGTTCGCTTTCGAGGGGCACGGCAATATCCCACAGCCAGTAGCCAAAACCACAATCCTCGAAATCGATGGGGAAGACCTCCCCATCCTTGAACAGGATATTCCCCGGATACATGTCCGTGTGGATCAGGCCGAACGCCTCGGGTGTCTTCCCGAGACCAGCCATCATCTCGCGAGCAGCCTCGGATATGCCCAGGAAAGGTTCCTGCAGATGGATGGGCATGGAGGCTACCAACTCTTCCACACTGCAAGGCATATCCCTTCCTCCCAACAGGCCCTCCCAATCCCAGATAAAGCGATCGAAGCCCTCGGGCGGCTTCCAGGTGGCAGCAAAAGCATGCAGCCTGCCAACCATCCTGCCCCAGGCTTTTGCATGGAGGGACTGCATTCTCCTGGTGAATCTGCCGCCATCGATCCAGCGCATCAACGAGACGATGCGCCCATTAGGGATGCCTGGTGTTGAGACACTCAGCATTAATTTTCCATCCGAGGCCGGAACCGGCGCAGGGACCGGCAGGCCGGCCTCCCCACTTAGGGCGGCCAGCCAGGTCATCTCTCCCAGGGCTTTGTCCCAATCATCGGAGGCCAGGATGCGCAGGAGATAACGGCCCGGCAGGTAGGGTCCATGTGTGGCCAGCCTGGCCGCCTCGCCAGCGACATCAACCCGGTACGTGGTGTTGGCAAAGTAGCGCAGCAGGGTCAGGTCAGATTCGCCCAGATCGTAGAATTCGAGCGCGGTTTGCGCCAGTTGCCGGAAGCGGCGTAACCGCCCGCGACGGGTAAGTTCACGAAATGGTTTCATGAAACATCCCCATCAAAGTACTTCAACCAACATTCGCTGTTGTAAACCTTCTTGAACCCGACAGCCTGATAAACCGGCAGATCGCTCCCGACATAGGCCACTGTTGCGCCGAGCGCGCCGCAGCGGCGGATGCCCTCCAGCACGGCGGCCTTGCCCAGCCCCAGGCGGCGATAGCGCGGATCGGTGGCCACCGGTTCCACGTAGGCGAAGCGCCCGGTCGGCTCATAGAACATCCCGCAGAAGGAGGCGAACTCGCCATTGGGGGCGGCGACGGCAATTTTCAGGTCGCGGCGCGCCTTGGGGGTTTCGAACATCTTGCGCCGGTCCTCGATCTCCTCGGGGGTGTTCTCCGGCTCTCCCTCGTTATCGAAGCCACGCCAGAGCACACGGTTGACTTTGACCCAATTGCAGTCCTCGGCCAGGCTTGTCAGGCGGAATCCTTCGGGCAGGGTGATCGGCGGGAAGGGATAAGGGATTTCGAATCGGGCCACGGGGCGGTCGCCCTCCGGGTACCGGGTATAACCGCGTGCCTGCACCAAGGCCTGGAATTCCGTGTCGTTATCGTTGACATAAGCGCACAGGAATATGCGACCATCCTTGCGGGAAATCCCGGCCAGGTTGGCTTCAACGTAAACGAGCATCTCCTGGCGCAAATGGCGATAAGCAGGATGGAACTGGAAGAACGCCTCGCCCAGTCGCCATTCGTAATGCGCCACGGCAACGATCTCGCCATCAGCCTCCCAGATCCCAATCCTGCCCAAGGAGGCGCTATCGAGCAGCCCGTGAGCGTGCATATATTCCCAGGCGGGTTCGATCCAGTTGCCATCTGAGTTGCCGGGTTGGTGGTGGGTGATGAGGAAATCAGAGATGCGCTGGTAATCCTCCGCGCCGTTATAGGGTCGAAATTCAATCTTCATGTCAATTCTCCTTTTGAAGGGTCAGGCCAGGCCGGCCATCTCGATAGGCAAACTGGACCGAGAGCGCCTGTCCATGCTCGTCCAGGTTGAATTCGAGCTTGAGCCAATCCGGGCAAAGGAAGCGCTTCTCACCGAGGGGGACCAGCCTCCAGGAGCCTCCACCCTGCCGGGAGTAGGTCAACGCGCCGCCTGCCAGCCCGATGGTGCGATCCCCATATTGGCCCACGTAGCGCGCCAGGGTCGCCTCATCCAGCCTGATGGGAGCATAGGAATTGCAGGCAATTTCCAGGTCCCAATCCAGTTCCCGCTTGCGGGTGTCACCCTGGCAGCCGTGGATCAGCCGTTCCAGGGCGTGCAGATGCGCCGCCTGCAAAGCCTCTTCAGGGGGGACGGCGATATCCGGTTGCACACCCACGCCCTCCCAATCGCCCTGCGTGAAGGGGCTGATCGAGCGCCCGGAGGGATATTCCACCTGGAAATGCTCCTGGATGATTTCCATGTCAGTGGTGTGCGCTGCGCCCAGGGTAGGCTCACCGACGACCGTAGCGCGCCCCATGCCCTTGAGGATATAGGCAAACGCTTCTCCGCCGGAACCGGTGACCCGGCTGGTGAGGATATACAGCGGCACATCCGGCATGCGGTTACCTGGCACATAGGGCATCGTCCAAAATTGCTGGGTTTCATTGGTCGGGCGATAGTAGAACGAATCATACAGTTTGGGTTCGGGTTGGACAAAATAACTGATATACACTTGCAGGGTTTCGACTTCGCCGCCGCCGTTCCGCCGCACATCGAAGATCAGCGCGTCGCAATGGGAAAGGAGCTGCATGAGAGCCACGATGCTATCACCCGCGCCGGGGAAGCCGATCCAGGCAAAGCCGCGCAAATCAACGTAGCCGATGTTGCCGGGCAGGCGTTCGACCTTCTGGATGCCAAAATTGGCCCGGCGCACGCTCTCCTTGAGCCGGGTCATATCCTCCTCGCTCGCTTCCTCCTCTCCCATGTAGAGCGCACTGGTCAGCGTGGAACCATAGGAGACCAACCAGTGCTGGTCGTTCGATACCCGGCGCAGATCGGCGGTCAGGCGGTCGGCCAACTCGCCGGGAGCGCTGATCTCATCGTAGCAGCCTTGCTCCAATTGTGCTTCGATGAATTGGGCGGTTTCCAGCCCTTTTTCCGGGAAGATATATTTTTCACGTGCCAGCCGGGCAATATCGCGCGCCACGGCCTGACGGATGGTTGGGGTAAGTTCTATATGCATAACATTCTCCTTGTCTTGATTGGGTGCATTCCATTTGAGTTGAAGGTGGAAGAGAGGGTCGAGTAGCAGCGTTCTTTGCTGCGTATCGAGACCCGGAATCGGTGGTTTCGATACGGCGACTGGGGAACGTCGCCTACTCAACCACCTGTTCTAACTGAAAATGGAACACACGCTTTTCATTTGATAAGTGCAAAAGGGTTATTTCGCTGCAGAGCGCGCGGAGAACGCCAAGATTTTCACTGCTCACGCGCTACATTCCAAGTGGATGTCCTCCGGTTCGAGCGCAAACAGTTCCGGATCAGGCTCGCTCGCTACAACGGCGCCCAATTGCAGGTAAAAATTGACCGTGTTTTTGGAGGGCGTAGCCGAGATATACATCTGCCGGGCGCCCCACTCACAGGCTTTGGTGCTGGCCATCTCGAACAACTTCTTTCCCAATCCTTGCCCGCGATAATCCCGGCTGATGTGCAGGAACTTGAGCTGCAACTGATCCTTATCCTTCCCGATGAACTTGCTATCCAGGATGGCTACACCGACGAGTTTCGCTCCATCGAACGCGCCGCAGAACCAGCCGCCCCGGTCGAAACATTCGTAGAGGAGGGGAGTGTATAGCTCCGCCTCGCCGCGAGGCCAGCCCTGCATATCGTAATACTCGGGCTTGAGGATCAGGGCGTCGTCCTCGAGGTAATAAACATTCTCGATCACTTCGCGACGGTCAATGTTCCAAATTTCTTCGATTTCGTCTCGTTTAAGTTCGCGGGTTGTGATCATCAATCCCTCATTGGGTTTCCTCTGAGCGTGAATCAACCATAACCGGGACAGTGATCGGATAGGTGTCCAGGTGCAGAACCAGCTCGATTTCATCACCGTAATGACCACCGGTGGGGATAAAACCCAGCTTGCGGTAGAACCCTTCCGGGCTGCCCTCGCCCTGCCCGCAACTGGTGTAGAGCAGGGGAATCCCCATCGCTTTCAGGTGCTGGATGAGTTTTTCGAGGGCGCGCTTGCCGTAGCCTTTGCCCTGCCAGGGGCCACCGATCATGAAACGCCACAGGAACACGCCCGGGCAGTCGATGCCGTCCTCGTAATCGGAACCAGTGTGGGTCATAATAAAGCCGATGGGGGTTTCATCGGCGTAGATGGCGCGCATCCAGGCCGAGGGGGAGAAAAAGGCCTCCGCGACCGAGCGGACGTTATCGGCCACCATGTGCCGGTGGGCCGGGGAGAGCGTTCCACTCAGGTCGCAGATCTGATTCAGCGTTGTACAGGTGATGCGCATGAAGTGGATATCGGGGATTGGTTCTTCAGTCATTTTGTTTGCTCCTTGGGAGAATGCTTTTCTCAATTCTTGTGTTGGCTTTGTCGTTTGAAAGAACTGCGCACATTAGCCTCGAATCGGTGTCCAAGTTTCTGCCAGGCATCGAAAGGCGGCGGCAGGGTCTCGCGCAGGGCATCTCTGACTGTGCCGCCGCGCCGGATCACTTGCTGGATCATGTTCTCCATCGCCTGAATATATTGCGCTTCGAGGCGCAAATCCGCTTTACGCCCCAGTGGGCCGTGTCCAGGGACAAAGGTTTTGGCTTTACCATTCGCCAGGTCATTGAGCAAAGTGATCCATTCGGGCGGGAATCCATACGGCATGAAGGGCTGTGACTGGAAAAAGCCGATATCACCGATGAAGGCAACTCGATCTTTTGGCAGTCTCAGGATGCAATCGCTTTCTGTGTGCCCTCTCCCTGTGGAGACCAATTCGGCGGAACGCACTGTTCCATGAAAAACGATCTTTCCATCGAAGGTCTGGTTGGGGAGGGTTGGTTGGAGAGTCGGTAAGGTTTGCAGGTCATACCGTTGGCGGGAGACTGCGATTTGCAAGTTTCTGCGCTGGCCTGGATCGGTTTCGTCGGCCAGCCGCTTTTCGGCTGATTGGAGCTCACGTTCCATCCTGGATGGATCCTGGCGATCCTGCTCCATTTCCTTGGCGAGTGGGAGCATGGCCAGGCGGGTGGCATGTGTTGCCAGGATGGCACATTCGCCAAAAACCTGTAAACCGCCCCAGTGATCGGGATGCCAGTGGCTGATGACCACGGTTGATGGTTTGCGGCCAGTCAATTGGATGGATGCCTCCAGCAAATCCTCGGCAGTCAGGGGATTTACGAACGCATCAAAAACCAGCGTCTGTTCTCCCAGGTCGATCAGCCCGGCATTGGAGAAACCTGCCCCCAGTTCGGTGGCAATGGCCGCATACACGCCCTCAGCCAGCGGGTGGAGGCGGAAATGTTCAGACTCCCATACACTCTCAGGAAGTTCAGAAACGGAGACTGTTTTCATGACCCACCTTCCCAATCCCTACTCATCCTATCCAGCCATTCAGCAACCAGCGCACCAAACAAGGCTGCCTGATCGATTTGCATGGCATGTCCGGCTGAATCCAGCACGGCGAAACTTGCTCGCGGGTACCGATCCACCAGCCGAAAAGCGTCACGGTATCCCACCAGGTAATCCTGGCGTCCCAGGAGGATCAAGGAGGGTTTTGTGAATGGGTCAGGATCATGATCAATGTCAAATGAGAAGGCATACGTTTCCTTCTTGCCGCGGATTCTGGCCTGGGCCTGGTCGTCGCCAGAGCTGAAACCCGCCCCCAATTCTTTCATGAACCGGCGGCAGTTTTTCTCGTCTTGCCAGGCAACGAACAGATCGAGCAATTGCCTGGTTTCGGGATCGAAGGCTTCCAGGGTTTTCGCATCCTTCCATAGTGCCTGGCCTGGTGTAATATCTCTTTGCTCATCATCCGGTATGACCAGAGGGCCGATCAGCAGCATCCCATTAACATCCTTTGACCTCTCGTGAACGATTGACCGCACCAGGTAACCGCCATAGGAGTAACCGACAATGGCAAACGAAGTTCCAGGCAGGATGGCATCCACGAACATGGATATGAGTTGAGCCATATGGTCTGAATTTTCGATCCAAGCCGCGCCGGGCGTTTTTCCCATCCCTGGCAAATCGAAATAGATTCGCATCCATTCATCCTTGCGGGCCCGAAAGACCGGCTCCATGCAACCTTTCAGGGCGCGATGATCCACGCCCATACCATGTACCATGAGCACCGGCTTACCAGAACCTACAATTTCATAATATACGTTTGTGCCGCGAATTTTGCAAAACATCACATATCTCCTGGTAAAAGTGGGGGGATCCTTTCATAACTTGAACGGCCTTTTCGGTGAAAAAATGATGTCGAAAAAGCCCAGGTAAGGGATGTCGTTTTCGATGCAGTGGATCTTGTAGCGCAGCCCGGCCTGGATTTCCTCATCCGGCTCATCCAGGTATTGGGCGAAGTGCATCAGTTCCTGCATCTGGATCAGGCGCAGAAACAGCGGCAGGCGCGCCAGCCACGCATCGCTGATGGTATTCTCGCAGGTGTAACCGGTCATAATATGTTCCATATAGCGGGTCATAAAATCCTGGCGCTCGGGCAATGGGCGAAACCACACCCTTCCCACACCACCTTCCCAGGCACAGGCGATATCGTACATGAACCAGAAGTAACAGCAGTCATCGAAATCGAAGACCGTGATGTCGCCGTTGTCGTAATCCACGGTGAAATTACCATCGTTGAAATCGTTGTGGATCAGGCCATAGGAATCCACATCCTTGGGTAGAGCGTGCAGTTCGGCGATGAGTTGATCGTATTTCTTTTGGATCGCAGGCAGCCGGTCACCGTATGGGAAACCACGATAATACTCCCAGGCATGCCATTCTGGCCGTTTAATCGACCTGCTCAACGGCTGGTATGTTTTCGCCAGCCGGTGCATCTGGCCGAGCACCTGCCCCCAATTCTGATAATACTCCTCCATGGGCACTCCCTCCCGATAGCGGTAGCCGTTATCGGGTACGCGCATCCCGCGGCCCTTGACGAACGAGACGGCGATGAAATCCATCCTGGCGGCGGGAATCACCTCGAGCAGGTTCCCGTTGAAGGATGGAACTGGCCGCGAGACACGCACCCCACCCTCGGCCAGGAATTCCACAAAGTGTAACTCGGCCTGGATGACATCTACAGGTCGGTCAGAGCGGTAGGAGATGCGCAAGATTCGCGGCTGGCCCTCGGTTTCGTAGTGGTAGACCAGGTTGGCGCAGCCTTCGTAATCATCGAATTTGCCCAGCCGATCTTTGGATGTGCCGAACAGGCTGGCGGCAGTTGCGAGCACTTCTCGCTCACAAAGTTGGGTAATTGTTTCTCTTTCCATGAAGTTCCTTCTCTTTGAATTCGTCAACTCCATCCAACAGCCTGCACAGTTGCTTTTCCACACTTTCGATAAATTCGCCGGCTTTACTTTTCCAGCTTGGGTTGGGATCATTCAAGATGAAGTTGGCCAGGCCAAACCCACGCGCAGCGATGAACGAGTTGATCTCACCGGGATGACGTTCCGGCCAGGGGCTGTGGCGCATGTAACCTTCCTGGAAGGCTTTCCGCAAAGCCGCATAGTTTTGGGATGGGAAGTAATACAGCGTGGTGGCGATATCCTGCACCGGCCAGCCCAGCATCAGGTCTTCGAAGTCAATCGGCGAAAGCACACCGCGGAAGTTGCGCACATTCCACTGGTGCAGGTCATTGTGCAGGATGCGCATCGGTTCGCCGCTGGCTTGCAGGCGGTCAATGGATTGCTGCGTCCAGGCGATGGCTTTTTCGTACACGGCGCGGCGTTCCGGCGGGAACAGCGCTGCATAAGTCTCATCGAACAGCACCACAGGCTCGGGGAAGGGAAAGATCCGGTCGAATTTCAGCAGGCAGAGTTCGGAGGGCGGATGATAAGCCAGGGCGTGAGCGTGAAGCCGGGCCATCAGTTCGCCCAGGCTGGTGATATTCGCCTCCGTCATTTTCTCTGAAAGGTCTTTGCCAGGAACCCAAGAGAAGATCTCGCACAGGCGCGGCTGCGGCACACCCGGCGCGGCGGCTTCGACCACCAGGCGTCCATCCCGGGCGGGCAGCGGACGCGGCACGCTGAGGGTGGTATCCCTGGCGAGAGCCGCCAGCCAGTCCATTTCAGCGGCGACATGATCCAGGTTGTGGCCGCCCTCGGGCAGGGTGACACGCAGGATGAACTTCCGTCCGTCGGTTGTGTCCACGCGGAAGATGCCGTTCATATCGTTGGAAACTAGGCGCAGGCGGGCAACATCCAGATCGTAGGATTTGAGCGCGTTCAGCGCCAGCGGGCGCAGACGGCGGGCCTGGCCGAGAGCTGTGAGTGCGGCATAGGGTTTCATGTGGGGATCACAGTCTCAAGCAAATGGATGGCAAAGCGGCAGCGGTCATCGCCCTGGAGCACCGATTCGAGCACATCCACCTGAATTTTTTGGCCGAGCGCGCCTTCCCAGGGCTTTTTGTGGAAGCCGGCGCTGCAATTGCAGAAAATCGGGGCGACTTTCTCGCCGCTTTTGACGGCCTGGCGCGCCCAGGGGCAATGACAGTAGTAATAGCGCTTGAGCGTGGGGGCCCTCTCGGCCAGGTATTCCTTGGTCAGGAAGGGGATTTTGGTCTCGTAGACGATGTCCCCCACCCGCACCCCGCCGCCCATCTCCGGTTCGCTGCGGATGAAGTCCAGCACCTCGTCGGTCACTTCCTGGGCAAAGAACAGGCGGCCCTCGCGCTGGCAGGTTTCCATCTGCTCCATAAATTTCTGCTTCTTTTTGACGAGATACTCATCCACACTGGCACAGGATTGGTAGATTTCGCGTTCCCAGGCGTAATCGGGCAGGTCGCGCAGCCCCTCGGCGAGCAGGGCGCGGCATGCTTCCGCGCCGAGAGCCTTTTCGAGCCGCTCGATAACCGGCTGCATATAACGCGGCTTTTCTGGGGTGGGCAGGCCGTAGGTAACCACGCCGATCCCGGAGAAAATTTCATCCCGGAAGGCTTCGCCGTATTGCTCGGCCACCCGTTTGTAGAGGTTCTCCTGCGCCTCGCCGCCATCCAGCACTTCGAGGAAGGCCACAAAGATAGCGTTATTCTTGATGAACAGCCCATACCGCGCCAGGGTGATGAAGTTCTCCTCGCTGTTTTGACCCTCGGCGATCAGAATTTCGGAAAACGCCCAGGCGGTTTCGGTCGAGGATCCGCCTTGCTGCGCAGCAAATTGCTCGAAACGCTCCGCCAGTTCCAGCGCGGATTCCATCTTTTCGGCGGGCACTTTGCGCCCTTCCAACATGGTTTGAAAGCCTCGTTTGTCCATCGTGAATCCTTTCCACCAACCTCCCGGCAGGAGGCGGTATTTGACTTATTGGGTATATCACTACCGGATATTCTTGAAATACCTCAAACGATCTGCATACGCTTCATCGCTTGTCACCAGCCCCATCTGGCGCGCCAGTTCAACTGCAAATTCCACGTAGGCCTGCCCCTGGGCGGTGATGAAATTGCCGTCCACCACCACGTGTTCATCAGATAGAATGGATTCAGCGAAATATTGATATTCATCCGTGCCTGGCGTTTCACCAGAAGTGCCGCCGGTGCATCTTTTGCCTTTTAGCAGGCCCAACCCGGCCAACGCTTCGGCGCCTCCGCAAATTCCCGCCACCTTTTTGTTCCGGGCAACCAATTTTTCGATGAACTCCTTGAATTCCCGGCTTGCCACCAACGGGGTTGGGTCTCCGCCAGGGATGACCAGCAAATCGATTGAGTCCACATCCACATCCTGGATAACCTGATCAATGCAAAATCTTTGGCCTTCCTCACTTTTGTATTCCCTGTTTTCCAGGGCAATTGCGATGATTTCGTGCTGGCGGGGAAAGACCATGGCTGCAAGGACGATTTCAAATTCCGCGAATCCATCATAGTAGAACAAGGCAATTTTCATGAAACGCTCCTAATTGATATTATTCGAAATAAGAGAGGGAGGGGGTATGTGGGCGGCTATACCGCCCGCACACCCCCTTTCCTCCCCTCTTTCGCTATTTTGTATGAAATCCATTTTCTACAACTGCTTGGTCATATAATAACGCGTATGCCCGGGCGGGAAATCTTTCAGTTCTCCAAAGATCCGGTAGCCGTGTTGTTTGTAGAATTCCGGGGATTGGAAGCTCAAAGTGTCCAAAAGGGCATTGGTCGCGCCGCGTTTGCGCGCCTCCTCCTCGGCCTGGGTCAGCAGTTGGTGTCCATATCCCTGACCGCGCAGTTCTTCCCGGATGAACAGCAGGTTGATACAGAGCCAGCTCCAGTAGATTTCGCCGATCAGCCCACCGACCACTTTGCCTTCGGCGTCGTACAGCGCGAAGCAGAGACGTTGATAACTTTCGGGGCCGCCATGCTGGGTATTGTATTGACTGATACCGCCGCCGATTACCTCCCACATTTCATCGGTCGGTCTTTCGATGGGGAGGATGCGATAGTCTGTATTCATGGTGGATGTGATTCCTTTCAGGTGATTTTCCTGTCCAATTGGATTTGCCGCCATCCATAGCGGGGGTGATGAAAGTTCCTGCCAGTTGCAGCGGGGCAAATCCTTATCTCTTGACCGATTCGATTTCCTCGACCGGCAGCCAGTCATCCATATTCCCGAAATTGCTTTTATCGATTGCAAAAGGTGTCACAAGCTTC